>Ga0163162_10000737_pt1 | contig 30385 bp, 28 predicted proteins | sample S55metaG_FD_115310 | JGI IMG/M metagenome (GOLD analysis project Ga0163162, IMG submission 115310) | Switchgrass rhizosphere microbial communities from Kellogg Biological Station, Michigan, USA - S5-5 metaG | ecosystem: Host-associated > Plants > Roots > Rhizosphere > Soil | place: USA... | reverse complement strand
TGGCCTGACCCAGCGTCCGCTGCTGTTCCTGCCGCTGGCGCTGCTGATCGGCGCGCTGTTGTGGCGACGCAAAAATCTGTACGCGCGGCTGAACAAGGTTCACCAGGACATCGGCCACTTCAAACGTGACAGCCAGTGGCACACGCCGCAGGCGATCCTGATCAATATCCTGCTAGCAATGCCCGTCGCATTGGGCTTGGCGCTGTGTGGTCTGGCGTTGCAGATCGACGCTCGCGGGCAGAACACCAATATGGGCGCAGCGCTGCTGCAAATGGGTCAGGCGTGGCTGGTGTTCTACACCGCTTACCGGATTCTCGCCCCGGGTGGCGTAGCGGAATTGCACTTCCGTTGGGAAAAACCGCAGGTCGAATTCCTCCAGGGCTGGATCCGCCGCCTCGGTCTGGTGGTCATGGCGCTGGTGACTATTGTCGCCGTCGCCGAACTGCAACCGGCCGCACTGGCCGACGACGTGCTCGGCATGCCGGTGGTACTGACCTGCTACGCCTTAATGGCATGGCTGCTCAGCCGTTTGCTGATCGCCAGCCCGACTCACGAAAACACTTCGCTGTTCCGCAAAGCCGTCGGTGTGCTGTTCACCTTGCTGCCGATCGCCTTGTTCGTTGCAGTGTGCTTCGGCTACTACTACACCGCGCTGAAACTCAGCGACCGCCTGATCAACACCCTGTACCTGCTGATGTTCTGGCTGGTGATCGAAGCGACGTTCGTCCGTGGTCTGAGCGTTGCCGCACGGCGTCTGGCTTACCAGCGCGCCCTGGCCAAACGGCAGGCGGCGAAAGAAGCCGGCGACGGCGAAGCGGTGATCGAAGAGCCGACCCTGGACATCGAAAAGGTCAACGAACAGTCCTTGCGCCTGATCCGTCTGGCGCTGCTCGGCGGCTTCATCGCGGCGCTGTACTGGGTCTGGTCGGACCTGATTTCGGTGTTCTCGTACCTCGACAACATCACCCTTTACGAATACACCAGCGGCACCGGCGCCAACATGAGCATGGTGCCGATCAGCATCGGCGACATGCTCGGCGCGCTGATCATCATTGGCATCACCTTCGCCCTCGCGCGCAACTTGCCGGGCCTGCTCGCAGTGTTCGTGCTGTCGAAACTCAATCTGGCGCAAGGCAGTGCCTACGCGACTACGACGCTGCTGTCGTACGTGATCGCCGGTGTCGGTTTCGTCTCGACCCTGTCGACCCTCGGCGTGAGTTGGGACAAGTTGCAATGGCTGGTGGCAGCGCTGTCGGTCGGCCTCGGTTTCGGCATGCAGGAGATCTTTGCGAACTTCATCTCCGGCATCATGATCCTGTTCGAACGCCCGGTGCGGATCGGTGACACCATCACCATCGGCAACCTGTCGGGCACGGTGAGCAAGATCCGCATCCGCGCTACGACCATCGCCGACTTCGACCGCAAGAACATCATTGTCCCGAACAAGACGTTCATCACCGGGCAACTGATCAACTGGTCGCTGACCGACACCATCACCCGGGTGACGCTGAAACTCGGCGTTGATTACGGCTCGGATCTGGATCTGGTCAAGGAACTGCTGCTCAAGGCTGCCCGGGAAAACCCACGCGTCCTCAAGGAGCCAGAGCCGCACGTGTACTTCCTCAACTTCGGCGAAAGCACCCTCGACCACGAGTTGCGCATGCACGTGCGCGACCTCGGTGACCGCAACCCGGTGCTCGATGAGGTCAACCGCTTCATCAACCGCGAGTTCAAGAAGCAGCACATCAACATCTCGTTCCGTCAGATGGAGGTGTACCTGAAGAACCTCCACGGTCAGGAATACAAGATGGTGCCGATCGAGCCGGAAACCAAAACCATCGTGCCGATCGCCGACGATCAGAAACCGCTGCAAGAGCCACCGCCTGCCAAACTCGACTAACCGCTCTAATCCCAGCAGAATGCTCGGACATTCTGCTGGAGCCGGCCCTTGAAAGCCCTCGACGAACTGACCTTCGACAATCGCTTCGCCCGCCTTGGCGACGCGTTCTCCGCCCACGTGCTGCCCGAGCCGATCGACAATCCGCGTCTGGTCGTGGCGAGCCCGGCGGCGCTGGCCTTGCTGGATCTCGACCCGGCCACCGCTGAAACCGAGGAATTTGCCCAACTGTTCGGCGGCCACAAGCTGTGGGCCGATGCCGAACCGCGGGCGATGGTCTATTCCGGGCATCAGTTCGGCGGCTACACGCCGCAACTTGGTGACGGTCGGGGCTTGCTGCTCGGCGAGGTCTACAACACTGCCGGCGAGCATTGGGACTTGCACCTCAAGGGCGCCGGACAGACGCCGTTTTCACGCATGGGCGACGGTCGCGCGGTGCTGCGTTCGTCGATCCGCGAGTTCCTTGCCTCCGAAGCGTTGTACGCGCTGAACATTCCTTCGTCGCGCGCGGCTTGTGTGATCGGCTCCGACACCCCGGTCTGGCGTGAAAAGCAGGAACGCGCAGCGATGGTGCTGCGCCTGGCGCCGAGCCACATCCGCTTCGGCCACTTCGAATACTTCTATTACACCAAGCGCCCCGAGCAGCAAAAACAGCTCGGCGAGCACGTATTGGCGATGCACTTCCCCGAATGTCTGGAACAGCCGGAACCGTATCTGGCGATGTTCCGCGAGATCGTCGAGCGCAACGCCGAACTGATTGCCAAATGGCAGGCCTACGGTTTCTGCCACGGCGTGATGAACACCGACAACATGTCGATCCTCGGCATCACCTTCGACTTCGGCCCGTTCGCCTTCCTCGATGACTTCGACGCCAACTTCATCTGCAACCACTCTGATGATCAGGGGCGCTACTCGTTCAGCAATCAGGTGCCGGTCGGCCAGTGGAACCTCAGCGCGCTGGCTCAGGCGTTGACGCCGTTCATCAGCGTCGAAGCCCTGCGCGAAACCCTCGGCTTGTATTTGCCATTGTTTCAGGCCCATTACCTTGACCTGATGCGCCGCCGTTTAGGCTTCACCACAGCTGAAGATGACGACCAAACGCTGCTGGAAAACCTGCTGCAACTGATGCAGAACAGCGGCGTCGACTACACGCTGTTCTTCCGCCGACTCGGTGAAGAATCCGCCGAACAAGCCGTCGCCCGTTTGCGCGACGATTTCGTCGACATCAAAGGCTTTGATGCCTGGGGCGAACGCTACGTCGCCCGGGTTGCCCGCGATGGCGACGCCGATCAAGAGCAGCGCCGAGCGCGGATGCATGCAGTCAATCCGCTGTACATCCTGCGCAATTATCTGGCGCAAAAAGCCATCGACGCCGCAGAGCAAGGGGATTACTCGGAAGTACGCCGGCTGCATGCGGTGTTGAGCAAACAGTTTGAGGAGCAGCCGGGAATGGAGGCCTATGCGGAGCGGCCGCCGGAGTGGGGCAAGCATTTGGAGATCAGTTGTTCTTCCTGAGTGCCCACGCTTCATCTTGATAAACAGTTCGTACGGCTCCAGATAAGTCGTACGAAACGCTGAACGCCAACGAGCCAAATATGACCGACCCACTACTCATCCCCTGCCCCTCCTGCAACGGTCTCAACCGCATCCCCGCCGAGCGCCTCGCGGACCAGCCCAAGTGCGGACGCTGCAAATCCGCCGTGCTGTTGAGCAAACCGTTCGAACTCAAGCAAGGTGATTACGCCAGCCAGATCAAAGGCGATCTGCCGCTGTTGGTGGATGTCTGGGCGGACTGGTGTGGGCCGTGCAAGTCATTTGCGCCGGTGTTCGAGCAGGCGGCGGCGCAGTTGGCGGGCAAGTGCCGCTTGGCCAAGCTTGATAGCGAGGCGAATCAGCAGTTGTCGGCGCAGTTGGGGATTCGTTCGATTCCGAGTTTGATTCTGTTCAAGAACGGAAAGGAATTGGCACGGCAGAGTGGTGCGTTGCCGTTGCCGCAGTTGATGGCGTGGCTGCGTAGCCAGGGGATCTGACCCACCAGGGATCCAATGTGGGAGCGAGCCTGCTCGCGAAGGCGTCCGGTCAGTCAACTCAGATGTTGAATCTAACGGCCTCTTCGCGAGCAGGCTCGCTCCCACAGTGTGGGGGTGCAATCCGGGAGATCAGTGATCTTCGAGCAAGTTGTGCAGTTCGACGAACTGCTGGGTCAGCTTGTGCCGAGGATCGAGGTGGATCAGCGGCATGCTGGCCTGGTGCGATTCGCGCATGCGCACCGAACTGGTCAGGTACACCGGCAATACCGGCAAACCTTCGGCAATCAACTCATCAAGGATCTGCTGCGGCAGGCTCGCCCGGGCCTGAAACTGGTTGACCACAATGCCTTCGACTTCCAGGCCTTCGTTGTGGTCGTCCTTCAACTCTTCAATCTCCGCGATCAGCCCGTACAGGGCCTGACGCGAGAAACTATCGCAATCGAAGGGAATCAGCACCCGATCAGCGGCAATCAACGCAGATACCGCGTAGAAATTCAGCGCTGGCGGCGTATCGAGGTAAATCCGGTCGTAATCCTCGGACAACTCGTCGAGCAACTTACGCAGCTTGTTGATCTTGTGCTTGGCCTCAAGCTTGGGCTGCAGGTCGGCCAATTCGGCAGTCGCGGTGATGATGTGCAGGTTGTCGAACGGGGTTTCGTAGATGTCCGCCTGATTCTTTTTCGAGAACGGGCCGGAAGACAGGGTCTGTTTGAAGAAGTCGGCAATCCCCATCGGGATGTCATTGCCGGTCAGCCCGGTCAGATATTGAGTGGAGTTGGCCTGGGCATCGAGATCGACCAACAGCGTGCGATAACCCTCGCTAGCGCTGACTGCCGCCAGATTGCAGGCAATGCTGGATTTGCCTACGCCACCTTTCTGATTGAACACCACGCGCCGCATGACCAAACCTCCGTGTATCAAAGAATGACCGAGTGTAGATGCGCGCGACCTCGCTTCGCTACCTTCATGGACATGGACTACAGAGTCAGGGGCAAAAATCCACGGACAGTTAGCGCAAAAACCGCCATTGATCGCCGAGATACCCGACAGACAAGCCGCTCACGATCTGGATAATGGCCAAGTGACAGTTTTCTTGCGAACCACTCGGTACATTTCGTTGCGCAAAATGTAACCAGCATTTGCTACACACTCGTCGCACCGGGATAATGCGCGCCACCCGGCGTCAAGCGCCACGTCAAGCCTGCTGCGGCTCTGGCCACTCAACGCGTCAACAAAAGCCCGCAGGGGCGGGATGAATGTCCGTGATCAACTTCAACATCGCCCAATGGCGCGCTTGGGCTCCCGGGCTCGACAGCGTGGACGCCTGGCAGGCCTGGAGCCGACAACCGGTCGTGCTCCAGCGCAGTGATGCCGCGCCCGATGTGTCGTTTTTGCCGGCCATGCAGCGCCGTCGCCTCAGCCGACTGGCACGCATGGCGTTCAGCGTTGGCTGGCCCCTCGCCGACGGACGGGAGAATCTGCCGCTGGTGTTTGTTTCGCGTCACGGCGAAACCCCGCGTACCTACGAGATCCTCAGCGATCTGGCCAACGAACAGCCGCTGTCACCGACGCAGTTCAGCCTGTCGGTGCACAACGCGATCATCGGCCTGTGGTCGATCATGCGCGGCGAAACCAGCGAAATGACCGCCCTCGCCGCTGCTGGTGACGGCCTTGAGCACGGCATGCTGGAAGCCGCGGCGCTGCTCAACGAAGGCGCTCCGGCAGTGCTGCTGGTGATCACCGAAGAACAACCACCCGAAGCCTATTCGGCGTGGATCGATGATGTGCCGTTTCCCTACGCACTCGGTCTTTTGCTCACCCCCGGTACCGACTGGCGGCTGACCCTGAACAGCACCACAGAAACACGGTCAAAAGCGCACTGGCCCCACGCACTCACTCTGCTGCGAACCCTGCTTGGCCAGCAACCCCTTTGCCAACATGCCTGGAAAAATCGTGTATGGACCTGGCAACGCAACCCGTGACCGAAAAAAACCGCGACGCCTATTACTGGCGCCTGCTGGCCACCGCCGCAAGCTTCGCCCTGTTCGGACTGGGCGGGCTGTGCCTGCGCGTACTGGTGTTTCCGTTACTCGGATGCCTGCCGGGTGATGCGCTGAAACATCGGCAACGCGCGCGGCAGACCGTCAGTCGGCTGTTCTGGTTTTTCGTGCGCTTCATGGCCCGTACCGGCGTGCTGACGTATGACATTCAAGGGGCCGAACGTCTTGGCCGCCCCGGGCAGATGATCATCGCCAACCACCCGTCGTTGATCGACGTAGTGTTCCTGATCGGGCTGGTGCGCCAGGCCAATTGCGTGGTGAAGAAAACCCTGTGGGAAAACCCCTTCACCCGTGGCCCGCTGCGCAGCACCGAATACATCAGCAACGACGGCAGCATGGACATGCTCGATGCCGCTGCCCAGTCCCTGCAAAACGGCCAGACCCTGATCATCTTTCCCGCAGGCACGCGCACCCAGCCAGGTCAGGCGCCGGCCTTTCATCGCGGGGCGGCAGCGATTGCCCTGCGCGGTGCGAAAATAGTCACGCCGGTGGTCATCAAGGTCAATCCGACCACGCTGACCAAAGCCGAACCCTGGTATCGGATCCCCAGCCGCCGCGTGCACTTCAGTTTTCGCGTCGGGGCCGATATAGACCCACAGACTTTCGCCGCGCAGGGGCCAGCCCCGCAAGCCTCGCGCAAGCTCAACGATTATTTGCACACCTACTTTATTAAGGAGCTCGCCGAAGATGAGCGATCTGAACACCCCTAGCCTGGTGCGTGACATCAAACTGCTGATCATCGATGCCCTCGGCCTCGAAGACATCAGCGTCGACGACATCGGCGATGAGCAGACGCTGTTCGGCGAAGGCCTCGGCCTGGATTCCGTCGACGCGCTGGAACTGGGTCTGGCGATCCAGAAAAAATACGGCATCAAGATCGACGCCGACGCCAAAGACACCCGTAACCATTTCACCAACGTGGCCAGCCTTGCGGCGTTCGTCACGGCAAAACAGGCAGCTTGAGACCGGACCATGCAAACTCGTGACGATATTTTCAACACCCTGCGCGATGCCTTGGTCGAACTGTTCGAACTGGATCCTGCCCGCGTGAGCCTGGAGTCCAATCTGTATCAGGACCTGGAAATCGACAGCATCGACGCGGTCGATCTGATCGATCACATCAAGCGCCAGACCGGTAAGAAAATTGCCGCCGAAGAATTCAAATCGGTGCGCACGGTCGGTGACGTGGTCGAGGCGGTCTACCGTCTGGTTCAACCGGCCGCATGAGCCGACTGATCGGCCTCGGCCTGCTGCTGGCTGGTCTGCTGTACCCCTTTGCGGTGTATTTCGGCATGGAGCATTTTTCTCCGTGGCAGTTCGGCCTGCTGTTGGGCTGTCTCTGGCTGGCACGAGCGCTGACCGGCGAGCGCAAGCCCGGCAGCCTGTGGATGGCAGGCGTAGCCATCGTGTTCTGCCTGCTGCTGGCGCTGTTCGACAGCCCGCTGTTGCTGCGCTGGTATCCGGTGCTGATCAGCGGTTTCATGCTGGTGCTGTTCAGCCTGAGCCTGAAATTCGGTCCGCCGATGGTCGAGCGCCTGGCGCGCTTGCGTGAGCCTGAGCTACCGGACATTGCGATTCGCTATACGCGAAAGGTCACCGTGGCCTGGAGCGTGTTTTTCTTCTGCAACGGTTTGTGCGCCGCCCTGCTGACCCTGTGGGCGCCGCTGAATTGGTGGATGTTGTACACCGGTCTGATCTCCTATGGATTGATCGGCCTGATGTTTGCCATTGAATGGCTGATACGACAACGGGTAAGAGGCCGTACATGAACTGGATAAAACTTGAGCAGCTGTTGCTCAAGCCTGTGCCGGCGCGGGCCATCAGCCACGCACCGGCACTCGATCACGCGCTCCTGTGCGAACAGGCGCTGAGCATTGCCGCCGGTCTGCAAGCGCAGGGCGTGAAGCGCCTGGCTGTGCATCTTGAGGACGCCGCCGAACTGGCCATCGCGTTGTTGGGCGCATGGCGTGCCGGCGTCAGTGTGCTGCTGCCTTCGGATCTGCAAGCGCAAACCCGCCAGCGTTGGTCCGCTGACGTCGATCGGTGGCTGACGGATCATGCCGATGACGCGCAACTGAGCGACTTTAATCAGCCGCCATTGCCCGGCGCCGAACTGGATCTCGACCAGTGCCGTCTGAGCCTGTGCACGTCCGGCTCCAGCGGCGAGCCCAAGCGCATCGACAAGACCCTGCGCCAACTGGTCAACGAAGTCGAAGCGCTGGAGCAACTGTGGGGCGCGGACCTCGGTGAGGCCTGCATCATCGGCAGCGTCGCCACCCAACACATCTACGGTTTGCTCTTTCGCGTGCTGTGGCCGCTGTGCGCCGGGCGCACTTTTGTGCGACAACAACTGGCCTTCCCGGAAGATATGCAACGCGCCAGCCGCGAACATCCGGCCTTCGCCTGGGTCGCCAGCCCGGCGCTGCTCAAACGCATGGGCAACAACCTCGACTGGCCAGCCCTGAGCACCGTGCGCCGGGTGTTTTCCTCCGGTGGGGCGTTGCCGCTTGAGGCCGCGCAGAGTCTGCAACAACGCTTGCAGCAGTGGCCGACAGAAATCCTCGGCAGCTCGGAAACCGGCGGAATCGCCTGGCGTCAGGGCGAACAACTGTGGCAACCGTTCGCCGGTGTTGGATTGAATCAGGACAGCGCCGGCGCCCTGTTGATCACTTCGCCTTATCTGCCCGCCGGCCATGTCGAGCACACCGCCGACGCTGCACGCATTGCCGACGACGGTCGTTTTCAGTTGCTGGGACGGCTGGATCGCATCGTCAAGCTTGAAGAAAAACGCATTTCTCTGCCGATGCTGGAACAGGCCTTGGTCGCCCACGACTGGGTCGCCGAAGCGCGGCTTGGCGTGGTGCAGGAAAGCCGCGCCTCCCTCGGTGCAGTGCTGGTGCTCAGCGATTCGGGTTTGTTTGCGTTGCGTGAACATGGCCGCCGCAGCCTGACCGAAACACTGCGTCAACATTTGCGCCAACATTGTGAAGCTCTGGCCCTGCCGCGACGCTGGCGGCTGGTGCGGCAATTGCCGTTGAACAGCCAAGGCAAACTGCCGCAGGTCGATATCGAAGCGCTACTGATGGCGCCGCGACCGAAAGCGCCCGAAGTGCTGGAACAAGTCGAAACCGCTGGCGAGTGGAGCCTGCAACTGAGCGTGCCACCGGATCTGGCCTACTTCAGCGGCCACTTCCCCAAGGCGCCGGTATTGCCCGGCGTGGTGCAGGTGGAATGGGCGTTGAATCTGGGTCGCCAATTGCTCAACCTGACCGGCCCGTTTGCCGGTATGGAAGTGCTGAAATTCCAGCAGCTGGTTCGGCCCGGTGACGAAATCCAGTTGCACCTGCGTTTCGATCCTGATCGGCGCAAATTGTATTTTGCCTATCGCAATGACACGGCGACCTGCTCCAGTGGGCGGATTCTTGTGGGTGTAGAGCATGATTGACCTTGGTGAGTGCTGCGCAATCAATCGCGAGCAGGCTCGCTCCCACAGGAATGACCGGTATGCATAACCCTTGCGCCGTGATTCCGGTTTATAACCACGAAACCGCGATCGATACCGTGGTCGACGCTCTGCTCGCGCAAGGCCTGCCGTGCATTCTGGTGGATGACGCCAGCACCCAGTCCTGTGCCAAGGTGCTCGACGGTTTGGCGGAACGCGACAACGTGCACCTGGTGCGCCTGACCGCCAATCAGGGCAAGGGTGGCGCGGTCATGACCGGTTTGCGCGAAGCCTCGCTATTGGGTTTCAGCCATGCGCTGCAGGTCGATGCCGACGGTCAGCACGACTTGCACGATGTCGCCCGTTTCGTCGAGGAGTCCCGCGTCCATCCCGAGGCGATGATCTGCGGTTATCCGCTGTTCGACGAGAGCGTGCCGAAAGGCCGTTTGTACGCGCGCTATCTGACCCACGTCATGGTCTGGATCAACACGCTGTCGCTGCAGATACGCGATTCGATGTGCGGCTTTCGTGTTTATCCGCTGGCCCCGACGCTGGCGGTGATCGACTCGGCAAAAGTCGGCAAGCGCATGGATTTCGACTCAGACATTCTCGTGCGCCTGTCGTGGCGCAATCAGCCGATGCGCTGGCTGCAAACCAGCGTGCATTACCCGCTGGACGGTGTGTCGCACTTCCGCCTGTTCCACGACAACGTGCTGATTTCCCGCATGCACACACGGCTGTTTCTCGGCATGTTGCTGCGTTTCCCGCTGATCCTCTGGCGGCGGTTTCGAGCATGACCAGCGAGACCGACAAGAAGCACTGGGCCGATCGCGAAGAGCGCGGCAGTTTCCTGCTGATGAAATTCACCGCGTTCGCCGCCAAAGTCCTTGGCCGACGCCTGCTCAGCCCGTTGCTGTACGGCATCGTCCTGTACTTTTTCCTGTTCGGCCGCACTGCACGGCGCAGTGCCTGGCAATACCAGCAGCGCCTGGCCGCATGGAGTCAGCGCGATGCGTTGCGCCCTACTCATTGGCGGGTGTTCGGTCAATTCATGGCGTTCGCCGATTCCATGCTCGACAAACTCGACGTGTGGAATGGCAAAATCCGTATCGAACAAATCGAAATCATCGACCCGGCGCTGCTGCGCAATCAGTTGCGCGGCACACGCGGGCAACTGCTGGTCGGCGCGCATCTGGGCAATCTCGAAGTCTGCCGCGCGCTGGCGGAGATCGGCGAAAAGGTCACCATGAACGTGCTGGTACACACCAAGCACGCCGAGCAATTCAACCGCCTGCTCGGTGAAGCCGGGGCGACCAATCTGCGCCTGATTCAGGTCAGCGAACTCGACCCGGTGATCATGCTGCAACTGCACGAACGGCTGGAGCGCGGCGAGTGGCTGGCGATTGCTGGCGACCGCGTGCCGCTGCATGGCGGGCGCAGTGTCACCGTGGACTTTCTCGGCCATCCGGCGCCATTCCCGCAAGGCCCGTGGCTGCTCGCCGGTTTGCTGAAATGCCCGGTCAATCTGCTGATGTGCCTCAAGCAGCCGGACGGTCACTATCGTCTGACCCTCGAGCCCTTCGCCGATGCCGTGGTGTGGAAGCGCAGCGAGCGCGAGCAGGTCATTCATCAGTGGGCCACCCGCTATGCGCAGCGCCTGAGTCACTATTGCCTCGAAGCGCCGCAACAATGGTTCAACTTTTACCCTTTCTGGAAGACCGATGACGACGCCAACCCAGGAGCCGGTAACCTTCGGCGAACGCCCTTTGCGCATCGAAGACGTGCTGGCCCTGGCCAATCGTCAGGCGCCCGTGCAATTGCAAAGCGACGCCGACTATCGCGAGCGCATCGCCAAGGGCGCGCGGTTCCTCGATTCGCTGCTGGACAAGGAAGGCGTGATCTACGGCGTGACCACCGGTTACGGTGATTCCTGCGTGGTCGCGGTGCCGTTGCATCACGTCGAAGCGTTGCCGCGTCACCTCTATACCTTCCACGGTTGCGGGTTGGGCAAACTACTTGATGCGCAAGCCACTCGCGCAGTGCTCGCGGCGCGTTTGCAGTCGTTGTGCCACGGCGTTTCCGGAGTGCGCGTGGAGCTGCTCGAGCGTCTGCACGCGTTTCTCGAATACGACATTCTGCCGCTGATTCCTGAAGAAGGTTCGGTCGGCGCCAGCGGCGATCTGACGCCGCTGTCCTACGTCGCCGCGACCTTATCCGGCGAACGTGAAGTGATGTTTCGTGGCGAGCGCCGTCAGGCGGCCGATGTGCATCGCGAACTCGGCTGGACGCCGCTGGTGCTGCGCCCGAAAGAAGCCTTGGCGCTGATGAACGGCACCGCCGTGATGACCGGCCTCGCCTGCCTCGCCTTCGCCCGCGCCGATTATCTGCTGAAACTGGCCACACGCATCACCGCGCTCAATGTCGTCGCGTTGCAGGGCAATCCCGAGCATTTCGACGAACGTCTGTTCGCCGCCAAACCGCATCCGGGACAAATGCAGGTTGCCGCGTGGCTGCGCAAGGATCTGGCGATCGACGCACCGACCGCGCCACTGCATCGCTTGCAGGATCGCTACTCGCTGCGCTGCGCCCCGCATGTACTCGGTGTGTTGGCCGACAGCCTGAACTGGCTGCGTTCGTTCATCGAAATCGAACTGAACAGCGCCAACGACAACCCGATCATCGACGCCGGAGCCGAGCGCGTTTTGCACGGTGGGCACTTCTACGGCGGCCACATCGCGTTCGCCATGGACAGCCTGAAAAACCTCGTGGCCAACGTCGCTGACCTGCTGGACCGCCAGCTCGCGCTGCTGGTCGACGAGCGTTACAACCACGGTCTGCCGAGCAATCTCTCCGGCGCCCCGGCGGATCGCGCGATGATCAACCACGGTTTCAAAGCCGTGCAGATCGGCACCAGCGCCTGGACCGCCGAAGCGCTGAAAAACACCATGCCGGCCAGCGTCTTCTCGCGCTCCACCGAGTGCCACAACCAGGACAAAGTGAGCATGGGCACCATCGCCGCCCGCGACGCGATTCGCGTGTTGGAGCTGACCGAACAGGTCGCCGCCGCTACCCTGCTCGCCGCCAATCAAGGCGTGTGGCTGCGCGCTCAGGCCGAAGACGCGCGACCGTTGCCGCCGTCGCTGGCGGCGATGCACGAGGAATTATCCAAAGACTTCCCGCCAGTCATCGAAGACCGTGCACTGGAAGGCGAACTGCGCCTGTGCCTGCAACGCATTGCCGCGCAACACTGGAGGCTGCATGCGTAGCGCCGGAGTGCTTCACGCCGACACCGAAATCCTCGTGCCGTTTTTCGACGTCGATACCATGCACGTGGTTTGGCACGGCCATTACGTCAAGTATCTGGAAGTCGCGCGCTGTGCGCTGCTCGACAAGATCGGCCACAACTACACGCAGATGGTCGAGTCGGGTTACGCCTGGCCAATCATCGACCTGCAACTGCGCTATGTGCGCGGCGCGGTGTTTGGTCAGCGACTGAATGTGCGCGCCAGTCTGGTCGAGTGGGAAAACCGTCTGAAGATCAATTACCTGATCACCGACCTGCACAGCGGCGAACGCCTGACCCGCGCCAGCTCGGTGCAAGTCGCCGTCGAAGTCAGCAGCCGCGAGATGCAGCTGGCCTCACCGAAAGTCTTCACCGACGCCGTGGAAAGGATGCTGCGATGAATGTTTTTGTGAAAAGCCTGAGCGTTCTGGCGCTGCTGTCGATGTCGGCACTGGCCAACGCCTTCGACCTGCAACAACTCAGCGAGCAACTGGCGAAACCGGAGGTGATCCACGGCCAGTTCATTCAGGAAAAACACCTGCGCGCCCTGCCGCAGCCACTGATCAGCAAGGGCAGTTTTGTGCTGGCGAAGAATCACGGCCTGCTCTGGCTGCTGAAAACCCCGTTGCAACAGGACTACCGCATCACCGCCAAAGGCATCGCCCGCCGCGACGACAATGGCTGGCAAATGCTGCCGAACAAGAGCGCCGGAGCCGAGCAGAACCGCTTGTTCCTCGCCGTGCTGCAAGGCGATAGCAGTGGTCTGCAACGCGACTTCGAACTGGCGCTGAGTGGCGACGCGCAACAGTGGAAACTCACGCTGACGCCGCGCTCGCTGCTGCTCAAGCAAGTGTTCAACCAGATCAATATCGACGGCGGCACGCTGGTACAGACCATCGAACTGCTGGAAACCCAGGGCGACAGCACCGTGCTGCGCATGCAGAACAGCAACGCCACTCAACCGTTGAGCGACGCGGAGCAACATGACTTTGCCGAGTGAACGCAGGCTGCCCTGGCTGTTTCTGATCCTGCTGCTGGCGGTCGTCGCGCTGGCCGGTTGGCAGTGGCGCGACGGTGCGCCGCTGTCGGCAAACCTGATGGAGCTGGTGCCCGGCACTCATCCGGACGCCCTTGAACAGCGCGCCGAGCAGCGCATGCAAGAACCGCTCAACCGCGAAATGCTGGTGCTGGTCGGCCACACTGATCGCCAGCAAGCCGTCGCCATGGCACAGACGCTGGGCGAACAATGGCAAGCCAGCGGCCTGTTCGAAAAAGTCCAGTGGAACCTGCAAGCAGACCTGCCAGCGCTGCGCACACAACTGCTGCAAGGGCGACTGGCGATGCTCTCGGCGGATGATCGGCAATTGCTGATCGAACACCCCGACGCCTTCATTCAGCAACGCGTACAAGCCCTGTTCGACCCGTTCAGCGGTTTCAGCCTGGTGCCGAGTCAGGATGACTGGCTGGGCCTGACCGGGCGCATTCAGAACAGCCAGCCGCAGCACGGCTCGGTGCAACTGGACATCGGCAGTGGCGCATTGGTCGCCGACGCCGACGGCAAGAGCTGGGTGTTGCTGCGGGCACGCACCACCGGCAACGCGTTCGACATGAACCTGCCGCTGCAAGTCGCGGCACTGCTGCAAGCCAGCCGCGAGCAGGCGGCGAAATCCGACGTGCAACTGCTCGCCGCCAGTGGCTTGCTGTACGCGGCCAACGGTCAGCAGCAAGCCACTCGCGAAATGACCTGGGTCGGTGGCGGCGCCACCGTCGGCATTCTCTTGCTGCTGTTGCTCGCTTTCCGTCGCTGGCGCGTGCTCCTGGCGTTCGTGCCGGTGCTGGTCGGCATGTTGTTCGGGGCAGTGGCCTGTGTCGCGCTGTTCGGCCATATGCATGTGATGACATTGGTGCTCGGCTCCAGCCTGATCGGCGTGGCGGTGGATTATCCGCTGCACTATCTATCGAAGAGCTGGAGCCTGAAGCCGTGGCGCAGTTGGCCGGCGTTGCGCCTGACGCTGTCCGGGCTGACCCTGAGCCTGATCACCAGCGCCATCGGTTATCTGGCGCTGGCGTGGACGCCGTTCCCGGCGCTGACGCAAATCGCCGTATTCTCTGCCGCCGGCCTGCTCGGTGCTTATCTGTCGGCGGTGTGCCTGTTGCCGGCGTTGCTGAAAAATGTCGAACTGCGTCCCGCGCAATGGCCGCTGCATCTGGCCGAGCGCATGGTTGCGCTGCGCGAAAAACTCCTCGAACGCGTACGCACGCCGGTGTTGCTGGCGTTGCTGCTCGCCTTCTGTGTGGGCGGTCTGGTGCAGTTGCAAAGCAAGAATGACATTCGCCAGTGGGTCGGCGCGCCGCAACGCCTGACCGATGAAGCGCAGACCATCGCGCGCATCACCGGCTATCAGCCGACCAGCCAGTTTTTCCTCGTACGCGCCGACAATCAGCAGCAATTGCTCGAGCGTCAGGCCGCGTTGAGCGAGCGTCTGCAGCAACTGGTCAACCTCGACAAGCTGCAAGGCTATCTGGCCCTCGATCAACTGGTCAGCCCACCGAACCAGCAAGAACAGGTACGCGAGGCGCTGAACAAACTGCCGCAATACTGGCAGCCACTGCTAGACCTCGGTGTGCCGCTCGCCGCCCTGCAAAGCGAACTGCAACAGCTGCAGACCGTGCCCGCCGAAGACATCGACGCGGCACTGGCCGGCCCGCTCGGCGAGCCTTATCGCACACTCTGGCTCGGCCCGACCGAAGACGGCGTAGCGGCAATGACCAGCCTGCAAGGCTTGAACAACCCGGCGCTGCTGCGGGTGCAAGCGCTGGATTTGCCGGGGGTGATGCTGGTCGATCGTCTCGGTGAATTGAACGAGGTTTTCGCCGCGACGCAGATCAGCGCTGCTGAACTGAAACTCGCTTCCTGCGCGTTGATCGTGCTGGTGCTGATGTTGCCGTTCGGTCTCGGCGGGGCGCTGCGTATCGTTGCCCTGCCGTTGCTCGCTGCGCTGTGCAGTCTGGCCAGCCTTGGCTGGCTCGGTCAGCCACTGACCCTGTTCAGCCTGTTCGGCCTGCTGCTGGTCACGGCAATCAGCGTTGATTACGCGATTCTCATGCGTGAACAAGTCGGTGGCGCAGCGGTGAGCCTGCTCGGCACCTTGCTGGCCGCTGTGACGACGTGGCTGTCATTTGGTTTGCTGGCGGTTTCCAGCACGCCGGCGGTGAGCAACTTCGGGCTGTCGGTGAGCCTCGGTCTGGCGTTCAGCTTCATGCTCGCACCGTGGGCCGGACGCCACGAACATGCCGCTACCGTCGCGGAGCCAGCAGCGTGATGGTCGTCGGCTTCTGGCTACTGGCGCTGGCGCTGTTCGCCGTGGCCACTCGTATTGGGCGCCATTTCGGCCTGATCCCGATTGTCAGCCAATTGCTGCTGGCGAGCTTCTGCCTGCCGCTGCTGATGTACCTCTGGATCGAGCCAGGCTGGCAACTCAGCGGCGCCGAATTGATCGCGCCAGACTGGCTGAAAAACCTCTACAGCCTGAGTTTTGCCCTGCTGCTCGGGCATATCCTCAGTGATGTGATCGATCTGAAACTCGATCGGCAGAGCGTGAAAATCGCCGTGCCGAGTTTCCTCGTGCCGTTCGCCTGTGGTCTGGCCGTTGCCTTTTGGCTGCTGCCGGCGCAACCGTGGCTCAACTCACTGGCGATCGGTCTGGTGTTCGCAATTACCGCGATCCCGGTGCTGTACCTGTACTTGCGCCACATCGATTATCCGCCGGCCGCCACTCGCCGATTGGTGCAGACCGCGATCCTCATTGATCTGACCTGCTGGACGCTGTTCGGTCTCGCTCAGGGCAGTCTGCATTTGAGCAGTCTGTTGCTGCCGCTGGGCCTCGCGTGTGTACCGCTGTTGCTGCATCTGTTGCGTGTGCGCCGACCGCTGACCTACAGCCTTGGTTTTTTTGCGCTGCTGGTGATGGCCGAGCACTACAAACTCAACGCGTTGATCTTCGGCATTGGCTATTTGCTGTGCATGGCTATGCTGAAAGTGCCGCTGGTGCTGCCGTTGCCGGCGCGCTGGATGAACCGTTTGCAGACGTGGCTGGCAATACCGCTGATCCTCACCTTCGGCATTGTGCAAATCGATGTACACAGTGCCCTCGCCAGCCTCGGCGCGCTGCAATGGGCGGCGCTGCTGCTGTTGCCGATTGCCAGTAAACTGCTCGGCAACTGGCTCGGCCTCGGCTGGGCCGGCGCTTCGTTCGAAGGCGCCAGCCGTTGGCGCGAAAGCGTGCTGCTGAACATTCGCGGCCTCAGCGAAATCGTCTTTCTCAATTTGCTCTTGCAACAACAACTCATCACCCCGGCGCTGTACTTCGCGCTGATGCTGATGGGCCTGATCGCGACGCTGCTACCGGCCCTTATCGGCCTGCATCGCGCACCGCTGGATATCAAATCCCACCTGCCCCGGAGTTCACGTGCCAATCGTTGAAATGGAATCCCGTCAGGTCGTGATCATCGGTGCCGGCCCGTCCGGCGCCATCGCCGCTGCGCTGCTCAAGCGTAAGGGCCACGATGTGCTGGTGATCGAGCGCCAGCATTTTCCGCGCTTTTCGATCGGCGAAAGCCTGCTCAGCCATTGCCTGGATTTCGTCGAAGAGGCTGGCATGCTCGACGCCGTCAACGCCGCCGGCTTCCAGCGCAAGACTGGCGCCGCATTCGCCTGGGGCGAGCGTTACAGCGCCTTTGATTTCGGTGACACCTTTACCGGCGGCAAGCCGACCACGTTTCAGGTGCAACGCGCCGACTTCGACAAACTGCTGGCCGATCAGGCGGCGCAGCAAGGCGCGGAAATCCGCTACGGCGATGCCATCGTCAGCGTCGATTTCGACCGGGCGAAACCGCAGTTGAATGTGCGTCGCGAGGACGGCAGCGACTATCGCGTTGAAGCGGATTTCGTCCTTGATGCCAGCGGCTACGGCCGCGTGTTGTCGCGACTGCTGGACCTCGAAGCGCCGTCGAACTTCCCGGTGCGTCAGGCGGTATTTACCCACGTCGAAGATCACATCGACAACCCGGCATTCGACCGCGAGAAAATCCTCGTCACCACGCATCCGGAACATCGCGATATCTGGTTCTGGACGATCCCGTTCAGCAACGGACGCTGCTCGGTGGGTGTGGTCGCGGCAGAAGAGCACTTCAAGGGCCGCGACCGCGATCTGGATGCCTGCCTGCGCGGTTTCATCGCCGAAACTCCGAGCCTTGCCGGCGTACTGAACAACGCTGTCTGGGACACCCCGGCACGCACCCTCGGCGGTTACGCGGCCAATGTGAAAACCCTGCACGGGCCGGGCTTCGCGCTGCTCGGCAACGCGGCAGAATTTCTCGACCCGGTGTTCTCCTCCGGCGTGACCATCGCCATGCGCTCGGCGAGCATGGCGGCAGCGGTTTTGCACCGTCAGTTGCAGGGCGAAACCGTCGACTGGCAAAGCGAATTCGCCGAGCCGCTCAAGCGCGGCGTCGACACCTTCCGCTGCTACGTCGAGGGCTGGTATGCCGGCACCTTTCAAGACGTGATTTTTTATGAAGACAGTCAGGCGGAAATCCGTCGGATGATTTGCTCGATCCTCGCTGGTTACGCCTGGGACGAACGCAACCCGTTCGTCAGCGAGGCGCGCCGCCGCTTGAAGATGATTTCCGAACTCTGTGCAAAGGACGCCCCATGAATTACTTGAGCGACAGCTACGTCGAGGAAACCCGCTTTGGTTTCTGGTTCCTGCGCAGCCACACCTGGCAGCACCACGTGTTGCGCGTGGCGATCAATGATTTGCGCGGTTTGTTCGGTGAAGCGCTGCCACAAAACCCGGTGTTGCTGGACGCCGGTTGCGGTCAAGGCAAGTCGTTCGGTCATCTGCGCCAGACCTTCGCGCCACAGCGTTTGATCGGCGTTGATGCTGACCCACACAGCCTTGAATTGAGCGGCGCAGAAGCGGCGCGTCTGGATCTGGAAGTGGATTTGATCGGCAGCGATTGCGCGACGCTCAATGTGCCGGACGCCAGCGTTGATCTGTTGTTCTGCCATCAGACTTTTCATCATCTGGTCGAGCAGGAAAAGGCCTTGGCCGAGTTTTACCGGGTGCTGAAACCGGGTGGCTATCTGCTGTTCGCCGAGTCCACCGAGGCATACATTGATACGTGGGTGATTCGCTGGTTGTTTCGCCATCCGATGCATGTGCAGAAGAGTGCGGCGCAGTATCTAGAGATGATTCGCGGCCAGGGGTTTGAGTTTGGCGAACGCAATGTCTCGTACCCATATCTGTGGTGGAGCCGGTCGAAGGATTTTGGCTTGCTGGAACGGTTTGGGGTGCGCAAGCCGAAACCGTTTGGTGAGCGCGAAGAGACGTTGGTGAACGTAGTCGCGCGCAAGCCGCTTGAAGGTGATCGTTGATGCGACACATAACCTGTGGGAGCGAGCCTGCTCGCGAAAGCGATGGATCAGCCAACCTCTTTGTTGAATGTGCCGGCGTCTTCGCGAGCAGGCTCGCTTCCACAGTGTCCGCGGTGTGGCGACTTTTTGTGGTCGGATTGATGCTTTTGTTAAGTGCCTGCGCCAGCCAGGCGCCGCTACCGGCGAGCAACCCGACGTTGCCCCTGCCGCTGCAATTGCACATCGAACGCCAACAAGCCGAACAACGCCAGGACTGGCTGCTGGTGATCCAGCGTGAAGGCCCGGGCATTCGCTGGTCGATGATGGACCCGCTGGGCATCCCCCAGGCGCGTCAGCAACTGATCGACGGCCACTGGCAGGCCGATGGGCTGCTGCCGCCGAACCCGGAAGCCCGGGAATTGTTTGCTGCGCTGTTGTTCGCTCTGACCCCGTCCGGCGAACTGCTGCGCAATTACCCCGCCGCGCAACAACAGGGACAGCAACGTTCTCTGCCGGCGCGTTGGGATATCCACTATTCACAACCGTTGAGCTTCGAATTGAACCTGCCTCAAGGCCCGCACTACCGCGTTTCTCCGCTGGGTGAACCGACGCCATGACCGCCTACCTGAATGCCCTCGGCGTGATCTGCGCGCTGGGCCGCGACAAGCAAACCGTTGCGCGCAACCTGTTCGCCGGCGACTGCTCGGGCATGCGCCGCGAGTCCGGCTGGGTGCCGGAGCGTGAGATGCCGGTGGCCGCCGTTCACGGCGAACTGGCGCCGATCCCGGCAGAACTCGCCGATCAGCGCAGCCGTAATAATCAGCTGTTGCTGGAAGCGGCGTTGCAGATTCGCGATGACATCGAACAAGCCATCCAGCGCTTCGGCCGCGAGCGCATCGGCGTGGTGCTCGGCACCAGCACCTCGGGTATCGACGAGGCCAGCCGTGGTCTGGCGCACTACATTCGTGAGCAGCATTTCCCGGCGGAATACGATTACCGCCAACAGGAACTCGGCGCACCGGCCAACTTCCTCGCCGACTGGCTGCAACTAAGCGGCCCGGCCTATGTGATTTCCACAGCGTGTACCTCCAGCGCCCGCGCATTGATGAGTGCTCAACGCCTGCTCGATCTGGGCCTGTGCGACGCGGTGCTGTGCGGCGGCGTCGACAGCCTGTGCAAACTGACCCTCAACGGTTTCTCGTCACTCGAAGCGATGTCCGACGAGCGCTGCAATCCGTTCTCGGCCAACCGCAGCGGCATCAACATCGGCGAAGCGGCGGTGCTGTTCGTGATGAGCAAACAACAGGGCGACGGCCCGGCCATTGCCTTGCTCGGCGCCGGCGCCAGTTCCGACGCCCATCACATTTCCGCCCCTGAACCGACCGGGCGCGGCGCCCTGCAAGCGATGCAGAAGGCCTTGAACCGCGCGCACCTGCAGGCAACGCAGATCAACTACCTGAACCTGCACGGCACCGCCACCCAGCACAACGACGCCATGGAAAGTCTGGCGGTTGCCACCCTGTTTCCCGAAGGCGTCGCCTGTTCCTCGACCAAACCGATGACCGGCCACACCCTCGGCGCGGCCGGTGCGCTGGAAGCTGCGTTCTGCTGGCTGAGCCTGAGCGCCGAAAACCCCGACCACGCCTTACCGCCACATGTCTGGGATGCTCAGGCCGATCCCGCGTTGCCACCGCTGAACTGGGTGACCGCGAGCGAACGCCTGACGTCCATTGCACCCCGCTACCTGATGAGCAACTCGTTTGCCTTCGGCGGCAATAACGTCAGCCTGATTATCGGAGACGCCCCATGACTGATTGGCCGCTCGCCGAATTGCTGCCCCATGCCGGCGACATGATTCTGATCGACAGCATCTCAAGCTTTGACGAGGAGCAGATTTTCACCCGCCTCACGGTCAAGCCTGATGGCCTGTTCAATCTGCCCGACGGCAGCCTGCCCGCCTGGATCGGCATCGAGCTGATGGCGCAAAGCGTCGCCGCGTTTGCCGGTTGCCACGCAAAGCAGAAAGGCAATCCGGTGGAGCTGGGCTTTCTGCTCGGCACACGCAAGTTCGAGTGCAACGTCGAAGCGTTTCCCGCCGGTAGCGATCTGACCATTCATGGTCTGCGCTCGCTGGAAGACGACAACGGCATGGGTGTCTTCGAATGCCATATCAATGGCGATGGCATTCATGCCAGCGCGCGCCTGAATGTGTTCCGTCCGCCTCAGGTCAATCAATATCTGCAACAGACACAGGAGTCGAACGATGACTGAATCCGTACTGGTCACCGGCTCCAGCCGTGGCATCGGCCGTGCCATCGCCTTGCGTCTGGCGCAGGCCGGGCACGATATCGTCCTGCATTGCCGCAGCGGCGTGACTGAGGCGCAAGCCGTTCAGGCGCAAATCGAAGCGCTGGGGCGCAAGGCGCGCATCCTGCAATTCGACGTCGCCGACCGCGAAACCTGCAAGGCCATCCTTGAAGCTGACGTGGAAACCCACGGCGCCTATTACGGCGTGGTGCTCAATGCTGGCCTGACCCGCGACGGCGCGTTTCCGGCGCTGAGCGACGACGATTGGGATGTGGTGTTGCGTACCAACCTCGATGGTTTCTACAACGTTCTGCACCCGGTGATGATGCCGATGATCCGCCGCCGCGCCGCCGGGCGCATTGTCTGTATCACCTCGGTGTCGGGGCTGATCGGCAACCGTGGCCAGGTCAACTACAGCGCCTCCAAGGCAGGAGTGATCGGCGCGGCAAAGGCGTTGGCGATCGAGCTGGGCAAGCGCAAAAGCACGGTTAACTGCGTCGCACCGGGCCTGATCGACACGGCCATGCTCGACGAAAACGTGCCGGTGGAAGAATTGATGAAAATGATCCCCGCGCAACGCATGGGCACCCCGGAAGAGGTGGCCAGTGCGGTGAATTTCCTGATGTCGGCGGAAGCCTCGTACATCACCCGCCAGGTGCTGGCGGTCAACGGAGGCTTGTGCTGATGAAGCGCGTCGTCGTCACCGGCATGGCCGGCATCACCTCGCTGGGCAGCGACTGGGAGACCATCGCCGGCAACTTCGCGGCTAACCGCAGCGGCATCCGCCGGATGGACGAGTGGGATCGTTTCAGCGAACTCAACACGCGTCTGGCCGGGCCGATCGATGACTTTGCAGTGCCTGCGCACTGGACGCGCAAGCAATTGCGCAGCATGGGCCGGGTGTCGCGACTGGCAGTCGGCGCGGCGGAAAAAGCCCTGGCTGACGCCGGTCTGCTCGGTGACGAATCGATCAAGGATGGGCGCATGGGCGTGGCTTGTGGTTCGTCCACTGGCAGCACCGACGAGATCAAAGCGTTCGGCAACATGCTGCTCAACTCGGTGGCCGAAGGCCTCAACGCCAACTCCTACGTGCGGATGATGCCGCACACCACCGCCGCCAACATCAGCATCTTCTTTGGTCTGACCGGGCGGCTGATCCCGACGTCCAGCGCCTGCACCAGCGGCAGCCAGGGCATCGGTTACGCCTACGAGGCGATCAAATTCGGCCGTCTGCCGTTGATGCTCGCCGGCGGCGCCGAAGAGCTGTGCCCGACCGAGGCCATGGTCTTCGACGCACTCTACGCCACCAGCCTGAAAAACGATGCGCCGCAGACCAGCCCACGCCCGTACGACAAGGGCCGCGATGGTCTGGTGATCGGTGAAGGCGGCGGCATGCTGGTGCTTGAAGAGCTGGAACATGCTTTGGCGCGCGGTGCGCACATCCACGCCGAGATTGTCGGTTTCGGCAGCAACGCCGACGGCCAGCACACCACGCGCCCGGAGCAAGTAACCATGCGCCGCGCCATGGAACTGGCGCTGGAAGACGCCGGCCTGACGCCGGATGCCATTGGTTATGTAAATGGCCACGGCACCGCTACAGAACAGGGCGACATTGCCGAAACACTGGCGACCAGCAGTTTGTTCGGCGAACGCATGCCGATCAGCTCGCAGAAGAGTTTCCTCGGCCACACCCTCGGCGCCTGCGGCGCGCTGGAGTCGTGGTTCAGCATCGAGATGATGAACCGCGACCTGTACGTGCACACGTTCAACCTCGACGAGGTCGATCCGCACTGCGGCAAACTCGATTACCTGCGTGGCGAATTCCGCCAGATGCATCACGACTACGTGATGAACAACAATTTCGCTTTTGGTGGCGTCAACACTTCGTTGATCTTCCGCCGCTGGCACTGACCGCAACACGTTTGGAGTGAAGGGAATGACTCAGTTTCACCGCATCGCCGCTCTGTTGGCACTGTTTTTTGTGCTCGGCGGCTGCACCAGCAAACCGGTTTACAACGCCAAGGAAGAGTTCTCGCCCAACCTCGGTTTCACCCAGCAACAGATGAGCCGCGCGATCGTCACTGCGCTGAACGACCGCCAGTGGGTCGTGCAGTCGGTGCGCCCGGGCATGATCAAAGCAGCGATCACCGTGCGCGGTCGCCATCACGCCGAAGTCGACATCCCGTTCACCCCGACTTCGTTTGAAATCGACTACCGCAGCAGCTACGGCCTCGACGCCAAGGACGGCAAGATCCACGGCAACTACAACCGCTGGGTCAACCGCCTGCGCGACAACGTGCTCAAAGAGCTGTCGATCAACCCCGACATCGAGTTCGTCAACGATCTGGGCATCGTTAAACAGGGCGCCGACGAGCCGACGTACCTGAGCTTCCGCGAAGGCGTCAAACGCGCCACCGACGCCGGCCTGCTCGACGGCAGCGTGAAGTTCTACCTGGCCGGCGAAACCCTGCCCAAGCAAGTGCGCAAACTCGACACCGTGAGCAGCAGCCGCAAGACCAACGGCTCGAACAAATCCGACGAGGACGCCTGCTTCTGGGCCCTGCAATCGGCCCTGGCCACCTTGCAGAACGCCGCGAAGAAAGCCGACGCCAACGCGGTGATCAACATCGCCAGCGTCGACCAGCGTGACCTGTACAAAGACACCGAAAAATTCCAGTGCCGTGCCGGGCTGGTGGTGTCGAGTGTGGCGTTGCGCGGGGATTTGGCGCACGTGGATTGATGGGATTGTAGAAACGACAAAGGGCGCCATTCGGCGCCCTTTTTTTTTCGAGCTGACCGAGTTGATCCTTAAATTATTGCGAATGATCACTATCGTAAAAACGTCTAAAAACCTGTTAGTTCTTACAGGTGCCGAATTTTTTCATCAGACCGATGATGACGGGGTCAAATCCTACATCCACAAAGCAGGTGAAAAAATGGCAAGCCCAGAACTCACTGATGAAAAGCTCCTGAACTTGACTGCAGAAGAAGCTGAAAACCTGAGTCCCGAGCAACGAAGTCGGCGGGAGCTCCTACGCAGGATGACTGTTCCCCTGCAATCCCTGCCAGCGGCACCAGTCGTTGTGGCGTCTCCTAACGCTACCCCCGGCAAACAATGATCATTTATCCTGGCAAGCACTTTGGTGAAAGATCTCGCTATCGCTTGGCTGCACATCAGTCATGAAAAACCAACGGCACGCTTTTACTGACAGATCGCAATATCAGGTTTTTGGATTCGCAGCACTACCCGATAGAAGCTAGCTAGCCCTTTACTACAAAAAGGGCGCCATTCGGCGCCCTGCTCGTTTCAGCATCTACACTCGTCCTGACAGGCCGTCGCACCGCGCCTGGTGGAACGGCGAGCCCATCAGCCCTGCACTCGCGGTTCTCTTTCACCGTCAAGGAGATGACCATGCAAGTGAAAGCCCTGATCGCCGCTGCGCTTTTCGCGCTACTGCCCAGCGCCAGCCACGCCACCAACCTGATGTACATGCCCTTCGAAACCGTGCTGTCGGACGCGATTCGCGCCGGGCGGCTGGATGGCAGTGTGAAGTTCTATCTGCTCGGCAATGGGCCGCAGGGCACGCAGCAGTTGTTGCGGCGTGGGGTGGTCAGTGATCTGAAAACCAACGGTTTCAACAAGAGTGACCACGATTCCTGCGAGTGGGTGTTGCAGTCAAATCTGATTAAATTACAGGCTGATGCCAAGCGGGTCGGGGCGAATGCAGTGGTCAATATCGTCAGTTACTACGACCAGCATGTGCGCAAGGATTTGAATACGTACGAGTGCCGGGCGGGGATATTTGTCACGCGGGTGGCGTTGAAGGGGGATTTGGTGCGGTTGCCCTGAAATCTGTGATGTTTGGGCGGACGCCTTCGCGAGCAGGCTCGCTCCCACCTTGGAATGCGTTCCCCTGTGGGAGCGAGCCTGCTCGCGATTTGATTGCGCAGCAATCACGCCTTTGAAGGTTCAACCTTGCGCGTAAGAAGGTCGACAAACGCCTTGGCCATCGGCGATTTCTGATCCTTGCGCTGCACCAGCCACACCGCAGACACCGCTTCCGGATCGAGCAACGGGCGATAGACCACGCCGTCGATGCGCATCCGCTGATAGGACGCCGGCAGCACCGAAACCCCCAACCCCGCTGCGACCAGACCGATGATGGTCATCGCCTCCCCCGCTTCTTGAGCGAAGTGCGGGCTGAACCCGGCATCGCGCGCCAGACTCAGCAATTGCGCATACAGCCCGCTGCCGTAACTGCGCGGAAAGAACACGAACGGCTCCAGTGCCAGCGCCGAGAGGAACAGCCCTTCTTCACTGCCTTGCGCCAACGGATGCTTGGAACCGAGTACCGCGACCAGCGGCTCACGCATCAACTCCACCACACTCAGCGAATCCGGCAGGCCCAGCGGGCGCATGATGCCGACCTCGATCGACTCGTCCACCAGGCCCTCGGCAACCTGCGTGCTACTCATCTCGCGAAGGTTAAGGTGCACCGCCGGAAAACGCTGACGAAAGGAAAAGATCGCCTGCGGAATCGTTGAGTTGAACGGCGCCGAAGAGGTGAAACCAATCTTCAACTCGCCCAATTCACCGAGTTGCGCACGCCGGGCGACGTCCGCCGCCTTATCGACCTGCGCCAGCACCAGCCGCGCCTCCTCCAGAAACAGCCGCCCGGCCTCACTCAACTCGACCCGCCGATTGGTTCGCTCAAACAGCCGCGCGCCAACCTCTTGCTCCAGCGCCTGAATCTGCTGGCTCAGCGGTGGCTGCGAAATCCCCAGCACCTGTGCCGCGCGGCCGAAGTGCAGTTCTTCGGCGACGGCGATGAAGTAGCGCAGATGACGCAATTCCATGGAAACCCCATTAGGTCGTTAAAGCTATCAAACAGGTCGAACAATATATTGGATAGAAACATTAGCCAGCTATATGATTTTTTCATTGCCTGCTTGGCCGTGCCCTCCGAGGTCTGAAGTGAAAACTGCTGTCGCGCCCCTTGCCCATGAAGTCCCGCCTGCTGCGGCGGACGATGTCGTCGCCGAGCTGCAAGAGATCTACATCGAAAAAGGCACGCCGATGTTTATGCGCACGGTGCTGGCGCTGTTCAGCGGCGGATTCGCGACGTTTGCCCTGCTCTACTGCGTGCAGCCGATGATGCCGCTGTTGTCCCATGAGTACGGAATCAATGCGGCGCAGAGCAGCCTGATCCTCTCGGTGGCCACCGGCATGCTCGCCATCGGCCTGCTGATCACCGGGCCGATTTCCGATCGGGTCGGGCGCAAACCGGTGATGGTGACTGCGCTGTTCGCGGCAGCGCTGTGCACCATGGCCAGTGCGATGATGCCGAGTTGGCAAGGCGTGCTGATCATGCGTGCGCTGATCGGGCTGTCGTTGAGTGGGCTGGCGGCGGTGGCGATGACTTATCTGAGCGAAGAGATCCACCCGCAGCACATTGGCCTGGCGATGGGTTTGTACATCGGCGGAAACGCGATTGGCGGGATGAGCGGGCGTTTGATCACCGGCGTGCTGATCGACTTCGTCAGCTGGCACACGGCGATGCTGGTGATCGGTGGTCTGGCGATGATTGCGGCAGCGGTGTTCTGGAAGATCCTGCCCGAGTCGCGCAACTTCCGCTCGCGCTCGCTGCATCCGCGCAGCTTGCTTGACGGCTTCACCATGCACTTTCGCGATGCCGGTCTGCCGCTGCTGTTTCTTGAAGCGTTCCTCTTGATGGGCGCGTTCGTCACGCTGTTCAACTACATCGGTTATCGCTTGCTGGCGGCGCCGTACAACCTTGATCAAGTGTTCGTAGGATTGTTGTCGGTGGTGTATCTGTCGGGGATCTACAGTTCGGCGAAGATTGGGTCACTGGCGGACAAGCTAGGGCGACGCAAAGTATTGTGGGCGACCATTGCGCTGATGTTTGCCGGGCTTGCGCTGACGATGTTTACGCCGTTGCTGTTGGTGATTGTCGGCATGTTGATTTTCACCTTTGGCTTCTTTGGCGCGCATTCGGTGGCGAGCAGCTGGATCGGCCGTCGCGCGACCAAGGCCAAGGGGCAGGCGTCGTCGCTGTACCTGTTCAGTTATTACGCAGGGTCGAGCATTGCCGGCACGGCGGGCGGGGTGTTCTGGCATCTTGGCGGGTGGAACGGGATTGGCCTGTTTATCGGCTCGTTGTTGCTGATCGCGCTGCTGGTGGCGTTGAAACTGGCGAAGTTGCCGCCGTTGCAGGATGTCAAAGCCTGATACAAAAACCATGTGGGAGCGAGCCTGCTCGCGAAGGCGTTTTGTCAGTTGATGCAAAGTTTGCTGATCCACAGCTTTCGCGAGCAGGCTCGCTCCCACAGTTGATCTGTGTCCGACGTTGGATCGCGGAAACAAAAACGCCCGGCATTTAGCCGGGCGTTTTTTATGGTGTGGCGATCACTCGTGATACTGCGCCGACAGCTCATGCACCGCACGCAGGAACGCACCCGCATGCTCCGGATCAACCTCAGGGGTGATGCCATGGCCGAGGTTGAACACGTGGCCGCTGCCCTTGCCGTAGCTGGCCAGAATGCGTCCGACTTCAGTGCGGATCGCTTCCGGTTTTGCGTAGAGCACGGTCGGGTCCATGTTGCCTTGCAGGGCAACCTTGTCGCCGACACGGGCGCGGGCGTTGCCGATGTCGCAGGTCCAGTCCAGGCCCAGTGCGTCGGCGCCAGCCTCGGCGATGCTGTCCAGCCACAGGCCGCCGTTTTTGGTGAAGAGGATCACCGGTACTTTGCGCCCGTCGTGTTCGCGGATCAGGCCGCTGACGATTTTCTTCATGTAGGCCAGCGAGAACTCCTGATACGCCGCCGCCGACAGGTTACCGCCCCAGGTATCGAAGATCTGCACCGCTTGCGCACCGGCCATGATCTGGCCGTTGAGGTACGAGGTCACCGACTGCGCCAGTTTATCCAGCAGCAGGTGCATGGCTTGCGGGTTGTCGTAGAGCATCGCCTTGGTCTTGCGGAAGTCTTTCGACGAGCCGCCTTCGACCATGTAGGTCGCCAGGGTCCACGGGCTGCCGGAGAAACCGATCAACGGCACACGACCGTTCAGCTCGCGACGGATGGTGCTGACCGCGTCCATGACGTAGCCGAGGTCTTTGTGCGGATCAGGGATCGGCAACGCTTCGATATCGGCGAGGGTGCTGACGACTTTCTTGAAGCGCGGACCTTCACCGGTCTCGAAGTACAGGCCCTGGCCCATGGCATCGGGGATGGTAAGGATGTCGGAAAAGAGGATCGCCGCGTCCAGTTGTGGATAGCGGTCGAGCGGTTGCATCGTGACTTCGCAGGCGAATTCCGGATTCATGCACAGGCTCATGAAATCACCGGCGTGGGCACGGCTGGCGCGGTATTCCGGCAGGTAGAGGCCGGCCTGGCGCATCATCCACACCGGGGTGACGTGAACGGGTTGCTTGAGCAGAGCGCGGAGGAAACGGTCGTTCTTCAGGGCAGTCATGTCGGCATCCGGAAAAAAAGTGCGGGCATTTTCTCAGAGCGCGACGCAAAAGGCACGGATGCAGGTCAGCCTTTTGTCTATCGGGTCAATTTATTGCGCAATGATTGTTCCCACGCTCTGCGTGGTAACGCCTCCTGTGACGCTCTGCGTCACGCTTTTTGGGACGCAGAGCGTCCCCGGCTGCATTCCCACGCAGAGCGTGGGAACGATCAATGCGCTATCAGCAACTCCGAGAAACAACTGTGGGAGCGAGCTTGCTCGCGAAGAGGTCGGCACATCCAGCATTTAAGTTGGCTGACAGACCGCTTTCGCGAGCAGGCTCGCTCCCACAGGTTTATTGCGTTTGGCTCAGGAGCCGGGATCAGACGCCCAGGTAATCGAGGATCCCTTCGGCGGCATTGCGGCCTTCGAAGATTGCCGTCACCACCAGGTCGGAACCGCGCACCATGTCGCCACCGGCGAAGATTTTCGGGTTGCTGGTCTGGTGCTTGTACTGACCTTGCTCAGGCGCAACAACGCGGCCCTGGCTGTCGGTCTGGATCTCGAACTGTTCAAACCACGGCGCCGGGCTCGGGCGGAAACCGAAAGCGATGACCACGGCGTCGGCCGGGATGATCTCTTCGGAACCCGGGATCGGCTCAGGGCTGCGACGGCCACGGGCGTCCGGTTCGCCGAGACGGGTCTCAACCACCTTCACACCTTCAACCTTGTCTTCGCCAACGATGGCGATCGGCTGGCGGTTGTAGAGGAATTTCACGCCTTCTTCCTTGGCGTTCTTCACCTCTTTGCGCGAGCCGGGCATGTTCGCTTCGTCACGACGATAAGCACAGGTCACCGACTTGGCACCCTGACGGATCGACGTGCGGTTGCAGTCCATCGCCGTGTCGCCGCCGCCGAGAACCACGACCTTCTTGCCTTTCATGTCGACAAAATCTTCCGGCGACTTTTCAAAGCCCAGGTTGCGGTTGACGTTGGCAATGAGGAAGTCCAGTGCGTCATAAACGCCCGGCAGGTCCTCACCGGCAAAACCACCCTTCATGTAGGTGTAGGTGCCCATGCCCATGAACACCGCATCGTATTCGGCGAGCAGGTGTTCCATGGTCACGTCTTTGCCGACTTCGGTATTCAGACGGAACTCGATGCCCATGCCGGTGAAGACTTCGCGACGATTGCTCAGCACGGTCTTTTCCAGCTTGAACTCGGGAATACCGAAGGTCAGCAAGCCACCGATTTCCGGGTTCTTGTCGAACACCACCGGGGTCACGCCGCCGCGTACCAGCACGTCGGCACAGCCCAGACCTGCCGGGCCCGCACCGATGATCGCGACACGTTTGCCGGTCGGTTTGACCTTGGACATGTCCGGGCGCCAGCCCATGGCGAATGCGGTGTCGGTGATGTACTTCTCGACCGAACCGATGGTCACCGCGCCGAAACCGTCGTTGAGGGTGCAGGC
>Ga0163162_10000736_pt1 | contig 30393 bp, 29 predicted proteins | sample S55metaG_FD_115310 | JGI IMG/M metagenome (GOLD analysis project Ga0163162, IMG submission 115310) | Switchgrass rhizosphere microbial communities from Kellogg Biological Station, Michigan, USA - S5-5 metaG | ecosystem: Host-associated > Plants > Roots > Rhizosphere > Soil | place: USA... | reverse complement strand
TTATTGAGGTTAAAATCCGTATACAAATTTGTATATACAATTCCGGGTTCGTGATAATACACGCGCATTTTTACTGAGTCCTTGAAACCAAAAATAGCTCCTGAACTGGCATCGTCAGGATATATTGTTAGACCCTTGAAAAATCCAAGAAATGTATTGAAATTTCTAAGTGTATCGGATTGATCATATAACATTCTGTATAGCTGCTTTCCTAAGTCGTCTGACAACCTGATTTTAATTGTGTCGTTTATTCTTTGCGACGTGACTCCTTTAAGTGGATCGATCTGTACGTCTGCACTTCCGAGTGGAACAGGGTCATAGGGAACTTTTGAATTGTTGTAAAAAGTAAACTGACGATCGGGTAACTGAATTACTGATGTCAACTGGCTCACGATATATCGCTGCACTTGGGTTGTATCACCATAAAAACTTTTGTTCAGTAAAAGGATCAACGAAATGGAATCAAATGTTGCGAGATTACTGATTGTTGGGAGCGGGGATGGCGCCGACATCTGAAAATATGTTCTCGATGAGACGGTCCCGAAATAAGGATCTTTATATCTTCCCAATAGTCCTGTACCGGTAGCTGCAGTCGCGAATGAATCGGTTAATACCGTTGACATTGCCACGCTAAATGTATCTATGGCAACTACGTTTGTTGTATTGTTGTTTGCGAATGTTGTTCCGAAATTAATTGATGGTTTTTGACAACCGGCGATGAAGATAATCATCATAACCGGTAGCAAAAACAAAATGCTGCTTTGTCTGAATTGCCTATTCCTTGTCATGCTGAATTATCTGCTGGTTACGGTGGATATTTTCGAAAAGAAATTTGCCGGGCCTGAACACGCACTCCGGGTAACTATGTTTTCAATGTTTGCATCTAGTCCTGGATACGGTTGAGGAATGGGTGTAACTCTTCTCATTATATTATATGTACGTGCTTGGTTAAAAAGCAAAAGTATGTTTTTTGTGTTCCACTTTCAATTTAATGAGCGCAGGCTAATTGATAAATTTTTGTGAAATAACTTTATTTGTCCGTATTTCGCGGTGCAAATAAAATACTTTTATCCAATATTTGCTTATTGAGAAATTCAATGATTGTCCGAAAAAATCTATATACACATTTACTCTTCATGGGCCCTGAATTTATCATTCATCGATTTTATCACTCGGTTTTAAAATAAATTTGCAAAAAAAAATTTCAAACAACACAAAAAATATGAAGCGGAGCAACATTACATTACTCTCTTTTTTCCTTGCATGTACTATAATATCTTGTCATAAGGACACCGTGCCATATACACAGGATGGTAACTGGATCACACGCTCTCAGTTGAATGGTCCGGCCCGCAGTGAAGCAGTTAGTTTTACAATTGGTGATGTTGCATATTTAGGAACTGGTTGGGATGGTTTGAATAAGAGATATGCTGACTTCTGGCAATACAATGTCGATAATGATACATGGGCACAAATCGCTAGTTTGCCTGATTCTGCCGCCAGAAGCTCTGCTGTTGGTTTGGGAGCAAATGGTAAAGGATATGTTGGAACAGGATACGATGGGTTCAATTATCTGAAGGATTTTTGGGAATATGATCCGGCTTCAAATGAATGGACGCGTAAAACAGATTTTCCTGGTTCTCCAAGATACGAGGCGGTTGGATTTGGTATCGGAACTTTCGGTTATATGGGGACAGGTTTTGACGGAAGCAATGCACTGAAAGATTTTTATAAATATGATCCGGGAACCGATACGTGGACTGATATCGGCTTTAGCGGAAACAAAAGATATAGCGCGGTTACATTTACCTACAATAACAAAGCTTACATTGTAACGGGAGTCAATAGCGGAACTACAGTAAACGATTTCTGGGTATTTGATGGAGGAGCCGGCACATGGTCACAGCTACGGCATCCGACAAATTACAGCAGCGATACCTATGATGATGGCTATACAAATATTTTGAGAAGTAATGCTGCTGCGTTTGTAATTACACAAACGGCTACAGGCGATAAAGCCTATATCAGCACGGGCGAAAATGGTGGATTGTATACTTTCACATGGGAATACGATTTCGCAACAGATTTATGGAAAGAAAAAACTCCCTTCGAAGGACCGGCTACAACCGGTGCAGTTGGATTCAATGTAAAAAACCGTGGATTCATTGCAACCGGGAGAAGCGGAAGTGGACAAGCTGCACAATCGGATTTCCTAAGAGAATTCCATCCTGACGAAGTCGTTAACGCGAATGACAATTAAGAAAAAACATCATCGTTATATTGCTCTGGTTTTTTTAGCGGGATTGCTGGTGCTTTTATATTTCACTTTTCGAAGCAGTAACCAGGATAAAGTTTTTGTTGAGCCGCAAGCGATTCAAACCAGCCTCGGATGGGGATATGATATTTTGGTCGATCATAAGCCATACATTCACCAGGAAATAATCCCAGCAATTACAGAAAAAAAAGGATTCAAGACAAAAGAAGAAGCACTACTTGTCGCTCGAAGGGTGATTGAAAAAATGAGCACTAACCAGTTGCCGACAATCACACTGGATGACTTAAAGGAGCTTGGGATAATAAAAGATTCTGTGGCATCGAAGTAAAAATTTAATGTGCGAATGTGGGAATGTGGAAATGTGAAAATGTGGAAATGTGAAAATTCTTTGGGCGGTCCATTCAACTCAACGAATTTTTTCATTTAATCAAAGTTGCTATTATTCATTTCCACATTTCCACATTTCCAAATTTCCACATTTATCAGATTTCCCATTCGTAACTTTCCCCATTATGAAAAAATATTGTCTCGCGTGTGATCTAAAAGATGATCCCAATCTCATCGCGGAATATGACAAATATCATGAGCATGTTTGGCCGGAAATTAAAAAGAGCATTACCGATTCAGGTATCCATCAAATGGAAATTTATCGCCTCGCAAACCGGTTGTTTATGATCATGGAAACGGACGATGTATTTAACTTTGAAAGAAAGGCATCAATGGATGCTAATAATCCAATTGTACAACAGTGGGAAGAACTAATGTGGAAGTATCAGCAACAATTACCCATCGCAAAACCGGGCGAGAAATGGATATTGATGGAAAAGATTTTTGACCTCGTAGCATAGTTCATTTGACAAGTCAAAGCATGAAATAAATTTTACTTATGGATTTGCATTTACAAGGAAAAGTTATCGTCATTTCAGGAGGAGCAAAAGGTATTGGTGAAGGAATAGCGATGTTATTGGCAAAAGAAAAAGCAATCCCGGTGATCATCGGCCGAAATGAAAGCGACAATTTAAAAACGGTCAGGGCAATAGAATCTACAGGCGGGGAAGCATATTATGTCACTGCCGAGTTAACGGAACCAGCCGCTTGCGAGAAATCCATAAAGGTGGTGATCGAGAAATTTGGGAAGATTGATGGTCTCGTCAATAATGCGGGTGTCAATGACGGTGTTGGACTGGAACATGGCAACTATGAATCTTTTATGGCTTCGCTGCATAAAAATCTTGTGCACTACTATCTGCTGGCACATTTTGCTTTGCCCGCCCTCAAGGAATCGAAAGGTGCTATTGTAAATATTTCTTCAAAAACGGCCGAAACCGGGCAGGGAAATACGTCGGCCTATGCTGCCGCAAATGGGGGTCGTAACGCGCTCACAAGAGAGTGGGCGGTCGAGCTGCTTAAATATGGGATTCGGGTTAATGCAATTGTTGTTGCTGAATGTTGGACACCGTTATACGAAAAATGGATTACGTCCCTCTCAAACCCCGAGGAAAAACTGAAATCAATCGTTGCAAATATTCCTTTCGGGCACAGGATGACCACAGCGGAGGAAATTGCCGCAACAACTGCATTTTTGTTATCATCCCAATCTAGCCATACTACTGGTCAACTCATTCATGTGGATGGTGGATATGTTCACCTGGACAGAGCCCTTGCCAATGCGTAAACTTGTTTTTGAAGGAACTACATAAAAAGATAATGAGAAAGCAATCTGCTTTCTCATTATTTTTTGAGCCATGCATTCATGCACTTTTAATTTGTTAACCGGGTGATCAGCACGTAAGCATGATAATAAGGTTTAGAGTTATCCGGTCTTCAATGATACTGGTGTGCTTTTCAGGGATAGGATTTAGAGGTTCGGTGCTTCAATTTTTTTCGTAGGATTCGGACGTCTGGTTTAAGGATCAGGATTTTTCTCAGTTCTTCAGGGATTGGATTTCAGGACTAAGGTTTAGGATTTTGGTTTCTTTCGTAGGATCGTTCGCTTCAACAATACAAAGATGCTCATAGTTTCGGGCCTACCATAACTTATTCGATAAAGCAGAAGAAAGCTTCGATCTTTGGATAAATAAATACGATAAAGGAAAAATGGAGGTCCATAACCTCAAGGGATACTTTAAGTACAAGTGGTAATTAATATTCGCATAATACGTTTATAATCAATTATATATATTGAATATATTAAATAAAATTAAACCCTTATTGCACTTAAATCAAAACAAATCATGCAAATCGACATCAAACTCATCCGCAGAATTATCCTTTCCGGCGTGCTGGTAATGTCAATCGTCCAACACGGATTTAGTCAAAACAATAAACCGGCTTCATCAGACTATTTCACCGTCGAAAATTATTATAAAGTTAAGTGGGGCTACGAAGATGAGTTTATAGATCTCTGGAAAAAGAATCATTATCCGTTGCTAAAAAAAGCAATCGAAAAAGGTGATATCATTAAGGTGACCGCTGAGAAGCCAATGTTGCATAGTGGGGAAGATACACGTTGGGACTTTCGGGTTACGATTGTCTTTAAGAATTCCGAGATGGCATTTTCGCCCGATCTTACTCGTCCATACAGAAAGCAATTATACCCTGATCTCGACAAATTAGAGAAAGATGAGCATCATCGTTTCGAACTGCTCCTGTCGCATTGGGACGTGATGGTATCTGAGATTCCTCTCAACTGACAATCAGGGTTGGACCCATGTTCGATTAATATTAATATTCAATTGGCTCCAGCTCCAGGATTTGATGGAGATGGTGCTTCAAATGTGCCACATAATCTTTCGCCAGATGCGATATTGAGCTCACTTTTCCATGATCCGTTTGGCAAGTACGATTTCCAGCAGCCGTTGAAGTGTTTTCAAGAATGCTGCAAATATGCCGGTTTAGCAACACCCATAGTTCAATCAAATCCCGGGAAGATCTTGCCTGGTAGTTTGAAATAGAAACCCATTGGTCCTGGTCGTATTCAACCAACGGTGCATCTTCATATTGGGCAACAATAAATCGCCGGATATTATTTTGCGCAGAATCGATGACGTGACCAAGGATTTCGGACTTGCTCCATTTTTTTGGATTCGGTTTATTGGAAAATTTTTCTTCATCAACGTCTTTCAACATCGGCGTATAATCGACGATAATTTTTTCCAGTTGTGATATCGTTTCTCTCATGAGACTTTCGTTTAATCAAATCTAGTTTTTTTTCCAACGGAATTGTGTTCCGGATTCATGAAATAGGGATGGTCCGGCGGTGCAAATTTTTAATGTCCCAATCAGCGACGCAAAGGGTTACCTTTGGGACTTCCAGCGTATTAAGTATGGAGAGTACCGACTCGATTAGAAGCGGTGAAATCTCAGGCACGACGCCTGAACGCTTTTACTAGGGCGCATCCACAACGCATCCACGACGCATCCATATTTCATCTATGAAGCGTCTATGAATTCTCAACAAGCTTCTTCAAAAATCCGCTCATACATCTCGACCGCCCGCGATCGAATTTGATAATCTCCTCCACAACCAATATTTTTGCCACTCGTTAAAATTCAACGGATGAGACAAATTGCTTTTCGGGAGGCTTTGCGCGAGGCCATGAGCGAAGAAATGCGCAGAGATAGCCGCGTTTTTCTAATGGGTGAAGAAGTTGCAGAGTACAATGGTGCCTACAAAGTGAGCCAGGGAATGCTGGAAGAATTTGGTGAGAAACGCGTAATTGACACGCCGATCTCGGAGCTTGGCTTTACCGGAATAGGAGTTGGCGCCGCACAAAGCGGACTTCGCCCAATTATCGAGTATATGACGTTTAACTTTGCTGTTTTGGCACTTGATCAGATTCTCAATACCGCATCAAAAATGCTCGCGATGAGTGGTGGTCAAATCGGTTGCCCAATCGTATTTCGTGGCCCGAATGGATCTGCTGGTCAGCTGGGCGCCCAGCACTCAACCGCATTTGAAAGTTACTTTGCAAACATCCCCGGAATAAAAGTTGTGTCTCCAAGCAATGGCTACGATGCAAAAGGTTTATTGAAGCAGGCAATCCGTTACGAAGAGGATCCGGTCATTTTTATGGAAAGTGAGGTGATGTATGGTGATAAAAGTGAAGTACCCGAAGAAGAATACTACATTGAATTCGGCAAGGCAGATGTTAAGAAACAAGGAAGTGATGTAACGATTGTTTCTTACAACAAAATGATGAAAGTTGCATTGGGTGCAGCGGCTGAACTCGAAAAAGAAAATGTGAGCGCGGAAGTAATTGATCTTCGTTCAATCCGTCCGCTTGACTGGAAAACGATTCTGGAAAGCGTTAAAAAAACAAACCGCCTGGTAATTGTGGAGGAACAATGGCCATTTGCATCAGTATCATCTGAAATTACCTATCGCATACAAAAAGAAGGATTCGATTATCTCGACGCGCCGATCCGTCGAATCACATCAGCGGACGCTCCATTGCACTACGCGCCCAACCTGGTAGCTTTGGCATTACCAGATGTTGCACGCACTGTAAAGCTGGTGAAAGAAGTGATGTACGCGAATAAGTAAGATCGTATGAATTTCTAAAATAATCAATGATCAACAAGGGAGTAAATCAATTTTCGGGTTTGGCGTCTTACCTGCTATACTGGAATATTGATTTGTTTCCTTGTTGAATTATTGAATGGTCATCTCCTCATCCCGAAAAAAAATCAATCAACATAATTATCCGTTGACCATTTTCAATTCTATATTGCCCATCCGATTTTGCTAAGCGTTTATTTTTTATCTTCATTTCCCTTCAACACCGCTAAATTTTGTTATGAAAAAATTCCTGCCTGTCAACTTGGTATTTATTTTTTCCATCTCGGCATTTGCTCAATCATCGTATACTCCCGCTCCTGAAAATTTACAAGCGAGGAAATGGTTTGACAGTGCACGGTTCGGTATGTTCATCCATTGGGGAGCGTTTAGTGTATTGGGCGATGGAGAATGGGTGATGAATAATCGCAATATCCGTGTAGAAGAATACACGAGACTAATTAACATTTTTAACCCGGTTGATTTTGACGCAGCAAAATGGGTATCGCTGGCAAAAAATGCCGGCATGCAATATATTACGCTAATCACGCGCCATCACGATGGGTTCAGCGACTGGGATACCAAACAATCAGATTGGAAAATCACGAACACGCCATGGAAAAAAGATGCAGTGAAACTACTTGCCGACGAATGTCATAAGCAGGGAATTAAATTGTTTGTTTATTATTCATTGCTGGATTGGTATCGTACCGACTACCAGTATGAAACCGGAAGAACCGGGCGCGGTACGGGAAGAACAAAGAAAAGTGACTGGAATAGTTATATCAACTTCATGAAAGCGCAGCTTACCGAATTGCTTACAAATTACGGCGAAATTGGGGGGGTGTGGTTTGATGGATTTTGGGATCAACTCGCCAACGATGTAGACAAGGATCAAAAATCAAAAGTCGATTGGCATGTTAATGAAATATACGAGCTCATTCACAAATTACAACCACAATGTTTAATTGGAAATAATCATCATCAAACACCTTTGGTGGGAGAGGATTTCCAGATGTTTGAAAAGGATCTTCCAGGAGGAAATACAACCGGTTTTGGTGGCGCTTCCGTTTCAACACTTCCTTTGGAAACATGTGAAACCATCAATGATTCCTGGGGGTTCAATATCACCGACCGAAACTATAAATCGCTCAAGACGCTTATTCAATTGCTTGTTAAGGACGCTGGTTATGGAGCTAATCTCCTGTTAAATATCGGGCCTCTTCCTAACGGTGATATACAACCGGAATTTAAAGATCGACTGAACCAAATGGGAGAGTGGCTGAAAACATTTGGTCCCAGTATTTATGGCACTCATCCGGGATTCATCAAACCACAAGACTGGGGAGCTGTAACCGAAAAGGGAAACATAATATATCTTCATATTTTTAAAACAGATGGCGATAAGTTTTTTTTAAAGCTCCCCTATAAAGCAAAATCAGCCAAATTATTGGCAACAGGATCGGCGTTAAAATTCCAGTCACTGCCCGATAACTACGTTATGATTGATTTGAAAAATATTCAACAGGACCCTATCGATACGGTCGTGGAACTCGAGGTTACAAAATAAAAAATTCCGCAGCCCGGTTTACGAAACTGCGGAATATGATTAATGTTTTTGATTTAATGTAATGCTCTTAAAACGTTATTTAAGATCAGTAATGAGATGTAGGCGAAGCCTAAAAGGAAACATCCGAATACTGTAAGCTTAACAAAGATCTTGCCTGTCGGAATAGGACTAAATTCGGGATTGTGCTTCATAGGTTGAAATTTTGTTTACGGTTTTCAAAAAATTTGGATGTTCTAAGATAATACCCCCGGTTTCGCTATGCAAGGTAATTTTACGATGTTTCAAACAAATATTTACTATTCTTATGTAATATAGTTTAAATCAATACTTTACATAGTTTTGAAATAAGGAATGGAGAAGCTTCGGCCCGGAGTTTGAATTGTTTTCTGGTCTAATCCGTACGAGGGACTCAGGCCCGATTGGCACGGTTATTTGCGACGTCCATATCCCTGCACTGGCATCGCGTGATGCGGCAATCCTCCTTTGATCAAAACACTTCCCATTTCAAGCTTTAGAATCCGGACTACATGCATTGATTTTTCTAACTCGCTTGTTCCGCAAAAAGTAAATTCGGTCTCAAAATATTTTTCAAAGCTTTTTTGTGTGGGCATGGTTATTATTATCCCTGAAAGCAGTCTCGCCAAATGTTTTTTGCCGATACAAATATTCTGCATGAAGCCGCATCATAACATTAAAACGGCAAAATAATTGCCATAAGGAGGTTCGGTTTCATATTCTTATTTTTGGCGTACCGCCGGAAAGATACCGGAGACGAATATTCCATACCAAAAGATTGTTAAACATGTCCAACATTTTGATCATTGATGATGAAAAGGCGATCCGTAAAACTTTAAGTGAAATACTTTCTTACGAAGGATATAAAATAGACGAGGCAGGCGATGGTGAAGAAGGACTAAAAAAATTTAGGGAAAAAGAATATGATGTGATTTTGTGTGATATCAAAATGCCAAAAATCGACGGGATCGAATTTTTAGAAAAAGCAAAAGAACTAAACGCCGACATGCCGATTATCATGATCTCAGGTCATGGTACTATCGAAACAGCAGTAGAAGCTGTAAAGAAAGGTGCATATGATTATATTTCGAAACCACCAGACTTGAATCGCTTGCTAATTACGATTCGCAACGCAATGGACAAAACACAATTGGTTGCAGAAACAAAAGTGTTGAAAAGAAAGGTTAGCAAAGTGCAGGAGATGGTAGGAGCTTCGCAGCCGATCCAAAAAATAAAAGAGACGATTGAAAAAGTTGCGCCGACAGATGCGCGAATTCTAATTACTGGTGAAAACGGAGTCGGAAAAGAATTAGTTGCACGTTGGGTACATGAAAAAAGCAATCGTGCCGGTGGTCCGTTGATAGAAGTAAACTGCGCCGCTATTCCCGGTGAACTGATCGAAAGTGAATTATTTGGTCACGAAAAAGGTTCTTTCACTTCGGCTCTTCGGCAACGTATTGGAAAATTTGAGCAGGCCAATGGTGGAACACTTTTTCTCGATGAAATTGGCGACATGAGTCCGAACGCGCAGGCAAAAGTTTTGCGTGCGTTGCAGGAAGGTAAGATAACACGTGTAGGAGGTGATAAGGATATCAACGTTGATGTGCGTGTGATTGCTGCAACGAATAAGGACCTGTTGAAAGAAGTGGAGGAGAAAAGCTTCCGGCTTGATTTGTATCACCGTTTGAGTGTAATCATTATTCACGTTCCTTCTCTCAATGAACGTAAAGACGATATTCCTTTATTGATCGATAAATTCCTATCTGACATTTGCAGCGAGTATGGAATCGCAAAAAAAGCGATAGACGACGATGCTATTCGCGCATTGCAAGAATATAACTGGAGCGGAAACATCCGTGAACTCCGAAACGTCGTCGAACGACTTATTATCCTTTCGGGTAAAACCGTTAACAGGGATGATGTGCAGAATTATGTTTTGCCGAGGAGTTAAGCGCTGAGGCCAGGTTGAGGCTGGGCGTAAGGTTAAGGTTAAGGTTGAGGTTGAGGTTGAGGTTGAGAAGTTAATTAGATGACAAGTTAACTCGTTAATCCCGACTGTCAGACTATATCATGGCTACTTCAGTTAATCATTGCGCAAGTGTTATCGCGTATTAACCAATCAAGTATTCAACTTGTCAACTATTCAAATTCTCAACCTCAACCTTAATCTCAACCTCAACCTAATCTCCACCTCCACCGCCTCAACCTTAAGAAAACTTTCAATCCCAATATTTTGGCGCCTGAATTAATATGGTATTTTTGCGGGGCAAAAAAAAAATAACGAATGAGCAGTCACCAGGTTTTTATTCTCTTTTTGATTTCTTTGATCTTGTTTATAATCCCCGCTGTTGGTCTTTATTCTATGTTCAAGAAAGCTGGTGTACCGGGTTGGAAGGGGCTGATCCCATTCTATAACACCTGGGTGATGATGCAACTCGCACAGCGGCCCATTTATTGGGTGCTTTTGCAACTCATTCCCGTCGTTGGATGGTTCATCACCTTGGCGATTTTTGTTGAATTCGTGAAGACTTTTGGGAAATTTAAACTCTATCAACACGCCCTGACGATATTTTCATTGGGATTGTACTTCTGGTATGTGGGATTGAACAAGAAAGATAAATTCGTCGGGCCGGAAGTCGTTCGCAAACACAAAAAATCATCTGCGAGGGAATGGGTCGATGCAGGTGTATTTGCAATCGTAGCGGCAACTTTGATCCGCACATTCGTATTCGAAGCCTATACGATTCCAACGCCTTCAATGGAGAAAACGCTGTTGGTTAGTGATTTTTTATTTGTTAGCAAATTCAGCTACGGCCCGCGCATACCCAATACTCCGCTTGCAATGCCTTTTGTACATCATACACTCCCCATAACAAATTCAAAATCGTATGTCGAATGGATCAAACTTCCATACACGCGCTGGTTTGCAGCTCCCGTAAAAAGAAATGACGTTGTTGTGTTCAATTTTCCTGCCGGTGACACTGTCATTAACAAAGAAGGTTATCAATCCGAACAACCTTATTATGATGTTGCGCGAGCGCTCGGTGGGCCTGGTGGTATCGATGCAGGAAGACAAGTTATATTAAATGATCCGGATGAATATCCAATTATTGTCAGACCTGTCGACAAACAGGAGAACTATATTAAACGATGCACTGCTGTAGCCGGAGATACTTTACAGATCAAGGACCAGGTCGTTTATATTAATGGTCAGGCCTCTCCATTTCCGCCCTTTTCAGAAACAGATTATATCGTAACAACATCGGGTCAGCCTCTCGACGAAGCCATTATGAAGGACGAATATAATGTCGATATCAACAACGGCCAGGAATTAAGACAAACCGGTGTTCCAAATCAATACAGCATATTATTAACACACGGCGCGAAAGAAAAAATGCTGAAATCGGGACTCGCAAAAACAATCGTTCCTGAACTGGATTCATTTGCGACGGGACGAGTTTATCCTTATGACAATATACATAAGTGGTCGGTTGACGAATATGGACCATTGTGGATACCCAAAAAAGGAGCAACGATTACATTGACCGATGAGAATTATACCCTTTATGAAAGAGCGATTCGTGTATACGAGCATAACAAATTGGAAAAAAGAGGAGGCAAAATATTTCTCAATGACCTGGAAACAAACCAATATACTTTCAAAATGGATTATTACTGGATGATGGGCGACAATCGTCATCAGTCACAGGATTCAAGATACTGGGGATTTGTTCCCGAAGATCATGTAGTCGGCGAAGCATGGTTAATTTGGATGAGTTGGGATAAGGGTGTTCGTTGGAGCCGCTTGTTCCAAAAAATAAAATAATGTGTCTGATTCGGAATGTTTCAGCAGACCGCATGATGGAAACCGCGAACCGCATGGAAAAAAAAGAATATAGCTTTTCATTCGAAGTATACAACTCGGTAGACGCATTGAGAAAAGATGATGCGCAATTATTGCGTGAAGCGCAAAAAATCAGTGAACATGCATATGCACCTTACTCACGGTTTCGCGTAGGCGCTGTTGCTGTTTTATCCAATGGACAAAAGTTGACTGGAACAAACCAGGAAAACGCCTCATTTCCTGTCGGCATATGTGCGGAACGTGTTTTGTTATCTGCAGCCTCTTCTGTTTTCCCGGGAATTCCGATTGAAACAATTGCCATAAGTTATCGTGATGATCACAACAGTAGTGACCACCCTATATCGCCTTGTGGAATTTGCAGGCAGTCACTCGTAGAATATGAAATACGAATGAAAAAGCCTATCCGCCTTGTGTTGGGTGGTTTGGAGGGCAAAGTATACATTATCCCCGAAGCAAATGCATTATTGCCTCTCGCTTTCACCAATGAAGAATTGAAGTAATACCGATTATTTAAAGCGGACCAGGTTGATGTCATAATACACCGGCGCATTGCTCGGCACCCTCCCATCACCACTACCTGCGCAACTAAATGCAAGTGCAGACGGAAGCAATAACTTCATATGTCCTCCAGTGCCTATTTTCGGCAATGCAAGGTACCATCCTTGAAGTAATGTGTTAAGAACCCAGCCGGTAGAATCTGAATTTTTAGAAGAATCAAATGTGGATCCATCCATTAATTTTCCTACATAGGTCACATATATAGTTGATGCGTTGGAAGGCATTGGCGCCGATCCGCTGTCGATAATTTCATAATAAAAGCCCGAAGGATCCTTGGTGGTCATTATATGATTATCTGAGGCGAATTTTACCAACGCACTTGAATCCTGATCAACGGGAACCGGTGTGCATGTCATATAGGCTGTATCATAGGACCGTTGGCAGGAATTTCCAAACATTAACAAAAAGAAACCAATAACAACCGAAAATCCTCTCATAATAATTTCTTTAGGTTAGGTACAGAAAAGTTAAAGTTTTTTTTAGATGGTTAATAAACGCGATCGTATAAATATGTGATTTAGCATTGCGACAAATCATTCTAACGCAAATACGTAGAATTGTCTTTGACAGTTGCTATCCGCAGTAGGTTGGATGACAGGTATTGATGGGCGGTCCAATGTCAAGTTTGATCAGGCAAAAACACCTTCGTTCGCTTCCTGGAGTGATAGCGCTGACTTGACATCGGTGGTTTGTCTGTTTTTCCTAAAAGAGTTTATCGGCAATTCCATCTCCAACATGTTTGCGAAGGTTTCAAAGTATATTATTACATCTTCCCTGACGTTTCTCTTTAACCATCGAAATCCCCCGGGGAGATGGCTCAATATTTTTTTGTCATCCAGGTATTCGAGATTGTGGATATCTATGCTCGTTAGTCCCAGCGCTTCAAGTTTTGAGATCATCAGGTAAGCAGGGGCGCCCGTTACCATGCAATAGTCTTCTGCAATCTCGGTCCATTCACCAGTCCCCGTATGGGCATAAGTGAGTATTTCTTCTTTAGTCATACTTGTAATGACCTGCAACAGGCTACCGCAATTGCATGCACCATGATGACCCCATGCGTAGAATGATCCTTCACGCAATTTTGTGGCAGTAGATCGTAATGCCTCGATCAACGGGAGATTGGGATAAGCCATACTTTTTTTGCAAAGATAATCGCGGATTGCGGATTCTAAACGGATGGAGCGGATTCGTCCGCAAGTCGAGTTATAGAAATCAAAATTCAATTTCGACATCGGTTGCAGCGTACCCGACGCACGTTAATACCAATCCTTCGTTTATTTCTTTTTCAGTCAGCACCTCATTAATACTCATCACAACTTTTCCCCTGATCAATTTCGCAACACAAGTTGAACATCGCCCGCCGCGACAGCTATACGGAATCTCAATATGATTATCCAGCGCGGCCTGCAGGATATTTTTTGGATAGATGATCGAAAGCTCCCGTGTTTTTTGTTGATGATGAATGATCAATTTTCGGGGCTCAACTTCCTGAATCAACGGTGGCGGCGGCATAAATTCAACAGTAAAATTTTCTTTCCTGATCTGCTCATCTGCAAAACCCATTAACCGCAATGTGAATTGCGCCATTCGCATGAGCGCAGAGGGGCCGCATAAGTAAAACGTGTGTTGCATGCCCGAAAGAAGATATTCATTTACTAGTTTCTCTAACAGAGAATTGGTCATCCTGTTCCCGGCACGCGGATATTTTAGTGGATGAGTAAGGAGATTAATTAATTTAAATTTATTGGGAAACTTCTTTTCGATTTCTTCCAATTGTTTTTTGAAGATGATATTCTTTTCGTCCCGATTTTGGTTGATCAGTACGATATGGCTCAATGGTTCCTCTGTAATTATTTTTTTTATCAGTGAATACACCGGTGTAATTCCACTTCCTGCTGCAATAAAAAAGAATTGTCTTTCTTGCTGGGCATTCGTCTGAATTGTAAATCTCCCGGATGGCTTCAATGAAGTCAGAATATCATCCGCATGCAGGTGATTCAGTAGATGTCTTGAGATTTGTCCATTTTCAACTCGCTTCACTGTGATCGTCATCAGTGGATCGATTCCGGGTGCTGAAGAAAATGAGTAGGATCTTCTCAATTCGTTTTCCTGGTTCTTAAAAATAAGAGTCAGAAATTGGCCGGCCTGGTATTCAACAGATGCACCGTCGACGGCTTCGAGGGCGATTGTAATCGTGTCTTTTGTTTCATGGCTGATATTTTTAACACGAAGTTGTATCATATCGATGTGGAAATTTAAGTACAAATTTTGTTTTTAACTCTCCATACACCGTCGTTCAACTCAAATTCACCGACCATACGTATTCTATCAGTTGTATAGAGTATTCAGAAAGGTCATTTACCGAACGAAACATATTAATGGTTTTCTTTCATTTTCGATTATTTTTGCCACCTGCCATTTATACGAATAGCAGGCGCCATTTTTAAAAAATCTGAATGGTATCAAATTTGACATTCGGATTCTAAACTTACGTAGATGAACTTGTTCAAAACAGGCTCAAAATTTCTTTTCCAGCTAACAATTATCGCAAGTTCACTCGTTGCTTGTAAAAGCAAGGTCGAACCTGCGGGCAAACCCAGGCAAAATCCTGCAACCGTTGTTGATATTATTATAGCAACTACTCAGTCAATCGTTAATCATGTTGAAGTAAACGGAACAGTTGTTGCCAACGAATACGTAGAGTTGCATCCGGAAGCCAGTGGTCGATTAATTTACCTTAATGTGCCGGAGGGAAAATTTGTAAAGACAGGCACTATCATCGCTCGAGTCAACGATGCAGATCTCAAGGCACAAATTGAAAAGTCGAAAGTACAGCTCGAACTGGCGCAAAAAACAGAAGAGCGTTATAAACAGCTAATCGCAGTGAACGGGATCAACCAAAGTGATTACGATGCGGCATTAAATGTAGTAAACGGGTATAAAGCGGATATTGACTACACGCAGGCGTTACTTGATAAGACAGTTGTAAAGGCGCCATTCGATGGCGTCATCGGACTTCGGCAGGTAAGTATCGGAGCGTTTGTTTCGCCGACATCGATGATCGCCACGATGCAACAACTCGACAAAATAAAAATTGATTTTACGCTGCCGGAAGAATATAGAACGATCTTAAAGATTGGTGGTTTGGTAGATGTTCAAACCGATAACAATTCACCAACAAGAAAAAAAGCCACAATTCTTGCAATTGAACCGCAGGTAAATCAGACAACAAGAAATATTAAAGTAAGAGCAATTTTGCAAACCGGTAAAGCAAACCCCGGCGGATTTGTGAAAGTGTATGTGGATGCAGGAGAAGATAAAGACGCATTGATGGTGCCAACAAATTGTATTATTCCTGACGACAAAAATAAACAGATCGTTCTTGTAAAAAATGGTAAGGCTGATTTCGTGAATGTTCAAACAGGGCTGCGACAGTCGAACAACGTTGAAATTACCAGCGGTATAAAACAGGGCGATAGCGTTGTGGTTACCGGAACGTTGTTTGCAAGACCAAAGAGTCCCCTTAAAGTTCGGCAAGTATTAACGTTGGAAAAATTGTCGAAGGCGAGTGAATGATCCAGGTTGAAACTGGTGTAAGAACAAAATGATAAACAATTAATAACTTTTGATGCGATGATAAAATATTCGCATTATTTCATACCCGCACGTCAATTACATGAACATTTCTGAATTATCCCTGAAGCGGCCCGTTCTTGCAACGGTGATGAACCTGATGATCATTTTATTTGGTGTCGTCGGCTTTACATTTCTTGCTGTCCGGGATTATCCTGCTATCGATCCTCCAATTATTACGGTGAGCACCAACTATACCGGCGCTAACCCTGACATTGTTGAAAGCCAGATTACCGAGCCGTTGGAAAAACAGATTAATGGAATCCCGGGTATCCGCACCATTACATCTTCAAGTTCATTAGGCAGCAGCCAGATCACTGTAGAATTCAACCTCGGTATCGACCTCGAGGCTGCAGCAAGTGATGTCCGCGACAAAGTAGGACAAGCTGCACGTAGCCTGCCACAGGATATAGATGCGCCGCCGGTAATCAGCAAGGCAGATGCAAACAGTGATTTCATATTGATTCTTGCAGTACAAAGTCGCACGAAGAGCTTACTCGAGCTAAGTGATTACGCCGAAAATGTTTTGCAGCAACAATTGCAAACGATCAACCAGGTCAGTTCGGTAAATATATTTGGTCAGAAGAGATACTCCATGCGCATTTGGCTGGATCCGGATAAGATGAATGCATATGGTGTTACTTTTTCGGACATCAGTAATACTTTGAATAATGAAAACATAGAACTGCCACCCGGTAAAATTTATGGAAACAATACGGAGATGACCATTCGTACGCTCGGCAGATTGACCTCGGAACAACAATTCCGTGATTTGATCATCCGGGAAGATAGTGCAGGAATTGTTCGACTGAATGATATTTCAAAAGTTGAACTCGGTCCTGAACAAATGGAGCAAAGTTGGAAATATAATGGAGTGAATGCGGTTGGCCTCGCAATCATTCCACAACCAGGCGCGAACAATATTGAAATTGCGAATGCATGTAATAAACGGTTGGATGAGATCAGGAAGTCGAATAAATCTGACATTGAATTCAATGTCCTCATTGATAACACCAAAAACATACGGCAATCCCTAAGCGAAGTTGAAGAGACTTTAATTATCGCCTTTGCACTTGTTGTGTTAGTAATCTTCTTTTTCTTCAGAAGCTGGTTGATTGCGCTTCGTCCTTTGATAGACATCCCGATTTCACTGGTCGCCACTTTTTTTATCATGTACATCGCTGGCTTTTCCATTAACATTCTCACTTTGTTGGGAATAGTTCTTGCGACCGGGCTAGTTGTTGATGATGGAATTGTTGTTACGGAAAATATATTTCGAAAACTCGAATCGGGATTGCCGATTCGTAAAGCCGCTCTTGAAGGAAGTAAAGAAATTTTCTTTGCGGTTATATCCACGTCGATCACGCTGGCTGTTGTGTTCTTACCTGTAATTTTCCTGCAGGGTTTTGTCGGCAGGCTATTCCGTGAATTTTGAATTGTATTAGCAGCAGCGGTATTGATATCGGCGTTCGTTTCCCTGACGATTACACCGGTACTGAATGTTTACCTGACAAGAAAAGATGCACAGCATGGCTGGTTATATCTGAAAACGGAACCTTTCTTCACCGGCATGGAGAATGGTTATAAAAATTTGCTGCGGCATTTCATGAAAGTAAGATGGGTTGCGTGGGTGATTATCGCCACATGCGCATTTCTTATTTTCTTTGTACTAAAGAATCTCCAGAGCGAACTTGCGCCACTCGAAGACAGAAGCAGTATAAGATTCACTGTGACTGCTGCGGAAGGAACAAGCTATAACTACATGCAGAATATAGCTGATAATATTTCAAATTATCTGTATGACTCGATACCGGAAAGAGATTTTGTTTTCGCGAGAACACCTGCGGGTGGAACTGTGAATACTTCTCAACCGAGAATCGGCCTGGTGGATGCTGATAAGAGAGTTCGCTCACAATCGCAAATCACTGCAGATCTTCAACGCAGAATTGCGAAATTCAATGATGCCAGAATTTTTGCAGTGCAGGAACAAACCATTGCTGTAGGATCTGGATCCCGCGGCGGGTTGCCGGTTCAATTTATTTTACAAAACCAGGATTTGAATAAGTTGAAGGACGTAATTCCAAAATTTTTGGACGAAGCAAGAAAGGATAAAACTTTTGCAAACGTAGATGTCAACCTAAAATTTAATAAACCCGAGTTGCAGGTAACAGTCGACAGAATAAAAGTCAGGGACCTTGGCTTGTCAACAACTGATGTAATTGCTGCGATGCAGGCTGCGTTTAGCGGAGGCCGTCTTGCATATTTTATCATGAATGGATATCAATACCAGGTTATCGCACAAGTTGAAAGACCGGATCGTGATAAACCTTTTGATATTGAAAAATTATATGTCAGAAATGCAAGAGGAGAGAGTATTCCGCTGAGTTCGGTTGTTCACCTCGTGGAAAGCAGTAGTCCTTCCACACTATTTCATTTTAACCGGTATAAAGCTGCCACCATCTCTGCATCGCTCGCCGAAGGCAAGACGATTGGTGATGGAATCAAGGCAATGCAAACAATTGCTGATGGCATGCTCGACAATAGTTTTCAAACCGCTTTATCGGGACCTTCGAGAGATTATGCCGAAAGTTCTTCGAATATTGTTTTTGCATTCATTCTCGCGTTAATCTTGATTTACCTGGTGCTTGCTGCGCAATTTGAAAGTTTTATTGATCCTTTATCAATCATGTTTACTGTTCCATTGGCGCTGGCTGGCGCGTTAATTACTCTTTACCTATTCAATCAAACGCTCAATATTTTTTCAGAAATCGGAATGATCATGTTGATAGGCCTCGTCACCAAAAATGGAATTCTGATTGTAGAGTTTACGAACCAAAAGAGAGAACATGGAATGCAAAAAATGGAAGCAGTTATTGAAGCATCTGCTCAGCGCTTGCGTCCGATCCTGATGACGAGTCTTGCCACTTCATTAGGTGCACTTCCGATTGCGCTCAGCATCGGAGCGGCTGCAGCGAGTCGAGTTCCCCTTGGAATGGTGGTAGTGGGTGGAATTTTGTTTTCACTGATCCTGACACTGTTCGTCATTCCTGCGGTATATACATTTATTTCCAGCAAACATAAAACGCACCAAACCGAAGTCGTGGAATAGTGGAGCATTGGTGAAATCAAAAAAAATGAAAAGGAACCTGGTTATAGTTTTACTGGCATTGTCTTTTACGAATGGATTTTCCCAGCAATTGAATCTGCAGGATGCGATCAGTATTGCATTAAAAAACAGCCTGGATATACAGATCGCAAAAAATAATCTTCAAATCGCAGATATTGGGAACTATATCGGCATGGCCGGCGGTTTACCGTTGATCCTCGCGTCCGGTACAGACAACTATTCATTCATTGGCGTGCACCAGAAATTAAACACAGGTGACGAGATTTTGCGCACCGGCGCCAACGCAAATGCAATCAACGCAAACTTAACCGCAAGTATTTTATTGTTTAATGGCAACCGTGTACATGCAACAAAAAAACGATTGGAAGAATTGCAATTGCAAAGCAATGATCAATTGAATAGTGAAATTCAAAACATCATGGCAGCCGTGATGACTTCTTATTATGATGTGCTTCGCCAGCAAGGATATATCAAAACAATCAATGAAGCCATTGTTGTAGCGCAAAAAAAATTGGACATTGTCAAAACACAACAAAGCGTTGGCCTCGCTAATAATGCCGATTTATTTCAATCACAAGTTGATCTCAACAACCTCGAGCAATCAAAACAGTCGCAACAAATAATTATTGACCAGGCCAAGTCCGAATTGCTTCGCTTACTCACGCTGAAGACTGATTCGTTAATTAATGTGGAGGATACCATCGTAGTTGATAAAGTGGTTGTGCTGGATGATATTCTAAATCGTATTTCATCAAATGCCGACATCCTTGCGGCGGATGAGCAAGTCAGGATCAATCAACTCATCGTCAAAGAAACTGCAGCGCAGCGCTATCCCACGATTCGTGGAAGCATCGGTTATTCATACGCGCAAAATAATGCGGCTGCCGGACAATTGTTATTGAATCAGAGTTACGGTCCGCTTGTTGGGATTGCCATTAGCATACCCTTTTACAATGGATCGATTTATAAACGGCAACAAAAGATCGCGGATATCAATACAAAAAACGCTTCCTTACAAAAAGATATTTTAATCAGGGACTATTCCGCCAATATTGTAAAAACGTATACGGCCTATTCGACAACTTTGAAGCAATTGGAATCGCAGCAAAAAAACTATGAACTCGCCCGTCAACTTCTCAACCTCGTGCTTCAACGTTTTCAACTTCGCCAGGCCACCATTTTGGAACTGTCGCAAGCGCAACAAAGTTTTGTAACCTCCGGATTTAGCTTGGTCAACTATAGCTTTGTTGCGAAGTCCGCGGAAATCGAATTGAAGCGTGTCGCTAATCAATTGAGTTTATAAATTATTGCTCTCAATTTATTTTTTCTTCTACTACATTTATCAAAATATTTGACTTCGGGCCACACTTAAAAATAGTTTGGGCAAATCATTGTTTTCTGCTTTTTTAGAATATCTTTTCCCTGTTTAACCCTTTTATTTATGTCGCCAATGAAAAAGCCCCTGCTGTTTTTATTATCATTTTTGTTGTCTGTTCAATTCGCGCATTCTCAGAAAAAATCAATTGCAGTTACTTCTTTTGACAAAATCAGGCTTGAAGTAAGTCTTGACGCGGATGGCGTTGCGGGATATTCCGTTCAATACAAAGACAGGCAAGTAATTCTTCCTTCGAAATTGGGATTTGAATTAACCGGCGGCATTAACCTTAGCAACAATTTTGAGTTGACGGGAATCGATTCAACCGCAGTAGATGAAACGTGGAAGCCGGTTTGGGGAGAATGGAACAAGGTTCGAAATCATTACAAGCAATTAACCGTTCATCTTCAGAATAAAAAAGCGAATGCAATTTTGCTAAATATTGTTTTCGAACTTTTCGAAGATGGTGTTGCATTCAGGTATGAATTTCCATTGCAGCCAAATTTGAAATATTTTATCATTTCCAGGGAAACGACTGAGTTTATTATGACGGGTGATCATAAAACTTTTTGGATACCCGGGGATTTCGATTCTAACGAATATCCATATACGACATCATCCCTCAGCGAAGTAGATGCATGGAAGCCAACAATGTTATCCTTCGGTGTAAAAACGGAAAATATTCCCGATCAATATGCGGTGCAAACTCCTTTGATGATGAAAACGAATGATGGATTGTACATTAACATTCACCAGGCGGCGTTGGTAAACTATCCCGCTATGGAACTTCATGTGGATCGTTCAACATTCAGTTTATCGGCAAATCTCGTTCCGGATGCAAGAGGTAACAAGGCGTATTTACGTTCGCCGGCTAAAACGCCATGGCGCACGATTATTGTAAGCGATCGCGCGGAGAATATTCTTTCCTCAACGATGATTTTAAATTTGAATGAGCCTTCTAAGATTACAAATACATCTTGGATAAAACCAATGAAATTTATGGGCGTGTGGTGGGAAATGCAAACTAATAAAGGCAGTTGGAGTTATACCAATAATCCGGATTCATTGTCTGCAACTGGAAAATTAGTTCCGCATGGACGGCACAGTGCTAATACGGCGAATGTAAAACGATACATCGATTTTGCATCTGCAAATGGAATTAAGGGACTATTAGTGGAAGGATGGAATACAGGATGGGAAGAATGGTTTGGAAATTGGCAAGGGGGACATTTTGATTTTGTAACACCTGCTCCTGATTTTGATGTGAAAGAAATAGAAAGATATTCAAAACTGAAAGGTGTGCAAATGATCATGCACAATGAAACGAGCGCTGATGCAAGTACATACGACGGCCAAATGGATACAGCGTTTAGATTCATGAGAAAATATGGATATAATTCAGTGAAGACGGGCTACGTTGGACAAATCATTCCGCGCGGCGAGCATCACGATGGACAATGGATGATCAATCATTATATCCGGGCCGCAGAAAAAGCGGCTCAATATAAAATTATGATCGACATGCACGAGCCGGTTTGTCCGACTGGTTTGCAACGCACATATCCAAACTGGCTCGCCTGTGAAGCGGGCAGGGGTAATGAATGGAATGCATTCAGCGACGGAAATCTTCCAGAGCATGAAACCATCATGCCATTTACAAGGATGATGGGAGGGCCGATGGATTACACACCGGGTATTTTCAAATTGAGAAATTACGCGAGAGATGCACCCGCACGACAAGTTCACACAACACTTGCAAAACAACTTGCCTTGTATGTAACGATGTACAGTCCGCTACAGATGGCGGCCGATCTTCCGGAAAACTACGCAGGTCACATGGACGCGTTTCAATTTATCAAAGACGTTGCGGTAGATTGGGATGATACAAAGATCATAGAAGCTGAACCGGGAGACTATATTACGATTGCACGCAAAGAAAAAGGGAAAAACACTTGGTTCGTTGGTGCGATCACAGATGAAAATAGTCGCGAAGCATCCATTCCACTTAATTTTCTGGATAAGAATAAAAAATATGTCGCGATCATATATCGCGATGCAGATAATGCCGATTGGAAAACCAACCCGGAAGCTTACAAGATTGAAAAGATCTCTGTCGATGCAAGCTCCACTTTGAAAATTAAATTAGCGCCGGGCGGCGGTGCGGCGGTGAGTGTGAAAGAGCGCTAAAGTTTATGCAAAGGTTAAGGTTAAGGTTGAGGTTGAGGTTGAGGTTGAGACCTCGACGCGTAAATTAATTGTTACGCAAATTCAACTTCTCGACGTCAACCTTAGCCTCAATCTCAAAACAGCGTCTGCACTCCATGTGCGATCTTCAACTCATGATCCAACAACCATTTCTTTCTCCATATTCCACCGGCATAACCAACCAGATCGTTGTTGGACCCAATTACACGATGACATGGCACGACGATCGCTATATTATTTTTTCCGTTGGCCGATGCCGCGGCACGAATTGCTTTTACATCTCCCATTCGTCGTGAGAGCTCGAGGTAACTGATCCTTTTTCCAAAAGGGATTCCAATTAATTCACTCCACACTTTTTCCTGGAAAGCAGTTCCGGTTTGATGTATCGGGAATTCGAAAACCCTTCTTTGACCCTGGAAATATTGAATCAGTTGCTCGATACACTGAACAAGAATTGGAGGGAATTTTCTCTTCGATGAATCACCAGGTGGCTTTTCAATCGTATCGATAAAATGTATCTCACCAATGAAATGTTCGGTTGCCGAAATGCGTAGTAACCCGAGAGGCGATTGATAATATGTTGTAAAGAGTTCTGACATTTCAGGAGTATTCCGGTTTTTTTGGTGGCATCAGGTATACAAGTGCCAGGACAACAATCAAAACGATAGTTGCTATAGGGTTGAAAAATGAAATGAGCAACGCGAGAAAATAAAACAAATTTGAAACTATAAAAACCCTTGTGAGGTATCGGACGAAATTTTCGGTAAGTCTCTCATCGATGAGTCTTCTACGATTGCTGGCATACAACCACATGAGGAGCCACGCAAATGATGGCAGCATAAGTCCCAACGCATAAAAACTCACGGCCGTATTTCGGTGCGTCGGATCTTCAATATATTCACCAAAGATTGCCGTAGGAAAAGGCAAAAATGAAATGGTCATTAAAAAAAATACATTCAGCAGGTTAAACGTATGATCTGTTCTTTTATAAAGTTTGAAAATGTAGTGATGATTCGCCCAAAAAATACCAATGATAATAAAGCTAAAAAGATAAGCAAAATACTTTGGCCATAGTCCCCACAAGTAAGTAGATAGTGAGCGATTCGCCAGGGAATCATGATCCGGAATTTTTATTTCGAGGATCAGTAACGTAATCGCAATAGCAAAAACTCCATCGCTAAATGCTTCGACGCGTTGTGTGGTGATTATCGAATTGTCATCGTTGTCGGCCATGTGTATTGTTGTTTTTTCAAACGATAAGAGTAGACAGTGGACAGTCGCAAGTTGTGGCGGTCGCAATATAGAGCTACTAAATGTCCACTGTATACTGCGATCTCATCCAACTTGCCATCCATTCTCCACTTTCTTATCCGGTGTTAATAAAACTACTTCTTTTTTATCAGTATAGATTCCCAGTACAAGACATTCGCTCGAAAAATTCGAAATTTGTTTGGGTGGAAAATTAACTACAGCAACTACCTGTTTGCCGATAAGTTCTTCCTTGGAATACAATTGTGTGATCTGTGCAGAAGTTTTTTTTATTCCGATATCACCAAAATCAACTGTTAATTGATAGGCCGGCTTTTTTGCTTTTGGAAAATCCTTAACTTCCGTGATCGTTCCGGCACGGACATCAATTTTTTCAAAATCATCCCATGTGATCGGCATCATTTTTTAATCTAAACTAAAACAAAAATATATGAAACGTACAGCAACAGCCGTATGGAACGGCTCCGGAAAAGATGGCAAAGGAAATTTAACTACACAAAGTTCAACACTGAACAAAACACAATACTCATACAAATCGAGGTTTGAAGACGGCGTTGGTACAAATCCTGAAGAACTGATTGCTGCCGCTCATGCCGGCTGTTTTGCAATGAAACTTAGTTTTGTTTTACAGGCCGCGGGCTTCACTCCGGATTCTCTTGAAGTAACGTCAACAGTCAGTCTCGAAGACGGAACTATTACCAAATCAGAACTTGTACTCAAGGCTAAAGTTCCAGGTATCAGCCAGGATAAATTTAAGGAATCCGCCGACGATGCGAAGATGAATTGTCCCGTGAGCAAAGTGCTTAATGCAAATATCACACTAGACGCAAGCCTTGTTTAAATTTGAGATGATCATTTCCTATGTGCCTCTCTTCCTCTGCGGTGAAATATGATTTACCATATAGGAAGATAGGCACATAGGGAATATGCATCTGTCTGCCTCAGTTTTACGCAACCTTCACTCAAACCTAACGCTCATGTCTACTCGAAAAAAAATATCTCGCAGGAATTTTCTGCAGAACACTTCTCTTGCCGCTACGGGATTCTTTATTGTACCGCGGCATGTTTTAGGGAGAGGCTATACTGCTCCAAGTGATAAATTAAATATTGCCGGGATCGGCGCAGGCGGAAAAGCAGAAGTTAACCTGCCTTACGCATATAACAATGGTTCCGATAATATCGTGGCACTTTGTGATGTTGATGATCGCATGGCTGTGAATGCAAGAAAGAAGTGGCCCAATGCGCCTTACTATCGCGACTACCGCCAGTTGTTCGACAAAGAAGCGAGAAATATTGATGCAGTGATTGTCACAACTCCGGACCACATGCATGCGCCAATTGCGTTGGCTGCAATGCAACTTGGCAAGCACGTCTATTGTGAAAAACCACTGACACACGACATTTATGAAGCGAGAATATTAACACAGGCCGCAATAAAATATAAGGTTGTTACTCAAATGGGCAACCAGGGCAGTAGTGGAGATGATACGAGGAACGTGGAGACATGGATACAGTCGGGAGTAATCGGCAATGTGCATACAGTTCATGTTTGGACCAACAGGCCCGCATGGCCACAGGGAATTCCTACACTCACCGGAAAATTTGATATACCTAAAGAACTCGATTGGGATCTATGGCTTGGCACGGCACCTATGCGCGATTTTAATCCCGGATATTTACCGGCGATTTGGCGCGGCTGGGTTGATTTCGGAACGGGGTCGTTAGGTGATATGGGTTGTCATTTTATTGACGTACCGTATCGGGCATTGAAACTTGGATATCCTGTATCCGTTGAAACGAGTGTGGGCTCAGTGTACTCTGGTTTTTTTCAAGAAGTGATCAATAGTGACAGTTATCCTCCGTCGGCAAAAACACATATTCATTTTCCGGCGCGCGGAGAAATGTCGCCTGTCGAAATGATTTGGTATGATGGTGGTATCAAACCAAGACGTCCGGATGAACTTTTACCCGATCAAGAAATGGGTGAATGGGACGGAGGTATCATCTTCGAGGGAACTAAAGGAAAATTGATGGCAGGTTTGTTTGGACGGAATGCGACTTTATTGCCGACCAAATTGATGAAGGATGCCAATCTTCCGAAGTCCAAATTCCCATTTGTTGAAAATGGATCCGAAGGTCATCAGCAGCAATGGGTAAAAGCCTGTAAAAAGGGTTATGGGACCTACACCAGTTCTGATTTTGCTATTGCTGGGCCGTTGACTGAAACGGTACTGATGGGAAACCTGGCCGTACGCAGCTACAATTACATTGATAAAAGCGCAAAGGGAAGTCAGCGGTTCCCGGGGAAAAAGCAACTGTTGTGGGACGGCGAAAATATGCGCGTAACAAATTTTGACCCGGCTAATCAGTTTGTCAAGCGGGAATACCGGGGAGGAGGGAAGCTGGCGTTTTAATGAGGTTGAGGTTGAGTGTAAGTTTGAGGAGCTGACAAGTTAGACGTTTTTTCCTAACAGCTGGTAATCTTCTCCACCTCAGTCTCAACCTGAACCTTTTTTTGTCCGCAAATGCTTCTTAATGTAACTTACCCGGCAAAGATTCTAACACATAAAAAAGAAAATTTGCCTAATGAAAAAGAAAAATCAGGTTAAGGATTCCCGCAGAGAATTTATTAAAAATTCATCCCTTGCTGCGGCAGGTTTCTTTATTGTACCGCGTCATGTTTTAGGAAGAGGATTCACCGCGCCGAGTGATAAATTGCATATCGCTGCAATTGGTGCAGGTGGAAAAGGGGAAGATGATATCAATATGTTTGACAAGAGTGGCAAAGCCGAAATTGCATTTCTGTGTGATGTCGACGATCGGCAGGCTGTTAATTCACGAAAGAAATTTCCCAAAGCAAAATACTATAAAGATTTCCGCGAGATGTTGAGCAAGGAAGGGAAATCGATTGAAGCAGTTTCTGTTTCAACTCCGGATCACATGCATGCCGTGGCTGCGATGGCGGCGATGCAATTGAATAAACACGTGTATGTACAAAAACCACTGACGCACGATATTTATGAAGCGAGAATGCTTACTGAAGCTGCGCACCGATATAAAGTTGTTACGCAGATGGGCAACCAGGGAGCTTCGGGTGATGGTGTCCGTCAGTTGCAGGAATGGTATAACGCAGGACTTATTGGTGATGTGCACACAATGTATTGTTATACGGACAGACCAATTTGGCCGCAAGGTATTGCACGCCCAACTACTGCTTCGCCAATACCGCCAGAATTGGATTTCAATCTGTGGCTTGGCACAGCACCAAAAAGAGATTATTTTGAAGGAATGCTTCCATTTAACTGGCGGGGCTGGTGGGATTATGGCACGGGCGCATTGGGTGATATGGCATGTCATATAATGGCTCCGGCGTTTGCAGTTGCAGGATTAGGATATCCCGTTTCAGCGGAATGTAGTGTTGCAACTAAATATATTGAGAATTGGAACAAGGCTTACTTTCCAGATAGCGGTCCCATTGCATCGCACATTACGCTTACGTTTAAAGGACAAAATGGAAAACCTGATGTGGAGTTGCATTGGATGGATGGAGGAATTCAACCAACTCGTCCGGCCGAACTTGGTGCAAATGAAGTGATGGGAGATGGTGGGAATGGAGTCATATTTCATGGAACGAAAGGAAAGATGATGTGCGGCACCTACGGTGTCGACCCCAAACTTTTACCTACTTCACGCACAAACGAGGTAAAAGTTGCGAAAACAATTGCGCGCGTTCCGGGTGGTGATGATGGCCACTATGGTGCATGGGTTGAAGCTGCCATGGCGGGATACGGAAGTGATAAAGCAAAAAATCTCAGCTCTAATTTTGATATCGCTGGTCCGCTTACCGAAAGCGTTCTCATGGGAAACCTGGCGATACGCAGTTATGATATTCAGAAAAAGAAAGGAAAAGATTTTGAATATCCGGGACGTTTCATCAAACTGTTATGGGATGGCGCAAATATGAAGATCACCAACTTCGACGAGGCAAATCAATTTGTAAAAAGGAACTATCGTGATGGATGGAGCCTGGGCGTTTAGAAAAATTTACAGAAATGGATTCGTATCACTTGTTTCAGGAAACTCATTGTTTTCTATAAATTCTAATTCTCAGAAATGAAAAAGAAAAAAAATCTGATCAACAATTCACGCCGGGAATTTCTTAAGAACTCTGCAGTTGCAGCCGGTGGATTTTTTATTGTGCCGCGCCATGTGCTTGGGCGTGGTTTTATAGCACCGAGTGACAAACTTACGATCGCAGGTATTGGTGCCGGTGGTAAAGGTCAAAGTGATCTCGCTGAATTTTCAAAAAGCCCAAAAGCAAATATTGCTTTTTTGTGTGATGTTGATGAAAGGCAAGCCGCGAATTCTTTTAAGAAATTCCCGGATGCAAAGCGATATAAGGATTGGAGAGAAATGTTGGACAAAGAAAATAAAAGCATTGACGCCGTTTCAGTATCCACTCCTGATAACGTGCACGCAGTAGCTGCATTCGCTGCTATGCAATTGGGTAAACACGTGTATGTGCAAAAACCATTGACGCACGACATCTATGAAGCGAGGATGCTAACGGAAGCGGCTAAGCGCTATCAAGTTGTTACGCAGATGGGCAACCAGGGTTCTTCGGGTGATGGTGTCCGTCAGATGCAGGAATGGTATAAAGCCGGTACTATTGGTGACGCGACAGCATTGTACATCTGGACGAACAGACCTGTTTGGCCCCAAGGCGGAGGATATCCAACAACAAAGGATGAAATTCCAAAAGAACTGGACTGGAACTTGTGGCTCGGACCTGCAAAGGACCAGGAATATCATAAAGAATTTGTTCCTTTCAGCTGGCGCGGTTATTGGGCATTTGGAACCGGCGCATTGGGAGATATGGGTTGTCACCTGATTGATCCGGCATTTAAAACAGTCGGACTCGGTTATCCTTCAGAAGTTGAATGCAGCCAGGTTTCTATATATGAAAAGATGTGGACACCGGATTATTTTCCTGAATCATGTCCCGCAGCTTCTTCTATCAAATTAAGATTTCCCGGAAAAGATGGTAAGCCAGATGTGAAGATGTATTGGATGGATGGAGGAATTCGTCCTGAACGACCCGACGAACTAAGTCCCGATGATGTTTTTGGTGACAAAGATGGATCGGGAGGTGTATTGATCGTTGGAACAAAAGGAAAGATGATGTGTGGTACTTACGGAAGCGATCCAAAATTACTTCCGTTGTCAAGAAATAACGAAGTGAATGTTCCAAAAACATTAGCGCGCGTTCCTGAAGGACACTACATTCAATGGGTGAATGCATGTATTGCCGGATATGGAAAAATGGAAGTAAGTTCTCCTTTCGAATACGCAGGTCCATTAACGGAAACAATATTAATGGGCAATCTCGCACTTCGCAGCTGGAATGTGAAAAACGGAAATAAGTGGCCGGGAAGGAAAAAACTTTTGTGGGACGCACCAAATATGAAGATCACAAACTTCGACGAGGCAAATGAATTTGTAAAACGCGAGTATAGAAGCGGCTGGGATCCGAAGTGGAAGTGAATCGCGGATTCGCGGATTTGAGCGGATTTCGCGGATTACCAGGTTGGACGTTGCTTATTGATATTTGAAAATTAAGTTTCAATTTATTGATACAAGAGAAATCCACTAATCGATCGGAAATATTCAACTTGGGAATCCGCGAAATCCGCGTAAATCGGTAAATCCGTGATTCAGTCATTCAGCAATAACGACAGCTCTTTCAGCTCTCTTTGCTTATAAGAATTCTTCTCATCTTCAAAACATTTGCTGAATTCTTCCAGCAATATTTGGATGATTCGTATATGTGAGATGGGTTTGAAGTACGAACCTGCGGGAGTAATTGAAACTCGTTTGAAATAATTATCCACATCTTTATGTGTGAAGACTTGTCCGCTCATCGGATCGATAAAAAATTCGACG
>Ga0163162_10000735_pt1 | contig 30396 bp, 26 predicted proteins | sample S55metaG_FD_115310 | JGI IMG/M metagenome (GOLD analysis project Ga0163162, IMG submission 115310) | Switchgrass rhizosphere microbial communities from Kellogg Biological Station, Michigan, USA - S5-5 metaG | ecosystem: Host-associated > Plants > Roots > Rhizosphere > Soil | place: USA... | reverse complement strand
GCCCGATGCTGAAGCTATAAGCGGTGGTGTTTGCCTGAAAAATGCCGAAGCTGTAGCCTTAGGCCGCCAGGGCAATTATTTTATGTGGGGATTTTCGGGCTCGCCTGATCACATGACCGATGATGCTAAGGACGTTTTGGTGAATACTGTTTGCTACATCAAAAAATTTGATCATCAGAAACCCATCATGAAAAAGGTGCAAATCGAGAACCGTGAATGGGTAAATGAAATGATCTACCGAGCCGACAAAGGCCTGTACGAAAAAGCCCTGATATCAAGACGAGAAGGCAACGCCCGTTTGCTGAAAATGCAACAGGAACTAAAGGACAGGAAAGAAAAAGGAGAAGATATTGGCAGAGGCAACGAAATGTTTTTGAAAATGCCCGTAACGGATGATACACAAAGCTTTGACGACTACCTGAAAAGCTGGACCGGCAGCGGTATGTACGATATGTTTGGAACCAATACAGCTGCTTATCATAAATATTACCTTGCCAACCTTGAATACTTTTACCCGCTGGATGCGTACTCGTTACAGGTTGATGAAGACGCTAAAAAGCTGGGTATCTCTAACCGCAAAGTAGAGTTGCTTGAAAAATGCATCAAGATGCTTGAAAAAGGGGAGGAGCCTGCTTTAGCCCAAAGAGTATTGGAAAGATATACCACCGAAAAATTCGCATCGGCCAAGGAATGGCGTGATTGGCTGACCAAAAACAAGGCAAATCTTTATTACACCGAATCGGGTGGTTTTAAATTCATGGTGAATACTTATAAAGCCGAAACAGCGGCAATTGTACCGGTAACATCGGGCAGTATCAAAACGGCAAATACAGCTGTGCCAACCCTTGCCGATCCGGTAGCGATCAGCGCCAAACTGGTTGATGGTGCGGCAGGAAAAAAAGAGGTAGTAATTGATGCCGCTATTTTAAATGGATGGCATATTTATGCTTACGTACCTAAAGATAGCCCGTTTATCCCAACACAGGCAGTTATTGAGTTGCCACAGGGCATAACAAGCAGTGAGTGGCAAAGCTCGGCCGGTGTTCCATTTACCGGCGGTGAGGGCATGTTTGTTTGGGAAAATAAAGCAACTTTTAAAACTGAGATAGACGCGGCAACGCTAAAGCCGGGTATGGTAATTAAATGCGGACTTTATTACCAAGTTTGTGACAATAATAAATGCTTTCCTCCAAAAAGGAAATTAGTTGAGCTGCAGGTTCTATAATAACATCGCCATGAGAAAAAGAATTTTAATAGTGTGTGCTGTAGCATTGTTTGGCTTAGTGGGGATAAAACAGGCCGCTGCTTTTACAATGATGCCTGCAGATACTGTAGTGGTCAATCTAAATTTGGTGGTTGGCAAAGTGTTGCCCGAGTTCACATTACAAGCTCCGGATGGTAAGGCCATCAAACTATCGTCGGTAAAAGGCCGTGTGGTGCTTATTGATTTCTGGGCATCATGGTGTATGCCCTGCCGGGCATCCATTCCGCACCTTAAGGAGTTATATCAAAAATATCACGCCAGTGGATTTGAGATTGTAAGTGTTTCAATTGATCAAAACAGCAAGGCCTGGAAAAACGCGATGCTAAAAGAAGCAATGCCGTGGGAGCAGGGGATAGATAGGTATGAGGACGGCAAGGATGCATCAGTAATGATGAATGCTTTAGGTATCCAGTCGGTGCCGTTTGCTATTGTGCTTGATGCTGCCGGGAATGTGGTTTTAATAAACCCTGTCGCGGCGGATATAGATGCGCAGCTTAAAAAGATATTTAACAGTTAAAAATATAAATGGATAGCATTGGCTATCATAAAGAAGTCCCGGTAGGACGTTTTATTAGTTTTAGTTAATTTAATTTTCCGGAGAGCCGGTTTAATACCGGCTCTTTTTTAAATTAGCGCTAAATCCTAACCCGATATACAAAATATGAAAAACATAAAAAGTACTATTTTATTGGCCAGTGTAGGCCTTGCGCTCAGCTGGTCGTTTCAGGCGGCCCCGACCTGGGCACAGGTCAGTAAACCGAAAGTTGTAAAGGCGGCTACCGAAAAGAACCTGCCGCTTGATCCTGCGGTGCGTACCGGCAAGTTACCTAACGGTTTTACCTATTACATACGTCATAACGAAGAGCCCAAAAAACGTGTCACTTTTTACTTGGCTAACAAAATTGGTTCGGTATTGGAAGATGACAGCCAGCGCGGCCTTGCCCACTTTATGGAGCACATGAGCTTCAACGGAACTAAAAACTTCCCCAAGAATGAGCTGGTAAGCTACCTGCAAAAATCGGGCGTACGTTTTGGGGCCGATTTAAATGCGTATACATCGTTTGACGAAACGGTGTACCAGCTTCCTATCCCGTCGGACAATCCGGAGATCCTGAAAAATGGCATCCAGATCATGCGCGACTGGGCACAGGACGCTACTTTAGATCCTACTGAAATTGATAAAGAACGTGGTGTAGTACTGGAAGAGAAACGCCTGGGTAAAGGTGCGCAGGAGCGGATGCAACGGGCTTACCTGCCGGTGATCCTGAACCACTCACGTTATTCATTACGCCTGCCTATCGGTACCGACGAAGTGCTGAATAACTTCAAACCCGAAGCCATCAAACGTTTTTATCATGACTGGTATCGCCCTGACTTGCAGGCTTTGATCGTAGTGGGGGATATCGATGTCAATGAGATGGAGAAGGTGGTTAAAGCAAAATTCAGCGATCTGAAAAAGCCCGCTGCCGAAAAGCCGCGTACCAAATATACAGTACCATTAACGGGGCAAAATCAGTTTATCGCTATCACTGATAAGGAAATGACCGTAACCGTAGCCCAGGTGTTCATGAAACAACCGGCGCTTGACCTGCATACCGCTTCTGAATATCGTCAAAGTATTATTCGTGGCTTATTTAACAGGATGTCAGGTGCGCGTTATGCAGAAATCATGCGCCAGGCTAATCCCCCATATTTACAGGGAGGCGCTGACCTTAGCGGCTTTTTAGGCGGATTGGATACCTACAGCGTATATGCTGTAGCCAAACCCGGCGAATTGGAAAAAGGTTTCAAGACCGCCTGGCGCGAAACCGAAAGGATCAAACGTTTTGGTTTTACCCAAACGGAGCTTGACCGCGCCAAACAAAGTTACCTGAGCGATATGGAGGCTGCGCTGAAAGAAAAAAATAAAACCAACTCTGATAGTTATGTAAACGAATACCTGCAATACTTTTTAAAAGGAACGGCAGCGCCAGGCATAAGCTACGAGTATGACCTGGTAAAAAATGATCTGCCGGGCATAGCGCTTAGCGAAGTTAATGCCATTACCAAAACGTCCATCAAAAGTACTAACCGCGATGTGATGTTGCTGGCACCGGAAAAGGATAAAGCAACCCTACCGGCCGAAGCAGTAGTTCACACCTGGATTAAAGATGTTGAAACTGAAGACCTGAAACCTTACAACGATGAGGTAAGCAAACAGCCACTCTTAGCTAATGCACCGGCTGCAGGCAAAATCACAGGCGAAACCAAAGACGCCGCTTTAGGTACTACAACCTTAACCTTGAGTAACGGTATTAAAGTTGTACTTAAACCAACCGATTTTAAAGATAACGAGATCTTGTTCAGCGCTTCGGCGCCGGGTGGTACCTCGCTTTACAACGATGCTGATTTCGAATCGGCTAAAAATGCTTCAGGTATGGTGGAATCATTTGGGGTAGGTAATTACAATCCAACTCAGCTTGAAAAATATCTTTCAGGAAAACAATTGAGTGTAAGCCCGTATATCAGCGAGCGTACACAGGGTATTAGAGGTAATTCAACTCCTAAAGATCTGGAAACCGCGTTTGAACTTATCTACGGCTACTTAACCGAGCCACGTAAAGATGCCGACCTGTTCCAGGGAATTATTACCAGCTCAAAAGCCGGGCTTGCAAACAGGCTGAATGATCCTAACGCCGTTTTCCAGGACACGTTAAGTGCCGTGTTGGGTAATCACAGCGTTCGCCGTACAGGTCCGAGCATTGCCAAGATCGATCAAATCAGCCTTGACCGCGAGTATGCGATTTATAAAGAGCGTTTTGCTGATGCATCGGGCATGACTTTCACCTTTGTAGGTAATATCGACATTGAAAAAATTAAGCCGCTGCTTGAAAAATATATAGCCTCATTACCGGCTAAAAACCTTGGCGAGCAGGCTAAAGACCTGGGCATCCACATCCCCGAAGGGCAGATAGCTAAAAACGTGTATAAAGGTTCGGAGCCTAAAGCTACTGTTGATTTGATCTGGTCGGGGCCGTTTGAATACAATGCCGCCGAAAAGATCCAGTTGGACGCCTTGAAAGAGTGCCTGGAGATTAGGTTGATTGAACGTTTAAGGGAAGACGAAAGCGGTGTTTATTCGCCGGGTGCTTTTGCCAATGACAGTAAATTCCCTACACAACGGTATTCAATATTCGTTTATTTTGGTTGCGACCCTAAAAATGCCGACAAACTGGTAGCTTCAACTCTTGACGAGATCAGCAAGATTAAAGCCAACGGCCCGGCTCAGGTGAACATCGATAAATGGCGTGCCGAAAGTATCCGCAGCAGGGAAACGGCAGTGCGCACAAACGGTTTCTGGTTGGGCTATATCGGCGGACAGATCAACGACAAAGAAGACCTGCACCAATTAGATACCTATACTAAAGACTTAAACAGCGTAACTGTAGAAAGCGTAAAAGCCACTGCTCAAAAATACCTGAGCGGCAAAAACTATATCCGGATGCAATTGCTTCCTGAAGCAACTGCCAAGCCATAAGGTTGGTAGCGATCAGATATGATTAACGAGAAAAGGCCCTTATTGCGGGCCTTTTCTTGTTAAAAGTTTAATTATTGCTATTGTTGTTGCCGCTATCCTTAAGGTCATCATTATTGATGGTCTTTTTAGGTTTTTTAGGCTTGGCCTGGGTAAGGCCGCCAATGCGGTAACTGAACCTGATCTCAAAACTCCTTATCTGTGTTATGCTAACAGCTTGCTGACTGATGTTGCCCGAGTTAACCACCGTTGGTACGTGAAATCCACTGGTAAGGAAATTATCAAGTCCAATACCAATACTGCCCTTTTTCTTGGCAAAATACCGGTTAAAGCTAACGTTATATACACCAAAACCTCCCTGGTAGCCCTGTAACTGGATCTGGCGCGAACGACGGAAAGTAAAAGCCTGGATAGAATACTTATCCGACAGATCATAACTACCAAATAAACGGTAATTGGCTACCCAACCCTGGTTGTTAGCATGAAACAGCGGATCAGGATTCTGGTTATCAAGGCTAAGGTGATACAGATCAACCCCACCATTGATGCTTAGCTTATTGATTGGCGACAGGTTGAATGACAGGCTCAATCCGTAAGCATTCTGTTTTCCGAGGTTTTGATACGAAGTTCTGATAGTGTCACCACTGGATGTTCTGATGGTTTGAATAGCATCATTGGTATTACGCATAAAGGCAGATACATTGACGCTATTATTTTTGATATGGGTACTGTAACCCAACTCGAAATTATTGGTATACTCGGGCGAAAGTGCAGGGTTACCTACTGTAACACTAAGCGGGTTTGAGGCCTGGATATTGGGGTTTAAAAACTCCAGCGATGGCCTTTGGATTCGGCGGGTAAAACCAAATTTGATCATGTCGCCGTTGTCAAACTTACGGGCCAGGTTTACACTGGGCACCAGTACCCCATAGTTAGGTATAGTAACAGATGAACCACTATTAAAATCGGCCGTAATATTGGTGTACTCGTAACGTGCACCTGCCTTAAGCGTGTAATTTTTAATAGGCGAAAGCGTATAGGAAAGGTACCCCGCGGCTACATTTTGTTTGTAACTGAATGCGTTTGACAGGTTAGCCGAAGATATGGGCTGATAGTTAAGTGTGCCGTCGGAAGCCGAAAAATAGGTATAATCACTGCTTACAGTCCTGATGATATCTTTAGCGCCAAACTCAAGCAATTGGTTCTTGAATGTAGGTGTCTGGTAATCGGCCTCAAAAGTGAGCTCCTTGTTTACACTGTTATTGTTGTTTTTGAGCCCTCCGGTTACAGCTCCATTGCTTTGATCAAGGTAAATGTTTTCAAAGTTATTATCCCTGTTATTCTGGCTATATTCGGTCAGTATGCTAAATTCCCGTTCAGGTTTTTTGCCGGTAAGGGTATAGGTAAGCGTAGCATCAATCTGGTTAGAGTTATTGGTTATCTTATTTTGCTGCAACATAGAGCCGGTAAGCTCATCATTCAGATAGCTTTGCGTCAGGAAATTATCCTGTGTGGTAGGCCGGTTATTGGCACCGATAACTACACCCAAACTAAGTGAATTGTGTTCGCTGATATCATAATCCATCCCTAAATTATATCTGCCAAACAGTGATTTATTTTTGGTTGTGGCGCTTTGCGTAGTCAGATAAACATCATTTGAGGTAAGGCTGCTAACTGTTTGGCTATTGCTGAAAGAACCGGGTGAGTTGTAGCTGCCGCGGCCAAATCCCCCAACGGAAAAGTTAAACTTGCCCACTTTATAACCGCCATTAAGGCCAAGCCCTGATCCGCGTGTACCGGCTGTGCTATTGATATTTAGCGTAAGCCCCTGAAGTGTATTCTGTTTCAATACGATATTGATGATACCGCCCGAACCTTCGGCATCATATTTAGCCGATGGTGAGGTGATCACTTCCACACTCTTGATCAGATCAGCAGGGATTTGCTTAAGTGCATCTGCAACACTGGCCGACATCATGGCCGATGGTTTGCCGTTAATAAGCACTTTGATATTCTGACTGCCCCTCAGGCTTACGTTGCCATCCATATCCACAGAAACCATCGGTACACGTTTCATAACATCAGAAGCATCGCCACCACGCGCGGTGAGGTCATTTTCGGCATTGTAAACCGTACGGTCGATCTTTTCTTCAACCAATGCCTTTTTTGCAGTTACCTGCACTTCATTCAAAACTTTAGCATTGGGGCTAAGCAGGATGCGCCCAAGCTTTTTTGTCTCCCCATCGGCCAAACTAACGCTTGATATCGTTTGATCTGCGTAGCTCAAAAAGCTGATCTTGATGCGGTAGGTGCCCGCATTTAATTTTCCGATAGAAAATTTACCGTCGGTACTGGTGAGTGAACCGGAAATGATTTTGCCGCTGGCCTGATCAATAATGGTTACTGTGGCGTAATCGACTGGTTTACCACTTACCGAATCGAGCACAACGCCTGTGATACCGGAGCCGGATTCGGTACGGTTAAGTACCACATTCGTTTTTGTAGTAGCGTTTGCAGAAGCTGCAAACGAAGCTATAAAGAGCAATATGAGGAGGGATAGTTTTTTCATTTTTGATATTTATTCCGGCAAAGGAACCCATAATCAAAAATTTAATAAGCAATAATAGACGGTGAGCAAAAACTAATCGACGTACGAGTAATATCAATCGAAGTAGTTATTAGGCCAAGCGCTCTCTGTTAGCCGTCATCTCTTGATGAAGTTAACCATCCGGGAGTTTTGAGCTCAGAGATAAGGGTAGCCGCCAGGATGAGGCTACCACCCAGCAGCAACTGCCAGGAGAGTTCCTCACCTAAAATAAAAAACGCTGCTATAGCACCAAACACCGGCTCAAAAAGATAAATAATGGATACCCTTTCGGCGCTGATGTAGCGTTGGGCTATGTTTGAAATGGTGTACACGTAAGCTGTCGAAAACAGTGCGCAGAATATGATGCCTGTCCAAAATGAATTGCTTTCCGGCAGCCAGTTGGCCTGGTTGTCTGATAATGCAAGGCAACCGGTAATAGCCGCGCAGGTTGCGAACATGGGTACAATGGTGCTTACAATATTCCGGGATTTGGAATGCTTTTCGACTTTGATCAGGTAAAAGGCGAAAGCAAAAGCACCGGCAATTGTATACAGGTCCCCAATATTAATGGAGAAATCTTTCTTGATTGAAATAACAAATAACCCAATCAGGGCAATTGAGGCGGCAATCCAGATATTAACAGGGGCGACAGCCCTGTAAAAGATAATTTTTAGCAACGGAATGATAACAACACACATACCTGCAACAAAAGCGCATTGTGAAGCGGTGCTATACTTAATGCCTGATGTTTGTAAACAAATACCGGCAGTGAGTGGCAGGGCGAGGGATATTCCTGTTTTAAGAGCATCCCAGGTGATAGCTTTGACATGCTTCCAGAATATGACAGAAAGGATCAGGGTGGCAGCTAAAAAACGATAACATAGAAAAGTAGACGAAGAAGCTTGCCCAATAGCCAGCTTGGTTATCGAAAAAGATATACCCCAAAAGGCAGTGCCTAATATCAGCAGGAAAAGGAAGACGTTTTTTTTACCCATCACTTAATTATTTATCAAATCTTTTTTCATCATCAAATCTGTTTGTTCGTCGGTACCCAGCCTGAAGATATGCTTGTCAAATTCAACAAAACCGTTTTTCTTGTAGAAGCTTAATGCCCGGTGGTTATTTTCCCATACCCCAAGCCATACATAGCTTGCGTTGATCTGTTCAGCAATTTGAATAGCCTTATCGTATAAGAGTTGTCCCACTCTTTTTCCATGAAACGCCTGTAGTACGTAGATCCGCTCAATTTCAAGTGCCTGATCATCCTTGATCTCCGTTTGTGCCTGTCCTAAGTTTAGCTTTAGGTAGCCAATAACCTCGCCCTCAACTATGGCAAAGTAAAATTGGGACGATTGGTTACCCAGTTCGGCAGATAGTTTTTCGGAAGAAAAGCTTGTTGTAAGATAATCGTTCATGTCTTCTTCGGAATTAAGTGCCGAAAAACTCTCATAAAAAGTTTGTACGCTGATTTGTTGAAGCTTAGCCAGGTCTTCTTTAGTTATCTGTTCAATTGTACGGGTTTCCATTAAGCAAATATATGGCTGTATTAAATGCTATAAAATGCTATTTTGTCATTCATTAATGTATATATTGCATTAATGGATTTACAGCAAATCAGATATTTTTTAGCCCTGGCAAAGGAATTGCATTTTTGGAATACCGCCGGGAAGATGAATATTACCCAATCGGCGCTAAGCCGTCATATTCAGGCTTTGGAAAGAGAACTGGGCCTGCAGTTATTTGAGCGCAATAAGCGCAATGTTAAACTAACGCCTGCAGGTAGTTTCCTGAAGGAAAAGTGGGAAACCGAATTAAATAAACTTGAATTTATTCATCAATTTGCACGGCAAATACATTTGGGCGAAAGTGGCACCATCAGAATTGCACATCCCGATTCAATTTCCGGCTCGATCATGCCCGAGATCATGGCCAGGATAGCTCAGGCATTGCCTAAGCTTCAGATAGAATTGGTGCAATTGATGTACGAGAATCAGCAGGAATTTCTAAGGAACTATAAAATTGACCTGATCATCACCAGGGACAATAACAATGCGCCGGGGATCCAATCGAAAAAGATTTATAGCGATCATTTGTCGATAGTTGTTCCCGAGGATCATCCCTACCGATCTGTTGAAGATCTGTCGAAAGAAACTTTAGAAGGGCAAAAGTTTATTTTACCTGTAAAAGACGAAGGCAGCAGCTATAGTGACATTATCCAGCGGTTATTTAAGTCGTTCGATTTGGTGCCCGATGTTTTTATGCACTCCGAATTTGGGTCGACCATAATTGCGATGGTCAAAAAGGGACTTGGTATTGCCATCTTACCAGATTCCTACATGTATCATGAAAGCCCCGGATTAAGGTTTATCAGGCTTCCATTTCAAACCGATCTATATGTAAACTGGCGGGCAGATGACCACAACCCGGTGCTGTCCAATATTTTAAAATTGATTTTGGAGTAGGGGCTTTTTGAGGCATGCGGACATGTGATTTAATTATGTATAGTAACCGTGATAATGCGAGGGGGAATCAATAATACCATCCCCCGTAATGAGGAATGGCATTGGCAGTAAATCAGTGATAAATATCAGCGGTTTTCCATCCAGGAAAGAAAGCAGGATGATTTCTCCTTATTGATAAGTAATTTCTCCGGCGTTTCTACAGTAAGCTTTATGTGTAGTTTGCGCATGAAATAAAGTTCCACCTCCTTAATTGCTTTAAAATTGATGAGGTATTGACGATTGACGCGGAAAAATTGATCTGGAGATACTGCGCTGGTTATTTGATCCAGTGATTGGTTAAGTACATATTCCTGTTTGTTAAAAGACATCAGCGCTGCAGAATTGTTCCGGATGTAAAAAAAAGCAATGTTATCTGTTGGAACCGTAGTGTATTTGGGATTTTTAAATACCAGAAAGCTTTGTTTCCAACGAGGCGCTTGACGTTTATAGGCGAGCTCATCGTGTTCAAATGAGCCGGGGTTATTATCAGGAGACTTTACCGCATGTGCAGTGTTATTTTCTCCCAACCGAAAGGCTTCGTTAGAACGCGGAGATTCTTCAACGTTAAAGTCTGTCCTATTGATTGTTCCATTACCACCTACATATAACAGGCAATCTTTAATTAGTATAAAATCCTGATCAATTCCACGTTGTTGCAAGTCGATGATCGTTTCCATTTTAGCGTTGTAATTATCCATATCACTAATTCATTTTATTATTAAGCCCGAAGGATGATTCCCGGCGAAATACCGGCTGGTACCGTAACACGATCGTTTTAATTGATGACCGGTACCATTGGGTAATTGATTTAATTTCTTTGTATCCAGGCGTTTGTTTCATTGTATAAATGTGCATTCGTAAATGCAAAGGATATACCAATGTGTTTATTTTGTTGATTTGCAGATTGTTGATTGTTTGCTCGTGTGGCAGGATATCGGGATATTTCGTGAAATCGTTTAATTTCATGATGCCGTGAAGGTATCCGGATGGGGGGATTGCTTTAGATAAGTACCGGTTTTGCTGTGAATTGAATACCCGATTTTTGGGGAAAGCCGGTAAGTTGTACTACGAAATAGTAATAGTTAATTATTCAACTATTACAGGTTATTATCGGTGCATAGGAAGAGGTGGTATGCGTGCCGCGAAAGATTATTCTTTCTCGCTTTCCGGAGATTTGGCAAGTAAGTTTAGTGAGAAGGATCTGCGTATTTTAAGCCTGAAGTAAAGCTTAACGCGAAAAGCTGTTATGCAGCGTTTGCCCGATTAATTAAATTGCTTGGATATACCCAGCTTCTTCATTCTCGATTTTAGTGTTGAAGCGTTTATTTGGAGTATTTCGGCTGCACCTCCCTGACCGTAGAGCTTCCAGTCGCACCTTGCTAAAGCTTCAATAATATGGTCCCGTTCATTTTCAGTAAAAGTTTTGATCTGGTTTCCGTCAGCTACTTTTACTTGTTTAAATACAGGAATTGCAATGTCATTTATTAGTCCGTCTTCACAGAACAATACACTGCGTTCAATAAGATTAATAAGCTCGCGTATATTACCAGGCCAGCTATAATCAAGCAACGCTTTTTTAACCTTGTCCGAAAATCCAGTGATGGCCTTATTGTTTTTTGCTGCGATAACCTGAAGATAGTGTTCCGCAATAAGTATGATATCAGCCTTTCTCTCTCTTAAAGGAGGTAGTTGGATCGGAAATACGTATAAGCGATAATAAAGATCCAGCCTAAACCTTCCGGCTGAAACCTCTTCCTCCAGGTTCCTGTTAGTAGCAGCTACGATCCGGACATTCACTTTTTTTCGTACTCCACCGATAGGGCATATTTCCTTTTCCTGTAAAACACGCAATAATTTGGACTGGATCTCGATGGGCATCTCTCCAATTTCATCCAAAAAAATTGTTCCGCCGGCAGCTTGCTCAAACTTTCCTATCCTTTTTTCAGTTGCGCCTGTGAAACTTCCTCTTTCATGTCCAAAAAGTTCAGATTCAATAAGAGTAGGGGATAAAGCAGCACAATCAACAACAATGAGCGGTTTTTCTTTCCGTGCCGAATTTTCATGTATGGCCCCAGCTACAACCTCCTTCCCGGTACCGCTTTCGCCCAGTATCAATACGGGCGAATCGGCCGAAGCCGCAATAGTAATATATCGGGTGATGTCCTTTAATAGCGGGCTTTTACCGATCATACCAAAATTATTTGCCGCTTTTTTAAGAATTGCCGGAACCATATGAGAGGCGGGCTTGCGTGCCAAGGCAAGATGTTCGTCATGGAGGTTGGCGGCTATATCAAGCATGGCCAGTACATCTTTTTCGCGAAATGGTTTAACCAGGAACCCGTAAGGAGTTGTTTGTTTGGCAAGGGCAAAAGTTTCTTTGTCGGAATTTGCGGAAAGGTAAATAAATGGAATGTTTTGCTTTTTTAATATTCGGGCCAAATCAATACCTGTTTGGCTTCCCTGTAAAAAGATATCCAGCAGTACAAGATCCGGGTGTTCGGCAGGCAGGATCTCTAAGGCTTCTTTAACTGATCGTGCTATCGTACAAACCTGGTAACCTGCTGATTGTAGTACCATCCGCAGGTTGTTGGCTTCAATGAACTGGTCTTCAACTACTAAAACTTTACTCTTCATATTTCCTGATATTCCACCGGCCGTTTACTTACCTGTTCAGCCGCAAAATTAATATATATTTTAGTTCCGTTTTTAATCTCAAAGCTTATTGTAGCGCCAATATCGGCACATAACCCATGCATCAATTCCATCCCTAATGACCTGTTAACCGATAAATAGTTAGCCGGGATACCTATTCCATCGTCACTGATAATTAACTGGTAAGTTTGTTGTTGTTGCTCAAGCATAAGGCGGATCTCTCCGGATGATCTGCCCTCAAATGCATATTTGGCTGCGTTAGTAAGGGCTTCATTAGCTACGAGCGCCAATGGCATGGCCTGTTTTAGCGATAAAGATGCGGGCTCTATGTGCTGTGTTATCCTGATATTCCTGGCCTCCAGGTCAAAACTATCCTGCAAAAATATAAGGAAATCTCTGATATAGAAGCCAAAGTCCACCTGTTCAATATTATCCGACTGGTATATTTTCTGATGAAAGAGAGACATGGCATAAATACGGAATTGGCTCTTTTCAAGTGCGCTTCGCGCTTCGGTGGTGGCTGTTCGTGCCTGGCTTTCCAGTAAACAAAATACAGTATGTAAATTATTTTTAACACGGTGATGTACTTCCTTCAGCAGCCATTCCTTCTCTGATACCAATTTATATAAAAGCTGGTTTTTGTGAGACATTTCTCTGCTGCTCCGTTTATTTTGACGGTAGAGAAAGCCAAATAATATTATCACAACCAGGGAAAGCAACAGGGCGCTGCCTGTAAGCAAGCTGATCTTTTGCGATTGTTTTAACTTTTCCTGTTGGGCAATAGCTTGTTGCTTAAGCTGTGCGATATTTTGATTTTTAAGTTTGATCTCCTGCTCTTTTTCCAGCGCTTTGTAGGCAACCTCCATTGTCTTTACAACGCTATCCCTTTCCCGGCGAAGTTTAAACTCCGATTGATTATTAAGGAAATTTTGGTGTTTTATTGCGGATAGGTAATGATGGGTAGCCGAATCGGCAAGGAAAAGCATGTAGTGAAGCTGACGTTGACCGCCTTTGGAGTAATTTGCGTGTGGTGCAGCTAATTCCTCGTATAAAAATGTTCTGGCCTTTTCATATTTATGCGCGTCGAGGTAGAGGCTACCCAAGTCTAAATTGGTATCGCCAGGGTTTAAGTGGTGCTTTTTTAAAATCGCGCTTACCTGCAAAAAATAGCTTTCAGCCTCGGGGAAACGTTTCAGCTCCCGGTAGGCGTGCCCGATCCTTTTAAGGTAGGTGATACTATCTGTCATTGAATTAGGCGGATATTTTTGCATCATGTTTTCAATGTAGCTGATTGCCTCCAGCTTTTTTCCCATTTTATCATAGGCTTTGCTAATGATGCTGTGAAGTGATGGCATTGAAACATCATACATACCTGCCTGTCGGCTATAGAAACCGAGCGCCTGCTCACAGGATCTAATAGCATCATTATACCTTTCCTGGGCATAATCTATCATTCCCTTGATCATGTATATATCTCCTGCTGCTGCGTTATCATGTGTGCTGTTTACAGAATTTACCGCGGCTTGTGAATAATAATAAGTTTTGGCATTACGGCTTGTATTATTGGAGTAGTATGCAAGCGCGAAATAGATATAGTGTAGTTTTTTATAGCCTGTAAGTTGATATTCCTTAAGTATTTTAAGCATTTCAGCCTCAGCATCCGGCTTTGCCTGGTTTAAATGAATTATTGCAATGTTTCTTCTGGCCATGAGGGTTAGCTCGGTAAGGCCTAACTTTTTACTTATTACACCGGCGCGCCTGGCAAAATCGATGGACTTATTGTTATTGTAGCTGTCATCGCCATCAGTGCGGTACCAGGAATAGAAACTTAGCTGAAGTAGGAGCTTCGCTTTTGTGGTGTCGTTTGCGATAGTTAAAAGCCGTTCGGTGGAGTCGGGGGTAGCTGTCAAAAAATTCAACTGTCCCAGCAATAATAATGCATCAGCTTTGCGGGCCTGATTGTTGGATGCGATACTTTCATGAAGTGCCTGTTGCTCATATCGCCGCGATATGTCAAGATCGGCAGGTTTTCTTAATGGTAAGCTCAAATAAAGGTTACCGAGGTTATTCAGAACCTGTATACGAGTGTCTCCCGGAGGTGTTGAGCGCAACTGTTTAAGTAAACCGGGAAGCTGATCTGCCGAAACAGGTGTAAGAGCAGGGTAATATTGCGAATATGATTTTAAAGGGAAAAAACAAAAGAAGGCCAGAATAAATGTCATAAGCAATAATCCTGATCGCTTATGAATAAGGTGGCTGGTACATATTTCCTTCTCTTCGAACATTGTTTAAACCATAAATTATACCGGGCAAAACGAAAATTATACTTGTTTCTTGTCTTAGCCCTGCAAAATATTTCTTTATTGTTGGTATTGAAGGGATATAACATTTGTCAGAAAGCAGGAAAATAATAACGCACAATTTTTTTGAAAATAAAAATTTGCCCTACTTGTCCAAATTCATCAATCAGCTATTCAAATCAAAACACCGCCGTAAAAATAAAGACTTACCAACGGAAAATCTTTAACTGATATAACGGAGTATACCATTTTAAGGGAGAATAAAGCAAAATGACGTAGCCATGTAAATCTCCCGGGTAGAAAATCAAATAATTACAAACCGGTTTTGTGATGTTTTAAACGGGGGCTAAATGAAGAAGCCTCCTTGTAAATCACAAGGAGGCTGGAGCTTAGGAACAAGAAGTACAATGCCACTTAAGGTTCTTAAAAGCGAGTTGACAATGTAATACTCCTAAGTTTTAACGTACTGATTTGAAAGCCGCACGAATTTCTTCGGCCAGTAATTGCGGCTGCTCCCAGGCTGCAAAGTGGCCGCCTTTGTTTACTTCATTAAAGTAGATCAGGTTGTGATAGCAGCGCTCGGCCCAGGTTTTTGGTGCCTGATAGATCTCGCCCGGGAAAACGGTAATGGCAACAGGCGTTGAAATGTCCCTCGCATTGAAGTTGTTGGAGTGATCTTCCCAATAGATCTGTGCGGCAGATGTTGCACTGTTGGTTAGCCAGTATAGCGAAATATCGTCAAGCATTTCGTCGCGGGTAAGCACTTTTTCTGGCTCGCCGCCGCTGTATGTCCATTGAACTATTTTGTCATACATCCAGGCTGCCTGGCCAACAGGCGAATCTGCCAGGGCATAACCCACTGTTTGAGGCCGCGTTACCATCATGGCAGAGTAGCCGCAATTGTTCTTGTAGAAATCGTTCAATGATTCATAAGCTGCCTTTTCTTTGACAGATAAGCCGGCAGGAGCGTTATCGCCATTGGTTAAATGCGCAGCTATTTCCGTAGGTACAGTTGCAGGCATATTGATGTGAATAGCTAATAACCCCGGTACATGTTGGATAGCCATGCGTTGAGATATAACAGAACCGCAGTCGCCGCCTTGCGATACAAATTTTTTATATCCTAAACGATTCATCAATTCGCCCCATGCGCGGGCTATATGGTCTGAATCCCAGCCTGTGCTTGTTGGCTTTCCTGAAAAACCAAAGCCCGGTAATGATGGGATCACTACGTCAAATGCATCTTCAGCTTTGCCGCCGTAAGCAGTAGGATTAGTAAGCGGATCGATAACTTTCAATAATTCAAATATCGATCCGGGCCAGCCGTGGGTCATGATCAGTGGCAATGCTTTAGGATTTTTTGAGCGTACATGTATGAACTGGATGTCGAGCCCATCGATATTGGTTACAAACATGGGTAGGGCATTCAATTTAGCCTCGCCTTTGCGCCAGTCATAATCAGTTGCCCAGTACTTCACCAATTCTTGTAACCTTCCCTGGCGTAAGCCCTGCGATTGGTCGTTTACCGTTTCCCGACCCGGCCACCTGGTGGCAAGCAGGCGTTTTTTCAGATCGGCCAGTTCCTCACCAGCAATATGCACATGAAATGGGCGAATACTCTTATCATTTTCTTTAGCAGCAGAACTGGTTTGTGCCTGGCCTTGTAAAGTTAATAGCCCCAGGGTACCACTGATAAATACCGATAGCAGGGTAATTTTTAGGTTTTTCATAGTAATATTAAATTTTAATAATTACCCGAAAGTATCTTTTTGATACACCTGCTGCCATCTGTAAATAGCTTAACCAGACAAATTAGGTGTTGGTTTAGACAATTTAATGGTACCGGTTATTGTGCTGGATATGTCCAGTCTGAATTTGTAGGAGAAGATTTCGGTAGCATGGTTTTACTACGCTGATGGGGGAACTACGTTTGGATACCGTTTGTTGGTTTACAGCGATATCCAAACATGAAAAATTAAAAAGTGCGCTGAAAAAGCAGGACAAGTTATAGATAGGGCAGGATAGCCGTAAAGCGTTATTACTCTTTTTCAAGAATGTAGCGCCATGTTACCGCGCTTAAAATACTGCCTAAAATGGGAGCTGAAATAAATAGCCATAACTGGCTTATTGCTGGTCCGCCTATAAACAAGGCAGGGCCAATGCTCCTGGCTGGGTTTACAGATACACCGGTTATGGGTATACCCACAATATGAATAAGAACCAAACTTAAACCTATTGATAAGCCGGCAAACCCTCCATGTATGTTTTTGGTGGAGGTAGCGCCAAATATCACCAGCAGAAATATGAAAGTAAACATCGTTTCGGCTATAAAGCCGGCCAATAAACTATAATGGCCGGGCGATGCTTCACCATAGCCATTTTGCCCCAGTCCGTTGGCTATAATACTGTAATCTTGTTTACCGGATGCGATCAGCAATAAAACGGCTGCCCCGGCAATTGCGCCCAAAACCTGGGCTATAATGTATGAAACTGCTTCCTTGCCCGTCATTCTGCCGGCTACAACCATGCCTATGGTAATTGCCGGGTTAATATGGCAGCCCGATATATGACCAATAGCATAAGCCATTGCCACTACCGACAGGCCAAAGGCAAATGCTATTCCCAGTAAACCAACTCCGGTTGTGCCGTTGGCCCCCGCAATTACCGCGCTGCCACAACCCATTAATACAAGTACCATGGTGCCCAGAAATTCGGCAAAAAACTTTGATTGTAAATTTGGTTTCATTTGTAACAGTTTATGATAGTGATAGTTCTTCAGGGATTGCAGGTGCAAATAAAATTAAATTGCAGGTGCCTGTTTAATCGGTTCGATAGAAGGCTGTTTTTGTCCGACAGAAAGCAAATAACAGGAGATGACTTATAGGTACTTCAGGAAATAGTAATGGTTGTAGCTGTACTTGGTTCTTTAGGCAAAGCATAGTAAAAAGTAGTTCCCTCACCAATTGTTGATTCGGCCCATATCCTGCCATTCATTTGTGTTATCATATCACTACAAATGCTCATAGCCATTCCGGCTCCTTTTAAAAGCCCGCTTGCGGCAGGATCGGTATCGTTTAAATGAAACAACTCCTGAATTTGGGAGGCAGACATGCCATTACCCTGATCGGTAAACGCTACTGTGATCCAATTCTCATCTTCGCTGCAGGTTACCCCAATTATGCCACCTTCAGGAGAGTATTTAGTAGCATTACTCAATATATTCCTGTTGATGAACTGGATCATTTCTTTATGCGCATAGATCAACTGGCGCTCCGGAACTATATTGTATAGTATAATATGCTTATTGAGCTGATCGTAAAGATATAGGGCGTTGGCTTCATGAATAAGATCTTGAAGTAACAGTGGTTCGGTTTTGATTACAAAATCTTTGCTGGCAGATTTTGCCCAGTAAAGCAAGCCATTCAGTAAGTCCATACTTTTGGACGCGGTGTTGCGGAGATCTTCAAACAGTAAGTGAATTTCGCCCTCAGATAACGCTTTATTGGTGTGCTTGATCATATCTGCCGTCATAACAAGCGTGGCAAAAGGCTGCCGGAGATCATGAGCCAAAATGGCGATCATTGTTTTGTTGAAATTATCCTTTAATTCTGGTTCCTTAGTTCTCATATTTACGCTGATAGTAACATAGCTGATCTATCAATAAGATCAATTCGTCAGCAAAGAAAAATATGTTAAAACAGCAAAAAAAAACTTTCGACAGACTGGTTATTATGGCAGACGGAACAGTTGTTACATCAGACCAATAGTAAGGCTAAATTGGGGTTGTATAAATAAAATGATCGGAGCGTTTATAGCCATTGATGCGCAAATTTTCTAAACTCTTCCTTAAACTGTTCTGTTATCGGAATGGTTATTTTACGTATTTTGATGGTGTTTTTGGTAAGCGAATCTATTTTATCGATAGAAATAATAAACGAACGGTGCACCCTTATAAAACCATTGGCAGGTAGTTTTTCTTCTACGGCCTTCATGGTAGCAAGTGCCTTTACGTATCCTAAATCGCCGGTTAAATAAACTTTTACGTAATCTTTAAAGCCTTCTACATACAATATATCTTTCAAATAGATCCGCACCATCTCGTACTCCACTTTTAAGAATATGAATTCATTGGGGAGGTAATTCTCTGTATGGACAGCAGGTTTCTCTTTCTCTGTAAAATACGTTTTTGCTTTATAGGCCGATTTTAAAAACTCTTCATATACAACCGGTTTAAGCAAGTAATCAAGTGCATTTACTTTATACCCTTCTAATGCGAACCTTTCATAGCCGCTGATGAAAATTATACGCGGTGCATTGGCACCGTGGGTCGCTTGCAGCATCCTTGCAAATTCCATCCCGCTCATTTCGGGCATGTCGATATCCATAAATATAAGCTGGATATCCTGCGTTTCCATTGCTGAAAGCGCTTGCGCTGCTGACTGGTAGTAGGTGAGTAAATTTAAAAATGGAATCTGGCTTATCAATACTCTTAAATGAGTAATTGCAAATTCGTCGTCGTCTACAATGATACAATTTATTGACATCGGTAAACTTTTAAACAATAATGGGTCGGCAAATAAACGCCTGTCTTTCGTCGGGAACGTATAAATATGTTTTGACGAAAGGCACTATCAGGCAATTAAACGGCAAAAATTTCCTGTCAATTTGCGATGGTGTTGGCGTTGTCAAATATAGCTATATATTGAAAGGAAATCAAAAATAAGCTTTCTACACAATGAATATTTCAGCTTCTATGGTCTGGGATATTATCCGTTTATTTCAATTTCCGAAATGACTTTTTTGAGGAGCTCGGCCTCTGTAAAAGGTTTCTCAATAGCACTTGTAAAATTTTGTTTTAACTTTTGTTCATACTCTGAGGTTAACTCTTCTGAGCAGATAGCGATAACACGTGGTTTATTTAAAGGTGCTTTTGACTCCTTTAAACTAACGGCAAATTTTACAGCTTCTGCCTCGGATGCCGCCAAATCAACCAACACTACATTTATCGTTTGTTCAGCCAGTATTTTTAAAGCAGCTTTCCCATCCAATGCCTGGTAGAAATTAATATTCCATTTGCTTGTAAGCATTTTAAGAAAAGTTAAGCTGAGCTCATTATGATCAACGGCTAATACATTCAACCCATTTAATTTCGATGTTAAATTATCGGTAGTGTCTTCTGCTATTTCAGCCGCAATCTTTTTGTATGGTATAAAGAAACTGAAAGTACTTCCGGCATTTTCCTTACTTTCTACGCTTATCTCTCCTCCCTGCAATTGTACAAGTCGTTTACAGATATAAAGCCCCAGGCCTGTGCCGGTTTGTCCTTTTGCCGAGTTTGTTTGATAATATTTTGAAAAAAGCCGCCCTTGCTGCTGGATGCTAATCCCGGGGCCGGAATCTTTAATACTTATCTGCAGCCTGCTGGAACCGTTTACCTCCATGAGGTTTGCATTGATGCTGACACCCCCGACCTGGGTGTATTTTATGGCGTTACTTAATAAATTGATCATGATCTGCTTAAGCCTGAAGCTATCACCGAGTACCATAGCTGCTTTATCGCCTTCAAAGTTGTAATCTAAACTCAGGTTCTTTTTAGTGGCGCTGAACTCCATACTTTCAACTAATTGATTGAGCACGAGATCGGGATTGAAGGGTTCAGCAATGATCTTAAATTCGCTGGTTTCCATTTTGGCGGCATCAAGTGTGTCATTCAGGGTGTGTAACAACATATCCGACGAAAGCCTGATGGAATTAAGCATCTCTATTTGCTTTGTTGAGAGATTTGAGCGACTGAAAATATATAAAAAGCCATTTATAGCAGTAAGCGGATTACGTACTTCATGGCTCATATGCAATAAAAGGTTCATCTTTTGCTGTGCCATACCGACAGACCGTTCATTCTCATGAAGTAAATAAGTTTCTGCCCGGTTGAGGTTAATAATAAACATAATGAGCAGCGCCGCAAATACCAGCACAAAGAAGAGTGATGCGAGATAAAACTTGTTAAACAATGAAGTGGTTTCCCGATAACTCTTAAGCGCGTTTTCTTTAAGTTCGTTAACCAGGCTTGTGTTGATATTATTTATTTCGGTGACAATTCTTTCCAGTTCGCTATTAATGTGCATGTTAAGCACGATCATTTGCTTTTGGGTGGTAAATAACTTAGAGTTACGTTGCTGTAATTGCTGTAGCTTTTTACTGTAGATATCCTTTTCACGACTGGATATCCGCCTGTTTACCGAGTCTATTATTTTGTTGGTCCTGTTGGAGTTTATTACCGTTACATTAGCAACTCCGGCGTTGGAGTTTTTATTGGCAATAGCATCCTTTATCCTTCCAAAAAAGCCCTTTTTATTTACCTGTCCGTCAGTTTTTATTGTATCACTGGTTTTAAGTTTCTTGCCTTTTCTTCTGGATGTGGTGGTGTACACCTTATCATCATTAACAGGGTTTACACCTGATGAGGCTGTTAAAAGAGAATCAAAACTATGCTTTAACACATACAAATTAGCCGAAAGCTTTAATTTCCTCACATATAAGTTTTTAACTTTTGCCCGTTGCTGCTCTGTCAGTTTTGCTGTATCTATATTGTCTTTAAGCAAGCTATCAATAAGTGTGAACGATTGTGCAAGCTTGGCCTTGTACGCATCGTTTTTTAAACCATCGGATGTTAAAAGCGAAGCCTGAAAATCATCTTCGGCTTCGTGAAGCAATAGTAACGCTCTTTGCGATTTGGCCTGATCATATTCAAGGTTCAGGGTTAGCCTCGATAATGCGTTTAACTTGTTGGAAACAGAGCTATTTACGAACAGGGCTACAATGGCAAGGGTTATGATCAGGGCTATAAATGCAAGCAATATTTTCCGCGAAATGCTTTTAATATTACTGGAAGTCAATTCATTTTTATAAAACATGGTATTTATTTATTCTAATTTCCCAGGCGATGCCGCCATAGCGTTTTTTGTGAGTTAATAATTTGCCGCTATGTTCTGCAATCATTTTTTCGGCATTGATCAGACCTTCATACCCGGCAGGGAAAGGGTTTGTGTTACTATAAGTTTGCAGTTTCCTTTTTTCAATAGTCGGCAATCGTTCGTCTGTGATGATCAAGCTTGAAAAGTAATTTCCTTCAACGCCAGAAACAACTATGTCACTGTCATGCTTTCCTGCCCCAATAATGTAGTTTATAATGCTTACAAATGCTGTCTCTAATATAAAACGATCGTAAAATATAATTTTAGGAAAATCCGGTTTAAAATACAACCTGATATTTTTTTGAGCGAGGCGAGGTTTTAAATTTTGGTAATGCGTGGTTAAAAAAGGTTCAAGATCAATCAACTCTGGTTGAAAGGCAAAAGTCCCCCTTTCAATTTCAGTGCGATGCAGTGCTGTATTCAGCAGGTTTGTGGCATAATCAACATGACGCCCCAGGTCATAAATTATTCTTTCAAATTGTTCTCTTTCTATATCGGTGTGTTGATTGGATAAGTTATCCAACAATATTTTTATGTGGGACAGCGGATCCCGTATGTCATATTTCACCATCGAAAGCAGTAAGTTTTTTTGCTGAACAGTTTTGCTCAACTGATTATTTTGTCTTTCCAGTTCGTCGATATTTAAAAAAGTGAGTACAGTTAAATTATCTATTTGAGTTTCATAGATATCATACCAGTTATAAGATCCGTCTGCGCAACAAACTTTAGTCTCCAGGTGAAAGAATGATCGACCATACTTTGCTGCGATGTTCCGTCTTTTATCGCGGCAATTCATGATCTCATTTTGATAGTCGGGATCTGGATATGCTCTCTGAAACCAATCTTGCAGATCGTGAAGTTCATCGTTTGTGTAACCTATCCCGGCAACGAAGGCACGGTTGCAGTATAAATTTTGATTCTCCAGTGCTGAATTATTAATGATTATAACAGGTGTAATCATAATATTCGCAATTTTAAAGAAACTGTCTGCGGTAGTGATCTTTTCCAAGGATAGAAGGTTTAAGTAAATATTTTATTGTTGCAAAAGCAAACAGTAATAAAGCTATACTTGGAAATTTCGCTCTTGCGCCGACGTTAAAATACGGTAACGGGGTTTGAGACATTTCGCGCAGAAATATCTCTTGATTGGAAGGAAAAATAACAGATTGCGCCCAAACCAATTTCGTGGCATTTTATAATGGAAGGGTTGTGAACACCTTCTGCAGTGCATAAAGGGCTTATCATTGTAACTCATAAATTCAAATAATGCCTTTTCAGGCTGTGTATCAAATGCAAAAAGATTAATTGTGAAACTTTGGGGAATGTCCCCATTACCCGCCATCGACCATATGATCATTGACGCTTTTAGTTATCTGGCGAATTTTAGTCCTGGTTTTTCTTTTTGCTTAATGTCGTTCAGCACAATTACCAAACAGTTCAATTAATTGTATATCATTATCTCGCAGGAGGTGCCGGTTGCCGGTGAGCTTAATATCCTCAATCCGCCTCTATGCTGTTCTAAGATCTCTTTCGCGCTAATAAGCCCAAGGCCAAAACCGTCAGCAATATCCCGACCGGCGTTGTGTTGATTATTTTGGTGCTCCATGGTATCAATTTGTTCTGCGATCATTCCGTTTCCTGGATTAGTTATGATCAAACTGGAATACTTTTCACGATATCTCAATGAAACCTTAATTACACCGTTTTTAGGCGTGTGTTTTATAGCGTTATCAATTACATTTCTAAAAATTATATCAAATGCAAACTGGTCGTAATAGATGATACCAGGCCCCGGAATTTCAAAAATTAGATTGATTTGCTGATCGTTTAGTACCCTGGTAAATATGTGCCTGCAATTGTTTAAAAAATCTCTCAGTTTAATTTCTTCAGGTTTAAATGTAAATACCTCCCTTTGGCTCTCCATGCGCAACCGGGTAGGAGCTACCATGTTTAGCAGATAACTCAACTGATCAGTTAATGCCGAAGCTATTTCGCAGATCCTGCCTTTGTTTAAATAGCTCATTTGGTAACCATCCAGAATTGCTTTAATGTTACTTAATGGCGATCGTACCTCATGCGTGAGTACAGAAAGCAGTAGCGTTTTTTGCTGTATTACATTAACCAGCTTCTCATTTTTCTCTTTTATCCTGCTGATATTAAGCAACGTGATCATTTTTAATGACCCTACAGCAACACTATGAAATTCGTACCATTTATATGAATCGTCGGCGCAATATATCCTTGCTGCCAAGCTAAAATGATGATTGCCGTTTGCTTTTGCTGTTGTTTTTTTATTGTTCCAGGCAGTCTGTATTTCCTCCCGGTAAACCGGATCTGGATATACTGTTCGCCACCATGTTGCATGATTGGGAATGTCATCTATATCATACCCAACCTCGTTATAAAAAGCGCTGTTAAAATAAAGTCTGCTGATATCCACCCTTTCGTCATCAATGATAACGGGAGTAATAACCTGATCTATAGCTTTAAGAAAGGTATTCCTATTTATATTATTCATAAAAGATTATGTGAAACCGGCCTGGGTTCTTATGCAATATTTCATATTTAAATAAATCTTATCTTGATATTTAATCAACCCGAAATAAGGAAATACTTCAATTACATTCAGCAAAAACGACAGACAGGGAAAAACAGGCGATGAAATAAAGGAAACATCGGATAAAAAAACAGTTGTGTTGTGCTTATGGTTTATTTAGTATGATGTGTCTTAGATTTTTAGGTTTTCAGGCACCGTATGACTCAGAAATACTTTTGCCTGTATGGGTATGTGGTGTGTTGTAAATACTGATTGTGAATGATTACGTTGGATAACCTAAAATAATAAAAGCCACTTTCGACATGACTTCAATAGATAGGTTGGGATATGACGAAGTAGAGAATCGAGGTGAAACTGCGAGTGTTGGTTTATCCGCGGAGCTTCGGTTGCTGAACCGGCGTGGGCTACTCACACAAAATATCGCTAAGGGGCGTTGACCCATTCCTCCAAAGTTTTTAATGCATCGGTTTGGTATAGATCAGCGCCCCTGAATTTGTGATTTGGTTTAGTATTTATTTGAATAAGTAGTTTGTTTTTGCAAGTAAGGGTTTTAAAAATTAGTCTTTGATTACATGTTCAGGTACGGTTACTTTACCTGGTCGCTGAACAGATTCATCAGGACACCGATCACCAACGCCTGGCTTTGTTTGAAATTGATGTCAGACTTGCCGTTTTCGTATTTGAACATCAACTTAAATCCCGTTTTAGGGATCTCTGTACCGAGGGCGACCGAATAGTTGTTTAAGACCTGCTTTTTCGGATTCTTTTCCTTGCTGAAATCATAGTACGTTTTGTCGTTCAGAATGATGGCGAAATGATCATAAATCGGTATATAATAATAGAAGGTAGCGTAAGCCTGACCTGAATAAAAGGACGAGGGGTTATCTTTTGAATAATCATAATATCCTTTTAAACCTAAACCCAATACGGGCTTTAGGCGCAAACGACTTGAACCTGCGGAAGCCACATCAACCAGGTTAGGGATAATTGACGAAAATGACATATCGGCTGCGATCCGCCTGTTGGTGAAGCTCTGATTCGACTCGTGGCCTACCTTCAGGTTCCATTCATAAGGGATTTTGCCGGCGTAATTATTTGTGTTTAGTATAAGCGGATACACATTTAAGAAGTTCAGCGAATCCTTGAAATTTGTACTCAGCCTGCTTGAAACCCCATAATACAGCAGCCACTTTTTTCGAACCGATCCTGCCCCTCCATCGCACGTGAGCAGCGATGGCGCGCCATACATATTCTGAAAGTTGAAACTCAATGTATAACTGACGGATGAAGAGTCCTGGGCGGTCTGTACGCCGAAGTCAACGTTGTTTTTGTAGAAATACATATTATTCATTGAGGTAAGGAAGCTGCTTCTCTGCTCCGCCGGAAAACTCAATTCCTCGCCTATTTTTTTGTTAATGGCGTCCTTGGTGATCCTTCCGAATTTATTTACAGCGCCAGCTGCATTGTCAGTATATTCAAAAACGAGGTCGTCATCAAATTGCACTGATATTTTATTGTCTTTGGCCAGGAAACGCTCTACCGTTTCCTGGGTCAGGTTGGTCAACGTGACACCTACGCTGTTTCTGCCAACGGTGAAATTTGTAATTAAAGGACACGCTGGTGGGGTGCCGCTATAGTCAATATGAAGGCCGGGACGGTTTGCCGGTGTCGCGTAATAGCCTGGGTCGAGCGTTCCATTGTCAATCGCTATTTTTAGCAATACGGTAAGTGAGGGTGTACCGGCAGTATTTGATGTTAATTCAACTTTTTCCAGGCTAAAAGTTTCCACCTTGTTTTGTGCATGAAGGGCCAATGGGGCCAGCAGCATCAATAGGATTTTTACTTTTCTTTTCATGACTTAGTTCCTAAAGGTAATTCGAAGGTTTTCGGTAATTGAATCGATACAATCCCCAACTGTAGCCCAATTGTCGAAGCTATTTAAATTGAGATCGATGTCATAAAAGGCATTGCCGTCACCATCTATAACTGGCTCTTCGTTAATGTGCTTTTTTAGTGCTTCGATAAATACTTTGCGCTGAAATTCAACCATTTGGTCAAATGTGGCGTCCTCAACGTCAGCAGGTACACCTGCCACTTGTTTGAGGCTTTCAATAACCAGGGCTTTTACCTGGTCTCTGTTGAGTAGTTTCATGATTTTAGGTTTTAAGTAAAGAAAAAAGAATTATTTATGATAATGGATAGCAGGAGAGCAAGTTATTTAAAATACACTTCCCGCGTTTATACAATTTTAATCCTCAGTGAAGCTTTTTAATAATACCGGATGAAAACAAATCCGGCAGGACAACCTATCCCCTTCAATTAAGTTTGACTTCGATAACAAAATTAGATAAGCTAAGCAGGCGTGGCCTCAGGGTTAATGTCTTTTGTTTTACCGTATTTTTACGGTACTATTTAAGGGGGAAAAAACATTGTAGTTTAAATAATATAACTTCAACTTGCACAGGTATTTGTAATTATTTAGATTTAATAACTATAGTTTTTTAATATTAAACCTACAACCATGTCTGAAAACACAACAAACCCCTTAAGTACTGACAACTGTGAGCCACTTTCAAGTGAACAATTTGCCAGTATGACCGCAAACTACAAAACTTCATTAGGCACCAACGTTGATACCGAATCAATTTGGGTAAGCATTTACGACATTCTTGATTTAATCAGCCACAACAGGGCAAATGGGATCCGTATTTATTATGGCCGTCATGACGACAATCACGAACAGTGGCCAGGAAGGCACAACCTTATATTTGTGGCTACCCGTGATACGGATAATCCGCATAACCCATCTGGAGATAACAGCGTGGACCTGTTGGGTGGAGAGCATTTGGATCCCCCGTTTGATAAAGCAAAGTTTACGGGATTGTCGATGGATGGTGCGCCGATGTGCCCGCCGCGTTGCAAAACCTAAGCGATTTTTTACAGAACAGCTTGAGATATGCAGGATATTATTGTAGGGTCATTTACACTATTTATTGCGCTGATAGTGTCGTTGGTCTTTTATGGTAATGCTGAACCGCGATGGTTCAGGGTTTTTACGTGGTTTATGTTGGCCAAAGTATTTACCAAAGTATCGGCTTATGTTTACTGGCGTTTTACCGGGAAAAGTGACCATTTTATTTTAAACACCTTCATATTAATCGAGTACGGGTTCTATGCATTTTTTTGCTATAAGGCTGTCGTCATGCCGGTTTATAAGCAGTCTATTGCAATTGCCGCAGGCCTGCTCACGCTATCATGGATTATGCTGGTTCCCAGGGACTACTTTCACTATAATTCAGTTGAGAGAATCCTTGGGATTTTGTTCTCATTTTTTTGCTGCGCAATTTACATTGCTGAGTTATTGATTACAGATGAGGTGATTGATTTTTTCACCACACCGATGTTCTGGATCGTTACGGGGATAATGTTTGCCAATTTAGGCATGTTTTTATATTTCTCGTTCTTCGATTACATCATTAAAAACAACCTTGATTCGGAAGGAACGTTTTACATTATTACCGAAAATTTGACCGACAACGTACAATTTTTCTTTTTTATAATGGCCTTCTTATGTAAGCGGATATGGAAAAAAACGAGTTGATGTATTTTATTTGCTTCACGAGTTTGATGCTGATCATTTTGTTGGGTTTTTTAATGTTTGTGCTGCTTGTACAACGAAAGAAAAGTAATCGGTACATCAAAGAGCGGGAACGACTGAAAGTGGAGTTTTACGAACAGCTTATTAAATCGCAGATGGAAATACAGGAACAGAGCTTCAATACGATCAGTATGGAAATTCACGATAACGTGGGGCAAACTCTGAGCCTGTTGAATGTACAGCTCAATATAATTGATCAGAGTAACAAACTGGACAGGAACCTTATAGATGAAGCCCGGGAAAGTGCTCGTAAAGCAATGACAGACCTTAGGGATATTGCCAAAAGCCTGAGCACCGAAAGGATCCGTTCGGCAAGCCTGGCTCAAATAACAGCACACGAACTAAACCGGTTAAATCAAACGGGCATTATGAGTGCTGTTTTTGAGCAGAAAGGAAACGAACAATTTGTAGGAGATGAAAAGAAACTGATCCTTTTCCGGATAATCCAGGAATGTTTTCAGAATATCATAAAACATTCCCGGGCGGCCAACGTCTCTGTAAGCTTCAATTACGGCGACAAAGCGCTGGAGATCATTATCGCCGACGATGGACAAGGCTTTGATCTAAGTTCAGTTCTGTCTGATCAACAAAAAGGGCTGGGCCTGCAAAATATCATCAAAAGAGCCGAGGTGATAAACGGGAAAGCAACAGTTATAAGTACTCCGAAACTGGGAACAACAACTATAATAGAAACGCCATATGTATGAAAAATTAAGCATTGCCATAGTTGATGATCACGCGCTTTTCAGAAAAAGTCTTGCCGTGCTGATAAATCTTTTTTCAACTTATACTGTGGATTATGATGCCGCTAACGGGAAAGACTTTATCGCACAGCTCAAGCCGAAATCCCTTCCTGATATCGTGCTCATGGACATCAATATGCCTGTTATGGACGGGTATGCCGCAACCTCCTGGATCAGGGATAATTACCCCCAAATTAAGGTGCTTGCCTTGAGTACAATGGATTCAGAGATGGCAATTATAAAAATGATCAAATGCGGTGCAAAGGGATATATTTTGAAAGATGCTGAACCTGAAGAATTAAGGCGCGGCTTCGAGGAGGTCATGCACAGAGGATATTTTTATAATGAACAAATCTCTCATAAAGTCCTAAAATCGGTGTATGAGTTAGTCAATCCTGCAAACAAAGTAGGGCAGTTTGCAAAGCTGTCTGATAGGGAAATGGATTTTCTAAAATATACCTGCACAGAACTAACTTACAAGGAAATAGCAGACCTGTTATTTGTAAGTGTCAGGACCGTAGAAGGCTATCGGGATTCGCTTTGTGAAAAACTTAATTTAAAGACCAGAGTTGGTCTGGCGATGTATGCCATCAAAAACGGACTGGTTAAAATGTGATCTACTTGGCGTTGTTCCATTTCGGCCAATAACCTCCTGTCCCTGTTGTGCGCCGTCAAATGTGCATTCTGGATTTTAGATTGCTTTTCAACTCTTCATGGAAATTGTAATTTTGTTCCGCTCTATCTCTGTCTTGAGGTGGTGTAACTGTTAACTTCCAATCCACAAAACCTGAACTCTTCGTGCACCGTTCTTCCATGGTTAGGTCAGATGCTTTTTAAAAAACAGGCATTTAACGATAGTATTTGCCTGTTCAACGAATGTCCGCTCGAAAGCCCTTCCGGAGATCTTATTTTAGTTTCATCAAATTTTAAGAGAAAAACATCCAGGAAGAAATCCTTGAGCTATAAATTCAGAAAGAGTACAATTTTAGATCAGAAATTTGCGATTCAAATGAAAAAGTTACTGAACACCAGTCTTAAGCTCCTTCTCATTACAGCCATCTTTATTGGTCTGCAGGGGAGGGTACTGGTGCGGTATGCCGGGTTCTTTCAAAAGGGGAAAACGGAATTTTCTTCTTTCAAAGGTGCGCATGGCGTACAGATCCGGGCTGGCATCGTTCACTGTAAGCTGCAATGCTATACGCAACATTTCGATGCGCTCGATATCCCATATGTTCCTTCTATAAACTTCCGGTTTCTGCCATTTATCATAGCCGTAAGCCGGAATATTCCGTTTCAGGAAAAGCTTGAACTGGCCGAACACGTCAGACTCCTGCCCTTGAGAGGGCCTCCCATTCAATAATTTCTCATCCTTTCGATTGGCTTTTACCCGCTTATTGCCGGGTAAAGGGCACAATTAGTCTGAAAACTTATTCACGGCTTATAAAGCCTATTGATCATTTTTTAATAATTTTTTCATGAAAGCGTTTAACAAACTACTCATGACCTGCATTTTATTTGCGGTTGGGCTACCCATTGCCGGCGCTCAGGTTAGCGATCCGGTATTAACGCTGCCCGCAGCATTGCAAACCGCATTGGCCGGGCAGCAGCTTATCAAAGCTAAAACAAATTATGCAAATGCATCTTCG
>Ga0163162_10000734_pt1 | contig 30397 bp, 28 predicted proteins | sample S55metaG_FD_115310 | JGI IMG/M metagenome (GOLD analysis project Ga0163162, IMG submission 115310) | Switchgrass rhizosphere microbial communities from Kellogg Biological Station, Michigan, USA - S5-5 metaG | ecosystem: Host-associated > Plants > Roots > Rhizosphere > Soil | place: USA... | reverse complement strand
TCAACATTGTCATTAGTGACAGTCAGCTTTTGCCATCTCGTTCCGCCGTCGTTCGTGCGCAAGACAGTACTTCCCGAACCGCTTGCCCAGGCGACGCGTTCACTGACTGCACTGACACCTCGTAGTCTGGCGGTCACGCCGCTGGATTGATTAGACCAATGTGGAGTTGCGAAGAAGAGAGACAGGATTGGGAGTAGGAGAAGCATATCTTTGATTTCAGATCTCAGATTTCAGATCTCAGACCTCCGATTATTGCGGATTTCAAATTGGCGCTGGTTCTTTTGAGATCTGAGATCTGAGATCTAGGCTTTGCGTCTGTAAAACTGCGTAGCCTTCAAAGTCTGCTTGCTACCGGCTGGTCCTGTAACCGTTGCATTTGTTCCGACAACGATTACTCCTTCAGGACCAGTCATCGCCTTGAGAGCTTGATTTAGTGCGTCAGTGTTTCCGTCCTTGGATGCGAGGCCAACACCCGCGATCTTTTCATCAATCGAGGTATTTACTTTGACTTCACTATGGGTTTCGCAGGGAGCTGCAATGCAGCGAATGCCAAGGTCTTTTACTCTGTAGTAATCACCGAGAGGCTTGTCAGAGGTTAAGGCCTCCCACGTTTCAGTCACCTTCAGGGTTCCGTACTGTCCGTTTCGATCTCCGCGCGTCACCAGCGAACCTCGAACCAGCGCCTGTTTTGCGTCAACTTCAGCTGCACCATTCCAATCGATGTCTGCTACGTAACACTCGACCATGTTACGACCGTTGGCGCAGCGCGTCGTGGGCTGGTTCACTCGTTTGACGAAGTACCCTCCACACATCGGAGACGCACATTTGCGCATGTCAGAACGTATGATGAAGAAAGTGGAGTTCGCGGCAGGTGACGTGGATTCATCTGCACTGATGGTCTGCGAAGCTTTCGTCGCGACGTGAGACGGGGTCGAGCCAGAAATCGAAACTAGAGTTGTCAGAATCGAAGCAAGCAAGACGGATCGAAAAGTTACAAGTTTGAGCATCGTTGTCATCTCCCGGCAATCATCATTGTTGTGGATCCAATCCAGAACATACTCAAAGAACGAAGTCTGTCCGATTTGTTGCGCTATAATCCGGCCGCTCGATTATTAATCAAACTGAGAATAACCCAATGCCTATAAATTTTTCCCGCCGCAGCTTTCTATCTACAGGCGCAAAGACTGCAGCTGCCGTAGCGATTTACAGTTCGGTTGAAACCAAAGGCGCTACTGTCTTAGTAGACTCGGTTGTTCCGATTGAAGCAAGCACACAAGCAGCAGCCATGCAGCCGTGGCTTGCGCAACTCGACCAATACATCGCCAGGCACATGCGCGAAACAGGCGCACCAGGTCTAACGTTGGCGCTAGCGAATCGCGACGGGTTGGTGCGGGTGTCGACTTACGGTTTTGCCGATACCAAGGCCGGCCTAAGGGTTGTTCCTGAAACCATGTTTGAGATTGGCTCCATCTCAAAGTCGTTTGTTTCGCTCGCACTGATGCAATTGAAAGAAGAAGGAAAACTCGATCTCAACAAACCAATCGCAGAGTACCTGCCGTGGTTGAAGATCAATTCGAAATTCGAGCCCGTCACGACTCACCATATCCTGAGTCATACTGCCGGACTTCCGGGCGTGCCGTTACTACTCGACGCGATGTTGAGTGACTTGTGGACCGGCTACGCTCCCGGTAACAAGTTTCTCTATTCAAACACTGGCTACAACATTCTTGGCTTCTTGCTGGAGGCCATCGATAAGCGCCCATTCGATGATTCAATTCGCGCTCGGTTGCTTGAACCCATGGGCATGACTGCCACAAGTCCCATGATTACCAACAAAACGCGAGAGAAGATGGCCGTGGGTTACGAGCCGATAAATGAGACTAGTCCTTATCCATCGCACGGAACCCTGGCAGAGGCCGACTGGCTTGAAATGGACATGGCTGCGGGCAGCATTGCTTCAACACCTGGTGACATGTCGAAGTACATTCGCATGCTGGTGAATCATGGCGCGTTGCCGAAGGGCCGACTGATTTCAGAAGAAACTTTCAACCTGTTCATCAAACCAGCCGTCAAATCACCGTTCCGGGGGGAGGACGCTTCATACGGATATGGATTGTGGATCAGTGATATTGAAGGCCACACTCGTTTGCGTCACACCGGCGGCATGGTTGCGTTCAGTTCATCGATCGATGCAGATGTGACGAGCGGCGTCGGTGCGTTTGCGTCGGTCAATGCGAATCTGCGTGGGTATCGACCGGTTGCAGTGACGAAGTTTGCCGTGGAATTGATGAATGCCAGTCTGAGCGGGAAGACATTGCCGGCTGCGCCAGACCCGCCTGCGCCGCCCACTGAAGTGAAGAATGCACTTGAATACGTGGGCCTATTCACATCAACCGGGGGCAAGACGCTGCAGTTCAAAGCTGAAGGAGACAAACTCATTCTGGTTCACAAGGGCAAACAGATCATTCTGGAAAGATCTGGTCGCGATCTGTTTCTCGTCAAAGATCCGGAATTCGATATGTACTTGCTTGGATTCGCACGCGAAGGCGGCAAAGTTACTGAAGCCTTTTACGGGAGTGACTGGTATGCCGGAACAAACTACGCTGGGCCACGCACGTTTACTCCACCGAAAGAATGGCAGGGATTCGTCGGTCACTACCATAACGATAGTCCCTGGTACGGCGATTCGAGGATCGTGTTGCGAAAAGACAAGTTGTACGTGGATGGAGTTCAGCCTTTAGTCGCAAGAAGTGACGGGAAGTTTGGCATTAACGATCCCGAGGCGCCGGACTGGATCGAGTTTGAATCGATCATCAATGGAAGAGCAATGCGATTGAATTTGTCCGGGGTAGTTTTTCGGCGGACGTTCACGCCCTGATGGTCGCTTGATTTGTAGGGGCGTCACTCCGTGGGCGCCCCAGCTCTCCGATTTAAGCTTGAACATTTACGAAGGGCGCCCACGGAGTGACGCCCCTACAAAATAAATTCTTTACATCAACAACACATCTACCCGGTGGGCGTGAACCATGTCTTCGCAAGGGGACCATGCGAAGATTGTGAAGCGACCATCCTGTGAAGCGACCAGGGCAAGCGCGTCTCGCTGATCAAAAACAAACTGAGCTGCCGACAAGTGTCTTGTGCCACCATGCTCGGTGGGCTGCACTACCGTTGACTCGTTTCCCACAATCGGTTCAGTTATCACCCAGTGATCGACCGGCAAACTTCCTGGTGGTCTTCTAATCTTCGCGCCAAACGCCAGCAGTTCATATTGATCGGTAATAATCGTTGCACCATCAACGGCCGTGAGTCCTGCGATCGTGTCTACACTACGGCGCACCGCACCTTCCCATTGCCGCTCGTCCTCTTCCTCAACGTCCTGTCTCATTAATTCTGCCAGCGACGCGAAAGGCGGAGCAGTTGAATAAAGAATTGGCTGAGCAATCGAACTCCGCCACGCATCTGATCCAGTCGGTACAACAAGCAAAGCCCCACCATGTCCATGTGCACGCATCGACGCTGCCAACTGGACCAGAACATTCATTCCCGGATGCTTGCCATCAGGGTCGGATGATGTGAAAGCGAGAAGTGCCTTCAAGAGCGCGGGACAGTCTGGAAGGCTGGTGCCTTTTTCGTCTATCACTTTAATTTGTTCGCCCTTCAGCACGACTACATTCGCGTATTTGCCAAAACCCTCAATACGCCGATGTTTGATGACGAGTAGACCTGGCTCAATATCTTCCAGGACAAAACAAAAACTCGGGATCCTCTTCGTCGCACCCCACACTTGAAGTTCGTTGTCGATCGACCAAACACCGAGATGTATCTCGGGACGTTCGACGGCGGGAGCGAGCTTCGTCAACACAGCAGGTGTTAACGGAAGTGGTCGCGCAAGGAGTAGCGGTTGTCCAGCCTGCTCGGGCGATAAATAAGCGAGCGAGATTTTCGGGAACCTACCTTCTTCCGGACGGAAGCTTGCCCAAAAAGTAGCATCAATAATTGCTTCGATTGTAGTCGCATCGGGTTGAGGGGCTAACTCGGTTTCTCCTTGCTGTCTGGCTTCGGTGATATGGCGTTTGAAGTGTTGCTCGACAGTTGGAGCGACGATGCTAGCGGGCGGATAAGTTGTACGCATGTGGGTGGCACAGACTTCAGTCTGTGTCCTCTAACATCTCAAACATCAGTCTCTCAATGCAACACAGACTGAAGTCTGTGCTACTTCTACTTCCCGGTAAACAACGTGTTCTCATCGACGAAACACAGGCCGTTTCCCCATGGATCGTGCACATAGAATGAACGTTCACCCCAGGGTCTCTTCACGATCTCTCCTGCACTGGCACCATGTATATCTTCATCCGACAAGCAGTTGAGTTCCTTTGCGCTTGTGTGAAAGTTTTCAATGTTCGCCACCGAGAAATAGATGTAGTCAGGAATCGGCTCCGGCTTGGTGTCTATTGTTCCTTCGCCGGTAACATCAACTAAAGCGAGAATCACCGGACCGCAATCGATGTAATGGCGACCCCCCCGTGGAATTCGACGTCCGCGATCTCCAAGCAGTTTGCCGTAGAAATCTTCGGCGTTGTCGAGATTGTCCACCTGGAGATATATGCGGAAAAAGATAGTTCTGTCGGACATTGTGAGCCTCCTCAAATATCATTATCCACAGATTAGGCAGATTACGCAGATTCAGTTGAGAACGATCAGGTTACTACCTCATTTACAAAGATCTGCATAAGCTGCGGATGATCGTCCTCACTTCAAATCAATCGCCCTGGTTATCAAATCAATTTCAACTGTGATGTCATCGCCGATGAAGTTTGGAACCGTCTTGTGAGTGTAGTTGATTCCGTAGTCACGTCGATTCAGCACGATGCTTGCGGAGTAACCGACCGTCTTCTTTGTCTTATCGGCGTTCTCGTTGACCCCTGTCACTATGAAAGGGAGTGCAATCTCCTTTGCGACGCCGTGCATAGTCAGCGTCCCGAGTGCGATTAGCTGTTTGCCCTTCTTCTCGATTCGGGAACTCTGAAAAGTAATTTCCGGAAACTTCTCGACGTCGAAGAATTCCGCCGTGCGCAAGTGGCGATCACGGCCGTCGATGCCTGTGTTAACACTCGTCGCCTTTATTACTACGTTAACAGACGACTTCGTGATGTCTCTTTCATTGTTTGTCAGATTGATGGTGAAGTCTGTGAACTTGCCTCTCACCTTAGAAAGACCACCCATGATCGGAACTGAAAAGCCAACGGTTGAATGGTTCGCGTCGATTGGGTATTGCCTGCTTGTGCTGACCTGAGCAGCGACGGTAATGCCTAAGGTGAACAGCAGCAGGAGAGATCTTTTGAGCATGTGCGTTCCTTCTAGGGGCTGGCAATGTCAGCTTCAGGACTAATCAGATATTTGGTAAACCCAGCGGCGACAAGTTGGTCATAAGCATTGATGACATCGTCCGGTACATATTGTTCAATTTGAAAACCGCGAGCGGGGTAAACGCGAATTCTTTGTAAATCGCCGACCATGATACTAACAACGTCCGCTGAAGACAGAGCGTTGTTGCTGTAGAACTGCAAATACTCTTCGAATGAGATCTGCGGTGATGTCACAGTCACATCCTTATCGGGCCACAGTTTCTTAAAAGTGGCGTAGCTTCGTCGTTCCATGTATGGCTTTTGCACGACGATAAACTTCTGCAACTCGAGACCTCGATCGGCGAGCAACTGTTTTGTGAAGCGAATATTTTCACCCGTGTTTGAAGATCTGTTCTCGATGAGAATGTTGTCTGAGGGAACGCCTTTTTCAATGGCAATGCGCGCGAAAATTTCCGCCTCGGGTTCTGACCACAAATGTTTGGTGATCGATCCTGCGCCTCCGGAAAAAATGACTAACGGCGCCCATCCATCCTTGAAGAGGTCGGCGCTTCGCTCGGCAACCCGTTCATCATGGCTGCACAACACAAGAATGGCGTCAGCTTTCTCCAACTGCTGGTTTAGCTGGTGATAGTCCCAGATTGCTTGAGCATGCTTTATTAGGTGTGGATCCATTATCAAAAACGATTTCTATTCCGAAGATCTGCGATCTGAGATCTTCAATCTGAAATTCTACGACTTCTGATTGCGCCAAGCGCCTGGCGAATTCCGCCGAGGTGATAGGCGGTGTGAGTAAGCACCGAGATCGCGCCGGCAATGTCATATTCCCCGTCCCATTTATCGAATGAGTTGATTGTTGTCATGACCGCAGCATGACTGGCTCGTAATCGCTTTTTTATTGCTTCCCATTCCCCTGGTGTGACAGCGCCGACTGTCTCCCAGATCTCTCGCCAATTTGTTTTTGCTGACTCCATCGTTCGCATGTAGTTATCAAGAACATCAAGGTAAAACCTGACGTGCTCAACTTGTGCGGCAATCGTCGCGGAGTTTGGACTGATACGCTCTGACGCTTCCTCCGCCGTTATTGTCTCGAGCGTTTCGTAGAGTGTAGTTCCCTTGTCGAGATAGACACCCTGCACGTTCGAGAATGTTTCGTCCAGGCAGCGAAGCAATGGCTCCTTCACACGCTCGACGGGGATTTGGTTAGACATATCGAGAATTCCTTTCCGATGAAAGAACGATCATCCACAGATTACGCAGATTACACAGATTTCTTTTCCGAAAAAGTTACTAACGCAACCAGCTAAAGTAAATCTGCGTAATCTGCGCAATCTGTGGATGATCGTTTTTCCGTTAAGCAGTCGAATTAATAAAACGACCTACTTCCTTACTCGATCTCAACCAAACAATCTTCTTGGTTGTTTGGTTCTCCCGGAGCAGTTTCACAATTTTTGGTCGACTACGCCGCGAATAACCGAGTACCCAGGTCAAAAACTCAAGATCCAACTTTTCATCGCAGCCTTCTGCCATGTCCGGCCTTGTTGTTTTCCGGTGGAGCAACCATCGTTTTGTTACTCGCCACAGGCAAACAACAGTCGAAAGGTCGAGAAACACAATCGTGTCGCACGCCTCGATTCGTTGTGACAATGTGCCGGAGTAGTTTCCATCAATGATCCACGCATCTCGCGCCAACAGCTGACTAACCGTCTTTTGCCAATCATCAGGCGCTTGTTTGATCCAACCGCTACTCCAATAAAACTTGTCGAGGTGTAAAACTTCAAGACCAAGCTTCTCACCCAAAGCCCGGGCTAACGTCGATTTACCAGAACCGCCCGGTCCTATAATTAAAATTCTCTTCATTTCAAGAACAGACTTGGCGTTCCAACATGCGCGCGCTTTTCGGAATGTCCTCGACTGATTCGACCTATCCTGCGATCCCCATTCAAAATCAATTCACATGCTTTGAAAGCGTACTCCTCAAATTCGGCTAAGCGAGACGGAAGAATGACCCAGGCGTTCTTGCCCGAGCGCCACAGGTACCTGTGCGACAACTGCGGAAATTCGCTACCCAAACTCTCAACGTCTTCGGTCGTTGTGAATAACCACATTCCGTTGGAGCGAGGTTGTTTTGTGCTATCGCGCAATGCGCAGAGAAGTTTGTCGTCGAGATAGAAGTAGGTAAAACCAAACGCATTTTTGATGGTTGGTCGAATACTCATCAACTCTTCCATCACGAAAGGGAAGGGAATCGTTGCTTTCTTCATCGCAGGTGTTTGCTGAAAAACTCTAACAGACGGTGCTCGTACTCAGTCTTTGCGGCGTTGTGCAGATCAACATGAGCGGCGCCCTGGATAATCCAGAATTCCTTTGGATCGCTCGCAGTGTCGTACAAGCGTTGCGATTCTTCAAGAGTTGTATGGATGTCTTTGGAACCGGCGATGAAGAGTTTTGGTGTCGTAAGGCCGCCGACATGATCAATTGGGCGAAGATCGTTTGCGCTGATGCCGAGCCGAGTACGTAGTTCGAGCTCTAACAGTGGGGTAAACACACGTGACCAATGCCCCAGCCTCATCGTGAGTCTGTTATTAACCGCTTCATCAATCGTCGGGTAAACCATCTCAATCACTAGAGCGTCGACATCCAGGCGAGGCGTAGCAAGTACGGCTGCAGCTCCACCCATTGAGACACCAACGACACCAATCTTTTCTCCGGGTGCGTTGCTCCGAAGAAACTGAATGGCTGCTGGTGCATCCTTGCTTTCGAGACTGCCGAATGTGATGTGGCTCCCTTCACTTTCACCGTGCGCTTGAAAGTCAAATAACAACACCGCGTAACCCACATGCGAAAGAAATCGTGCCCGATCTAGCATGCTACATCGGTTTGAGCGGACCCCGTGCATTAACGCAACCGCCCCGGAGCCTCGTTGACCCGGGAGAAACCAGCCGCGAATCATTGCGCCCGACCCGCTTTGAAATTGAACCGAACTGCCTTTTAGATCCGGCGGTAGTTCTCCGACTTTTTGTGGGGCGGCTTTGGTGAGTTCAATTCCTTCAAGCCAGACAGCGCACAGAGAAATGACCGGTATTGCTGCGAGTGCGAGGATTATTTTACGGAGCTTCACAGACTCGAAGATTTGGTCGGTTAAGGCGTTGGTTTGGTTGTCGCCGTGGACGAGGAATTGCTGCCGCGTTGCGCTTTACGATCGTAATAATCGTGGATGTAGTCCTTCATTCCGACCTGCCAGAAACCCATTCCGTAACGCTTCGCTTCAGCTTTGGCTTTCTCACTGTCCCAACCATCGTGTTCGATTCGATAGATGGCGACGACAGTACCCGTGCGATCAGAACCTCGTTTGCAGTGAATGAAGAGAGGTGAGTTTTCCTGGGTGTCGATCAGTTTCAAGACTTCATCCACCGCTTTATCGGATGGACGATCGAAACTTGCAAAAGGAATGTTGAAGTAACGTATTCCCATCGACTCGGCTTCTGCTTTTTCGGCCCGGGCTCGTTCATCGTCATCGCGAAGATTGATTATGGTCTTAACACCCAGCTTTTTAAGTTGTTCCAGGCCGCCTGACTCGGGTTGGCCGCCACGATAAAGATTCGAGTTGACCAGGTGAAAATTGGGGAGTTCTTTGTACCTGGTTTCTTTCTGATCCTGTGCTGTTGTTAAAGTCGCCAGGACGAAACTGAATGCGAAGATCGCTACAATGCTAATGCGTGTCTTCATAACTTCATCCCCGGTTTAATACGCTTTTGAGAAATGCGGCCGTCTCGTTAAGCACGCGTGTCGGAAATTCGCGGTGTGGGTCATGCCCGCAGTCTTGTAAGACTACAGTTTGAACTGGGCCTCCACAACCGTGCTTGATCGCTTCGACTTGCTTGAGCGTCCCGTATTCATCATTTTCTCCCTGAAACAACAGGACTGCCACTTCGATGTTTGGTAAGAACGATTCTATGTTCCACGAGCGAAACTCTCGATTGAGCCAGACGTCGTTCCAACCGCGAAAAGTATTCTCTACATTTAGGCCGTGATATCGCTCAAGACTACCTTTCAGCGAGCCATGTTCATACTCGACTTTGGCTGCAACGATTCCTTCGATGCTCCGGTCCTCAACGAACACGTGCGGTGCTTCCAGAATCAGTGCCCGAACTTTGTTCGCCTTCTCACTTCCGGCATGAATCAATGCGATTGAGCCGCCGTCACTGTGTCCAAACAGAATGGCGTTTTGAATTTTGAGCGATTCGAGAATCTCCGGCAAGACCTTGAGCGCCTCGTCGTGCATAAAACTCGTCGGGCGGGGAAGCGAGACTGGGTCGGAATTGCCGTAGCCCGCGCGACTGTAGATCAAAGCGCCGAATCCGGTGACCGCAGCGAGTCTTTCAGGAAAGTCGCGCCACATTGCGACACTCCCAAGACCTTCGTGCAGGAAGACGATGGTTGGAGCGTGGTCAGGCGAAGGGCCTATCCATTTGTATTCGAGTTTGTGAGAGTTGGCTTGTACAAAGCGCACGTTTGGCTGATTGACCTTACTGTTTTGCTGTCGCATCAAGATATGCAGCTTCAACTGCCGGCCCCGTGACGTAGTTTCGAAAAATCAGTTTTCTCATCCTTGAGGTGCCCGCAAGTGTATCGCGAAAGCCATCGAGGTTGACGCTCTTGCGGACCTGTTCCAAATCAGCTCCAGTTTTGACGGCTGCTCTGACTTGTTCATCGATCGAGGCAAACATTTTCGACAGGATTCTGACCTGCGAGTCGTCAGTCAAAACCGGACCATGACCCGGAACAATTCGCTTTGCATGCAGAGCGAGGATTTGATCCAGCGTCTTGCTCCAATCCCCTGGATGTGACTGCGGACTGCCAACGTAGGGAACCGGCCACACTACTAGATCACCTGTAATGACGACTTGTTCCCTGGGTAAGTAAACGATGAGGTCGCCGCTTGTATGACCACGACCAAAGTAGCGAATTTCAATCGTGCGTTTACCGCGTCGCAGAGACATTCGATCTTGAACAGTAGTCGTAGGCAGCACGATCTCCACACCAGGGTTCTCGGACATGTAACGTTCGGCGATTTCGAGGCTACCGGCGTAGCCACTGCGCTCTTCCTCATCCATCGGGCCGCCGAAAACGCTTTCATTCTTGCTCAAGCGATTCTTCAGCGCATCGATGAATGCAGGATAGCCCTGCGGTGACATAGCCGCTTGTCGATTTGCGAGTCCAGTCGTTGGTAAGTATTCGCGTGTCTTTTCGTGGGCAATAAACTCGACACCGGGAAACGTGTCGCGATAGACCTGGTTACCCATGATGTGATCGTCATGCCAGTGTGTGTTGATGACGTACTTCACAGGTTTGTTGGTTAGCTTCTTAAGTTCTGCGATCGTTTCGCGAGCAGTTCCCGGCGTTAGTGTGGTGTCGACAACCACTACGTCATCGTCGTTGATAATGAAGACACAATTTGCGTTGACGGTTAAGCCAGGCGATTCGGTGCGAATGGCTGCGTAAACGCCATCCGAGACTTTGACGATCTTGAGCCTCGGTGTGATGGCCTGCGAACTGCTGAAGATGATGAGGATTAACAGCAACGACCGAAGTGGTATGGTCCTGCATCGCACTCTACGCATAAGAGCAACCTCCGAAATCAGTGTACGGAAGTCAGTACCACCTGCGGTAGCGGGTGGGTGCGATTCAACCAATTTGTGTAGCTCAATCACGCACCTCCGCACCCCGGCTTCACTGCACTGAAGCGGCTTCAGAGCCCGTTGCAAAATCCAAGCTCTCATTTTCCCCTGGCTTACAGACTGTGTCAGCACTCTCGAATTGAAGAAGATCAACCACCAAGACACAAAGACCCAAAGACACGAATTGGAGAGACATTTCAACAAGCTAAGTTTGTGACTTCGTGTCTTGGTGACTTGGTGGTTAGTTTTTTCAGTCCCAACTCTTGACACAGACTGTTTAGCCAGAGGATCAGTGCGTGGAAAGAGAGTTTTGCCAGAAGTTCTTAATCGCTATTTTCCCGTCTGATCCAACAACGCCAAACTTCTTTTCATCGCGTCGAATGCGACACTCCGGTAGAAGGAGTTCTTCGCGGGCAACTCTACAAAGTTGCTTTCCCACGAAAGCGCCAAAGAGCGTTGTGCGGTGGGTGGGTGATTTCCCAAAAACAGCGCGTACACTTGACCCCAACGATACTCCGACTTGCCGACATCTTCCTTTTGTTCCTGCTCATAGCGTTCAAGGATCATTGCCAGGGCCTGCGGGTTATAACCAGCTTTGTAAGACAAGTAGAACGCGCCACGGTCAGCTTCAAGTTCATCAAAACGGGCGAAGCCAATCAACTGTTCGCTAAACGACGCAATTGGTTTTTTCTGATACTCCGCGAGTAATTGTTCGAGCTTGTTTCTTAGTTCGACCGGACTGGAAACTTTCCGGGTTCCTGTCATCCAGAACATCTGTCGAGTTAGAGCCTTCGGAGAATGAGCAAAGACGTCGTGAATAATTTCGTGGGCGATGATTCCTGCCAGTTCATCCTCGGTTTGCGCGAGTCGTAGCATGCCAAGGCTGACATAGATTCGGCCGGCACCACTCGACATTGCGTCTGGCCTATCGTCGGTTGTGACAATGAAGGTGTACGTTCGCCTTGGCTTTGCTGAGTACAAAGTGAGGTTAGCTCCTACCTGCGCGACGTAGGCAGATATCTCGCGATTCTCGATTTCATTGAAAACTCCGCCGTCCAATTCTTCGAGTGCGTCAGATAGCCATACTTCCTTCTCACCTTTAAATATGTTGTTGCCGTCTATTGGCTTTGGAGCAAAGAGCGTGAGCGCTTTTCGTGGAACTGGTGGCTGCCAGGTTGGATTGGTTGTTTGTGCTGGTACAAGTGAAGCGGTGAGTAAGAGAAGCGTTAAAGCAATTGTGAGTCGTGTTTTCATGCGGTAGCGAAGAGCAATCGTTATACCCGCAAGTTTAAGCCGACTTTTGACAGAGAGGTGGTCTGCGGAAGGAAGGTTATTCCGACGCTTGTCGGATTGAGTTGTCTGGGCAAGCCAGCAGGCGGGGACGCCTGCGGTCCCAGCATTTAGTTCACAAATCTTCTGAGTTGCACACTAATCGCCACGCCAATCGCTATGAAGGTCGCGATCAATGAAGCTAGTCCGGCACTCATCAGGGGCAGAGGTACACCAATGACTGGCGAAATACCCAACGCCATTCCCACATTGATAAAGATTTGAAAGGCAAAACCACCCACCACCGCCATGATGAATAACATTCCCGAACGGTCCGAGGATCGCCGCGCGCCAGTTATCAGTCGAGACAAGAGAATTGCATACGCAAGCAGAACTAGAACGCAGCCGATGAACCCATAATTCTCAGCGGTTACGGCGTAAATAAAGTCAGTGTGCGGTTCCGGAAGAAACTTAAGTCCGCTCTGAGAATGTTCAGCAGAAGATCGCGAACCAAACAGACCACCTTCACCAACAGTCAGAATTGACTGCCAGGTGTGATAACCGATGCGACGACGATCGGCGTTTTCGGGATCGAGGATGACGTTGATGCGTTCCTGTTGATAGTTCTTGATTAGATTTGTCTTGACCCCAGCCCAGTAGGCTACCGGAATCATGACCACAGCCAGTGCGACGGCTGCAAATACCAACCGCAAACGGATGGCGGATAAAAAGAGCACCGCGGCGAGGATCGGAACATAAGTGAGTACTGAACCAACATCGGGCTCCAACATGATGAGCCCACACGGCAACGCTAGAATCAAGCCTCCGACGATCATCTCCTTCACAGTCAAAGCCTGCGTTCGATTCCGGCCAAAGTAACGCGCTAGCATCATTGCTGTCGTCACCTTTACAAACTCTGAAGGCTGAAACTGTCCGATGCCCGGCACTTTGATCCATGCACGCTGGCCGTTGATCTTCAACCCGATGCCTGGTACGAGAACGACCACGAGCAGAATCAGACCAAAAATGTAGAACGCGGGCGCCCAGGTCAGCAGCTTTCGATAGTCAGTAAAGGCAATCGCCAGCATAGCAACCAGTGCGATGCAAAGGCCGATGATTTGTTTGATCCAGAAAGGCTCTGTTGGTTGAGCATAGCGAATTTGAATGGTGCCGAAACCGACGATGGCAATTGCGAGGAACGCGAGTACCCAATCAAAGTCTCGCCAACTACGTTTGTGAATGATAGCTACCAAGGGATTTTAAATTGCGGATTGCGGATTTCGAATTTCAGACTTTAGATTACCAATTGCCGATTTGTGGTTTCCAATTACGACCCCGATTCCTTCAATCGGCAATCAGCAATCAGAAATCAGCAATCGACCTCATTGCGCATTGCTTGCAACTACAGCCGGTGTTTCTGTTTGTTTCTTTGCGATTTGGACTGCGCCGGGAGGTTCTTCGTGTCGAGTCTTGCGATAGTAAGTGTCATAAACGCCACGAACAGCGGGTGCGGCGTGTAGATTTCCAAAACCAGAGTTCTCAATAAGCGCGACCATGGCGATCTCCGGTTTGTATGCCGGTGCGTACGATACAAACCACGAATGGTCTTTGTTCTTGCCGGTGTCTTTTCCTAATCCAACAACCTGCGCGGTTCCGGTCTTTCCGGCGATGTCGAAGCCAGCCATGCGAATTCCTGCTCCAGTTCCTCCGGCGTTCACAACACTCCACATTCCTTCAACCACGGCATGGTCAATGTTTTCATCAATAGACAGGATCTTCGGATTGGGTTTGGCAGGATCGAGGGGTTGGAAACCTGTACTGGCCTTGTAGTCAGGTGTTCCCGGATTTCCGATCGGTCGAACTTCCTTAAGCAAGTGCGGGATGTACATTCGCCCGTCCATACTGACCGCTGAAATAGTTCTCAACAACGCAATCGGTGTGATGATGTCGTATACCTGTCCGAACGAAGCATAAACAGTATCGATGTCGCGCCACTCGGGATCTCTAGGCTGCATGCGGCGTTTGAATTCCTTCGATGGAGTCCAGCTCACAACTTCGTTCGGTAGATCGATGCCGGTGCGTTTGTTCAGGTCAAACTCGTCAACCATCGCGACAATTCCATCGATGCCCATTTTTAAGCCCAAACGATAGAAGTAACCGTCGCAAGAATGCGTAATCGCCGTCTTAAGATCCGGCGTACCGTGATTACCCATGCAGCGAGTAAATTTGTTGCCGACCTGGATACCACCGCCACATAACAGAGTTGAATGATCGAGTGTGATGGCGCCTTCCTGGAGTCCAGCAACTGCCATTGGAATCTTCCAGGTCGAACCCGGAGGATACCGACTTTGAATCGCGCGATTGAGCAAGGGAGTTTGGGGATCATTCAACAAGGCAACGTACTCTGCTCGACCTTCTTTCGAGTTGATTCGTTGCGAGAAAATATTCGGATCAAAAGTCGGATAGGAAGCCAGGGCGAAGATCTCACCGTTGTTTGGATCCATAGCAACGATGACCCCACGTTTGGTAACTGATGTCGCGAGTTGTTCTTCAGCTGACCTCTGGAGATCGAGATCGATGGTTGTTACCAGATCGCGACCCGGAGTGGGCGGTACCGTTTCAATCTCATCCTGGATGCGTCCGCGACTGTCGACTACAACCTCGCGATAGCCGTCGCGCCCTCGCAGATAGTCGTCGTAAATCTGTTCAATGCCGCTTTGTCCGATGATATCGCCTGGCTTGAGACCCTTGTCTTTGTAGCTCTGCTGTTTCAACTGCTCCGGACTGATTTCCCCGACGTAGCCAAGCACGTGCGCAAGCATGCCATCAGCTGGATAGCGACGCTGCGGTTGTTGCTCAACTCGCAGTTCCGGGAATTCAAGGTTATGAGCTTCGACCCAGGCAATGTCGTTTGGGTTAGCGTCCTGCTTTACGAGAATCGATTCAAATGCAGGGGTCACCTGGTCGAAACGTTCCTTGAGAATGTCGCTATCTATCGTCAGACCTTCGGAGAGCGGCTGAATCAATGAAGTGAGAGGCTTATCCTTCACATCCTCGCGCGAGAGAATCACGTTGTAGATAGGTCTCGAGTCGACAATCACGCGGCCTTCACGGTCGAAGATCACTCCGCGGGGTGCCGGGATTGGAAGGTGCCGGCGTCGCTGGTTTTCGGCAATCTCTGCGTAACGCTCGCCACGCACGACTTGCAGCACGTATAGGCGCACTCCGAGAACTCCAAGCATTACCACGACGAGGACTTGAAGGAACCGGAGTCGAGCGCGAAGGTTTTGAGAAGTATCCTCGAATTTCATAGGCAGAGCCGAGTTTTAGTTCTTTGTGTTTAGAGCTTCGTCAGGGAAGCCGAGTTGTCTTTCAGTAGAACAACTCTCAAATCGAATCTTGACATGCAAAGCACAAAGATCAAAGCACAAAGTTCATCTCGTCAAAGGTTCATCTTTCATCGGCGTCGCAGGGAGCCTGTTGACCTGCGGGCTACGCGCCGTCGGGTTGCGAACTGGCGGCGCTGAGCCGATCTTTCCGCAATAACTGAATCGAGCATGTAAAGCACAACCGTGCCGACTGTTGTGGTGGCGATTAGCTTGTAAGAAATGGTTTGCATCACCGGGACACTTGTGGCGTAACCCAGGACGCGATGCCAGAAAACGTAGATTCCGCTGTCCACAATCGTTGCGGCTGCCAGTACAGGGATCCGTAACAGCGGGTTCTCGAGGTTTACCCGTGTCGCGGCAAAGTAAATGATGTAAGCGGTAAGTGTTTTGGAAAAACCGCCGGCGCCAATCAAGCCGCCGCTTGAGGCGTCAACAATTATTCCGGCAAGGGTGCCAACCACAAGTGCCTGCCACGCGTCGCGCTGGAGAGCGATATAAACAACGACGACGAGAGGGAAATCGATATAGGCCAGGGGCGGCCAAACGATGCGCAACGAAAGCTGCAGCACGATTGAGATTGCCAGGACTGCCGCTATCTTAAGTTGAGGCATAGGGAAATTGCTGATTGCTGATTGCTGATCGCTGATTGTCTGGCCGATTGACGATTGCCTGAGATGAAGGTTCCTCTTGAGGTTTTATCCGCACGTACATTGTCAAATCAGCAATCAGCAATCAGAAATCAGCAATATTTTCACTTCTTCGGTTTGTCTACATTCGGCAGGGTTTGTTCAGGGGCGGTTCGTTGGGGGGGACGATACAAGAGCACCGCTACCTCTTCAAGTTTGTCCAGTCGGGCTCCCGGCCTGATCAAAATTTGATGGGGCTGTGTTGCGGTTCCATTCTTCACGTCGACGACTTCACCGACATTCAATCCTGGAGGGTAGATTCCATCCTGACCAGTGGTCGTGACGTAGTCTCCAACCTCTACCTTTTCCAACCCGGACACATAACGCATCTCGATCAATCCAATGTCAGGTCGTCCGCGCACCGAACCAAGAGCGCCGGATTGGCCCAGCTGGCCAACAACTGCACCAGCACCGGCTTTCTCGTCAGTCAGGAGCATGACTTGGGATGACCATGGGCTTACGCTGATCACACGACCCACCACACCTGTACCGGAAACAACCGGCATGTTCACCGCAACCCCAGAGCTGCTGCCGCAGTTGATGGTGATCGTATTGAACCAGACCGACGGGTCTCTAGCGATGACGCGTGCCGCAACTGTTTCAAACTCCTTCTTCTCTTTTAGACCCAGTAGTGCCTTTAGTCGATCGTTCTCGAGCTCTTGTTGGCGAGCGGCGTTGAGTTGCTGTTCGGCAGCGGCAAGTCGCTGTCTTAAATCCTCGTTTTCGCTGGCAATGCTCCTGAAATTCAGGATTTGACGAAAGAAGCCGGAAGTTGCACCGGATGCTTTTGACGAAGCAGTCTGAATTGGAGAGGCAAACGTTTGCGTCCAAATGCGAAGAACCTTTTGTCTGCCGTTACTGTCGCGTGCATCGACAGCCATGATTACGAGGTTGGTGAAGAGGAGAACCACGAGCCAGATGGGTGCCCGCTGCCTAATCTCTCTTTGTGTCCGCACCGTTGCCATTTGTAAATCAACCTACATCCCGCTGGTCATCGTGTTTTCCCACTTCACTCGTTTAAGAAGATCGAAGTCAGACAACATCTTGCCGGTGCCGAGTACAACTGAAGCCAGTGGATCATCCGCGAGCGAGACCGGGAGTCCGGTCTCAATCGACAACCGCTTATCGAGATTCTTAAGCAACGCTCCTCCACCGGTCAGTACGATCCCGCGCTCAACGATATCGGCCGAGAGTTCGGGTGGAGTTCGCTCCAACGCGACACGAACCGCGTTAATAATTGTCGAGATCGAATCTGCCAAAGCTTCACGCACCTCTTCATCTGTAATCGTGATCGTTTTGGGAATGCCTTCGATAAGGTTTCGTCCACGTACTTCATACGACAAAGGTTCATCGAGCGGATAGGCGGAACCGAGTTCAATCTTGATGGCTTCAGCGGTTCGCTCGCCGATCAGCAGATTGTATTTACGTTTGATGTACTGAATGATGGCTTCGTCCATCTCGTTACCCGCAACGCGTACGGCGCGCGAGTAAACGATACCGCTCAAACTTATGACCGCGATGTCAGTTGTTCCGCCGCCGATGTCGACGACCATGTTGCCATGCGGCTCAGTGATCGGTAGACCGGCGCCGATCGCGGCAGCCATCGCTTCCTCGACCAAATAAACTTCAGAAGCTTTGGCTCGATATGCAGAGTCTTCAACTGCGCGTCGCTCGACTTGCGTAATCTCAGAAGGAATACCAATAACGACTCGTGGACTAACCCACGTTTTTCCGTTGTGGGCTTTCCGTATAAAGTGCTGAAGCATTTTCTCGGTGACTTCGAAGTTAGCAATAACTCCGTCCTTCATAGGTCGAATCGCGACGATGTTTCCTGGAGTACGTCCAAGCATATCTTTAGCATCACGACCGACCGCCTCGACCTGATTTGTCACCTTATTAATAGCTACAATCGAAGGCTCGGAGACGACAATACCGCGACCCTTCGCATATACCAGCGTATTCGCAGTTCCTAAATCAATCGCAAGGTCGCTGGAAAACAGACTGAAAATAGATTTAAACGCCATCTAGAATGATTCACTTCCCGTGGTTGTAGTATGGAACTTCGGGTGGGATCGGCGGTAACTGTCCAGTAACTAGCGAAACCCAACACACTCGGAACCTGTTCAACCTCACCGTAGCCCCCAAACAAGAAAATTGACTAAGGTGTTGGTTTTGATTCGCTACTGTCGGGCTGCTATTTACCCCCCAAGACGCACCAAACACGTCCGAAGCCTTAAGATACACTGTGATTCGTCTACCGTAAACCTGAAACTTAGACCGTTACCTTTGAAACTAGTGTCCAAACTTCGCATTTCGTTGGATTTGATGGTGAAGGTCGATCGGTAGATCGGTGTTGAGGTACTAGCCGGAGTCTGACTGACCTTTAGCGACTGGTTGTTCTGAGTTTCCCGTTTCGCGAGTCGCCAGGTTAGTCGCAAACCTGACACAGTTTTTGTTAGCTGCCTTGGCTTCATACATTGCTGTATCGGCGCAAGCAATCAGTTGCTGCGGCGACGATGCGTGCAGTGGAAACGCCGCAACTCCAAAACTTGCCGTGAGGGAGAGTTGCAAGCGGCGCCCGCCCGTGAAACGGTACCTGCCAATCTTCTGTCGAATACGTTCCGCGACGGCACCCGCCAGTTCGGTACCAGTGTCGGGAAGCACGATGACAAACTCGTCGCCTCCGTAGCGGGCAACTGCGTCAGTATCGCGAACAGATGAAAGGATTACGCTAGCCATCTCCATCAGTACGTGGGAACCCACGAGGTGGCCGTGTTCATCGTTGATGCGTTTGAAGTCGTCAAGATCGAGGAACAAAGCTGCCACGCTGTTTCCGTAACGTCGTGCACGTCGGATTTCGTTTAAGAGAAACTGGCGAAGATAACGAGCGTTGTGAAGTTTGGTAAGGTCGTCTGTTTGGGAGAGCCGTTCAGCTTCGGCGATGCGAACTGCGTTTGCGAGTGCCGAGGCAATTGGCAGCGATAGCGAGTCGAGCAGGGCCACGTCGGATTTCTTGAAAGCTCGCGCTTCTTTACCTTCGCGAATACCTTCGATCACCCCCAGGATTCGTTCTCCACAGACAAGCGGAACCGCTACGACGAATTGTCCGTTCTCCTTGCGCTTGATGATCCCCATTCCCGCTGCTGCTCGCTTCGTTGCCTTTGTTTCCGAACCGAGGGGCAGATCAGCTTCACCGGTTAGCATTCGTCGCCAGTGTTCTTCGGAACGACTTCCACTTGGTTGGTTTGGAGTGCGCACTGCGATTGCTTCGAGCGTAGCGCCTTCTAATCCCTTTGCTTCGGAGAAGAGATAGATGGCCCAACGATCAGCATTAATGAGCTGCTGCATACCCGCGAGCGCGCTGTGAGCAGCACCACTTTGATCGCCGATGAAGTGCAGGGAAGAAACGAGCTCAAATGCAGCTCGGAGATTGTTAGCTTTCAACTTTGGCGGAAGAGCTAACGAGTTCGATTCTGAAGGCCTCTTAGCAATTTCCGGAAGCCGAAGCTCTCCGGTCGCACCGTGCCCGTCTATCTCACGTAACAAGGCAGGGATCTGCGCTGCTTTGTCAGCGATCGCTCGAAAGCCAAGTCTCTTCAGCGTCGTGCCATCCATGCTTCTTAAATTGAGGGTCTGGTACCCGTTGGAATGGCGTCGACAGGCTACGAGCGGTGCAGCTGGCCAGAATGTACGTGCGTGATCGATTGCAGTGTGAAGCTCTACCATGTCGGCACCCGGCACAACTTCATACAGAACGGCGAGAGGCGGCGGATTCTGGTCATCCAACTGCGCCTGACTCCTGCGTTTTTGAGTTAGCGCGGCCTCAACTTCGACTTCTCGCAGCCCTTCGATGAGAGTCTTCACACCAGCAGCGCGCAACGCCTCGATTAATTCGTAGGCTGGAGCTTCATGCGCATCTGTCAGGAGTATTACGTAGTTCGACATGCCTCAAGTCTCTTTGCTTAAGCCTTACGTCCGCGTCCGAGTGACAACTTGTATTGGCTGCTGTTTCCCTGTGCGTCCTGCGCTTCAACGACAATCTCGCGCATCCCACCTGAGGTTGTTATTTGAAGCTGAAAGTTACCATCGGTAGGAACAACCGCTTCGCGTCCTACGGCATGAATGGTGGTGCCCGGATCCGCCTTCCCACGAATTAGGTAGATGTTACCGCCGAGCAGTTCAGCGGTTAGGTTGGAAACTGCAATTTGTGAACCTGTGCCACGAGTTGCGACAATAAATTTTTGGGGCTCACTCCAATCGCTCACCTGGCCACTCGATGCGGTGCCACGCACTCGCCAAAAGTAAACGCCTGGACGAAGGTCACTAGCTCCAAACTCAGTTGCTGCCAATTGATCTCGCTCGATGACCTTACCGTCAGCGACAAAGAAAGGAGACGTTGCCACTTCAACACGATAAAAGGCTGCCGCCCCTGACTGAGGTCTTTGCCATTTTAGAAGCAAACTTGCCGAACCATTTCCGCCGGTGAAAACTTTTTCGAGATCGTGCGGCTCCGAGGGTAGCGGGACATCCAAAAGTCGTTGTGGCGCAGACAATCTTCCGGAGTTGTTAACGGAGACATACTCGCCGCCGTGAATAGCAGTCTTGTCGCCCGCTCCGTTCGTAGTTTCGATCACACCAGCATTGACTCTGATCTCTTCAGTACCTTCCGGGTTTACACCAAAGCTCGCACCCGTTTGTTCACCCAGCTTGTTTTTCGTCTTAGGTGTTTCGACGACGTTGGTCGTGCCCTCTGAAAGCTGTTCAGTGCGGACAAACATTTGCCCGCTATTTACCTGGACGTGCACGTTTGACTTCTTGCCATCTTCGTCTCGTACATTATCTCGAATGATGATCGTGCTGTTTGGCTTGACGATTAGAGTAGAACCGTCCGCCAATCCAATTCGAGCACGGCCATTCGCTTGAGTCTGTACAGTATCCCCAGGGAATAACTCAGTATCACTACTTGCGCTAACTGTCTCGCGGGTGGCTGCTCGAACCACTCGAACCTCGCCTTCAAAAGACATAAAGCGAGCGCCGGCAGGGCTGTTAAGTTTTGCGACGTTCCTGAGCGGGTTACCGTATTTCCAGACATAAACTCCCGCACCGGCTGCTAAGGCAGAAAGGATCAGAAAGGTGATTATCAGATAGACGACACGCTTCTGAATAATCCACCAATCAAAGGCGAAATGACTGGTTCTATTCGACATTTTTGAATCGAGTTACCGGAGGAACTAGCAAAATTGAGATGCTCGTGTGCGGGCTCTTGAACCCGCACGTTCAAGGGTATGTGGAGGTTTCGGATCGTTCGGCGGGCGATAGTGCCGAGTGGGCAGTCAGAAACTACCTATTTAGGAATTTAACACAGGGCGGGAGAGTCGTTCAAGCTTGTTTAATTCTGAGTTCCTAAGGCGCCTGCCAAGCCTCAAAACCAAGTCATTTCCTGGACTCGATGGGCTCTTTGTGCTCCTGGGTGGAGTTCTCTTCCGTTGAACTGTTTCCAGTTTCATCTGATTCTTCATTGAGTGGCAAATCGTAGTCCCCGGGCAAATCGACCTCGAAGGTGGATTCAGAGTCCTTTGGAAACATTAATGAGGCTGCAACTGAGCCAAGCAGAACAACTGCTACTACGACAAGGGAGATCCCCGTGTGAATGTGTATCTCAAAGGCGGCGACGAGCATCTTGGCGCCGATGAAAGTCAGGACGATGGCAAGACCTACGCGAAGGTACTGAAACTTCTCCACAACTCCAGCAAGCAGGAAGTACATCGAACGCAGTCCCAAAATGGCAAACACGTTGGATGTGTAAACGATGAAAGTATTAGTTGTTATCGCGAAGATTGCCGGAATAGAATCAACGGCAAAGACGAGATCGGTTACCTCAACCACAACAAGAACCAGCAATAGCAATGTTCCAGTTCGCTTGCCATTAATTCTGGTAAAGAACTTTTTGCCTTCGTAGGTATCGGTTATCGGAAAGTTTCGGCTTATTACGCGAACCACAGGGTTTTGATCAGGTCGCATGTCACCTTCCTGCTGCCTGAACATCTTGATGCCTGTGTAAACGAGGAAGCCGCCGAAGATGAAAATTATCCAGTGAAACCGATTCAGTAGCGCTGCTCCGATGAAGATCATTGTCAGACGCATGAAAAGCGCGCCCAGGACACCCCAGAACAACACTCGATGTTGGTATTTAGCAGGAACTTTAAAGAACGAGAAAATGAGGATGAAAACGAAGAGGTTATCGACTGAGAGCGACAGTTCAATGATGTACCCTGTCAGGAACTCGAGACCGCTCTTAGATCCCTGATAGCGGAAAACCAAATAGGCAAAGACCATCGCCAACGTCACCCAGACGCCGGTCCAGATCCATGCTTCTCGGTATCTAATTGTGTGAGCTTTGCGGTTTAGGAGGCCGAGATCCAAGCTCAGCATTAAGACAATAAAGAAACTAAACCCTACCCAAAGCCATGTTGAGCCGCTGATCGCGTCCATGTGCGAGCTTAAAATAGCATCAGCTTTCGAAACGAGCAAAGAGGGGCATCTAACAGTGTTGACTGACTTAGAATCAGTTCTCGAGAAGTAGTTCCCTTGTAGAGTTGCGGCAGTTCCTGAGTCTCTCGTACAATCCGCGATTTGCTGGAAAGGTAGAAATAATGCTTAAACAACTAGGACGACTGGAAAGAACTCGGAACATCATCATCCTTGGCTTTGCTGTCTTGATGGCCGTGAGCTTGATCATTTTCTATGCACCCGGACGGAACGCAACTTCACTTGATCCCGCCAAGAATACGGCAGTGATTGCCAAAGTTGGCTCTGCAGAAATCACAGTCGCAGATGTTGCCCAGATTCGCGAGAACTATCGCCAGATGTTTGGAGGCCGAATAAGCCTGGCTCAATTGGGCGGTAACAAGCGATTCCTCGACGGACTGATAAGCAAGCACGTCATTGCCCAGGAGGCTGAGCGTCTGGGATTAGGTGCGAGCGACGGCGAGCTCAGGGAAAAGATAATGAAGCAGTTCTCCGACGCCTCAGGTCAGTTCGTTGGATTTGATCGGTACAAAGAATCTGTCACAGCTCGCTTTGGTGATATTGAGAAATTTGAGAACGACCTTCGTGCGGAAATTGCACAAGATAAACTGAAGGCGTTTGTTAGTTCCAGTGTCAATGTCTCCGACGATGAAGTCCAGCAGGAATATAAGAAGCGCAATACGACGTTTGATGTTAGCTACGTTGTTGTAGCAACGGACAAGCTTGCGGAAAAAATTCAGCCTTCGGACTCGGACTTACGTGCTTACTACGACGCTCACAAGACCGACCTTCGCTACTTAGAACCTCAGAAGAAAATCCGATACTTATTTATAGATACTGACAAAGTTGGCTCCAAGCTGCAGATTTCCGACAAGGAACTTAAGGACGAGTACGACAAGCTTCAACCTGAGTTCAAACAAGCGGGTGTGAAGGTGCAGCAGATAATGCTCAAAGTTGCTCGCAAAGATCTTGATGCCCAGGTGGAACAAAAGACAAAAGATCTGATAACCAAACTTCGTGGTCAGACTGGCCAGGCTACGGAACAAGCCTTCGCTGATGCTGCCCGCGGAAACTCTGAAGATCCGGTCTCAGCCAAGAACAACGGTTTTGTCGGTCGACTTATCAAGAAGAATCCAAACAAGCCTGATGCTTTGTATGACCGCGTACTCGACATGCAACCAGGCGATGTTTCTGACGTTCCGATCAGGTACGCCGGTAACTTCTATATTCTTCGCCGTGGCGATGCAGTACCAAAAACGTTCGAAGAAGCGAAGCCAGAGTTGTTGGTCTCGCTGCGCAATCGCAAGGGTTATGGTGTAGCGTTTCAAGTGGCAAATAAAGCAATGGCTCGTCTGAAAGAGACGAAGGATCCTCAGAAGGTCGCGCAGGAGTTTGCCACCGAAGCAAACAATACGGCCGCAGCGATGGTGCGCGAAACGCCGTACATTAAACCTGGCGACGACGTTCCTCAAATCGGCAACAACCAGCAGTTTCACGATGCCATTGCAGCCCTTAACAATACCAATGACGTCGGCGCAGCGACTGGAGTGAAAGGCGGTTTCGCTATACCGATGCTGGTCGATAAGAAAGAGCCTCGTATTCCCGAGTTCGATGAAGTGAAGGACAAAGTTACCGACGCAGTTAAACAACAGCGTGCGAAAGAACAGGTCGAACAGAAAGCGAAAGACTTGTTAGCTTCAGTGTCCGGCCCCGATGCGCTAAAGGCAGCGGGAGAAAAGGAAGGCTTCGATGCTGGAGTGGAAGAGGCTTTCAAACTCGGTTCCACTCTGGGGAAGGCCGGCACCAGCTCAGCGCTCGATGATCTGATTTATACGATGAAGTCCGGCGAGATGATGAAGGCTCCCTTAAAGATAGACGACAAGTGGGTTATTGCTGGACTCATCAAGCGCGATGAAGCGAATCTTGCTGAGTTCGCTAAGCAGCGAGATCAGTTGAAGAATTCAATGATGAGTGAGCGGCAGAATCAGGTATTCGAAGACTACGTGATGGCTGTTCAGCAGAAGATGAAAAACGAAGGCAAGATAAAGATCTACGACGATGTGCTTGACGCTCTGCCGGAAGACGAAGAGCCGACGTTGCCGGGTGGCCTGAATCTGCCGGGTTAGTTGGAGTCACGATGCTTATTCATTAGGAGGGGCGTCCCCAGCGGAGGGACGCCCCTTAACTATTTAAGTCCTGCGATCTGGTTGCTGTTCAGTTTCCCATCAATGGGCCAATGTCAGACTGCGCTACTGCTGTGCGAATTTGAAGTTCATTTGTGTTAGTCACAATCTTCAGGTTCGTGAGGGCGCTCTTCGCCAACACGCCCTTCGCGCCAGTTAGTCTCCCGACAAATAACGCGCCAAACTGTTTCAGTCCTTCCAACGTGTCACCGAGATTTCTAGCGGCGTCAGCGTCGACTGTCTTAGCACCGATAAACAACTCAACATCTTTCTCGTTGGTGTTTACTGAGCCATATGCTTGGCGCACGCCAGACAGATCTCCCGCGAAAGATACGTTACCAAGGTCGAGGTTCTTGATTACTTGCGGCGACACATTACCGCCGAAACCGATAATGGCATTCGGGTCACGCGTGGCAAGAGTGATGAGCTCTGAATTATTACGCCTTCGTCCGGCAAAGGCATCAATCGCACTTTTCACGCTTACTGGATCTCCCACTGCAAGCACGTTTGTATCGACTGGTGATGCCGCGAGCTCCCCCACCCTAAGATCGATGATACCGAACAGTTTGATGCTTTCATCGATGGAGAAAATATAGACACTCTTGCCCGCGTATTTTTCTTCGCGATACTTTCCGTTTGCAGCCAGTCTTCCAGCGGCCACCATCGCACCCGCGCTGAAGGTGCCTCGTGCCAGCGCCGCAGTCACAAGCTTGGTTATTCCCTCTGTCGGGTATGTGTACCGCACACCAAGAGCAACTTGATCAAAGGAGCGAGGATCGAGACCGGTACGAGTCTTAAACCTATCGACGCTTGCGTTCACCTCTGTAAGCTTTGAAGGGTTGTTTGCCAACATGCGTGGCACGACATCAGTTAACAGACGATTGACCTGTACTTGAGCGATTGCATCTGACTCCGGCAGCGAAGACAACAGACTTGGCGAAGAGGCCGGTGCGGACGGGCGCGAACCAGTTTGGCCCATGACCATAGTTGCCAGAGTTAAGCTTAATATCGCGATGACTGTTATTAACTTGAGATCTGTTCTTGTCACTACAAAAAACCTTTCGATATGTCTTGATTCCAGTATATCAGGGAGATGTGGGGCAGGTGTTTCTTCCCGAGCCTGTTGTCGGATGCCTTGGCCGGCCCGACAGTTTGCTTGTGCGAGGCAATTTAATTCCTCTTCAGACGTTGCCGAAGTTCAGAGATCGCAACTTTTTCATAACCTGCAGGTATTTGAAAAAGAGTCTTATCCAAGTCGAGCGAAATATCCGATAACTCCATCAACGTCTGACTACCTTCAGTGCCTTTTGCTTCAGACTTGATCGGCATTCCTAACTTCTCATCAACCCACAGTACTGTCTCACTGCTGCTGACGTTTCCAGCGTCAGAAATGTTAACAGTTACGCGATATTTAGTTACGTTGCGACCGGAGACAACTTCGTCGCCCAGCTTTTCATATTTTGTTGCGATCGCTTCCTGATGTAATAGCCGCTCAGCCGAAGTATCGGTTTCCTGATCGTCGCCAACTGGTGACGCCGCGGTTGAAGGTTGTGCATCTGCATAGATTCTTGCCTGGGGCAACAATAGGAACCGACCTTTATCTGTATCCAGAACGACGAGTCCGTCATTCTCTTCACGACGAAAGGCGCCGTCTCGTGCAATCAATGTTTTGGTTGTGTTTGGAAGACCACCTGAACTGATGAATGTGGTTGTTCGGAGCGCGCGGTATTTGTCTGGTTCTTTTGTTCGGAATGGCGGAGTTGAGGAGACAACCTGCTCGGTAGCGTTTGTATTAGTGATCTGGGAGGAGGGCCCGGAACTACACGAGGAAAACAGTCCGGGCAGCACACAAAGAATCAGTAAGCTTCGCTTCTGCGCAATCACACTCGCTCCACTAAAAGTGCGAGACCCATTCCACCGCTTACACACAGCGTGGCCAAACCGAGTCTTGCGGAACACTTTTCCATCTCGTGGAGAAGGGTTGTAGTAATGCGGACTCCGGTGCAGCCAATCGGGTGGCCCAAAGCGATCGCACCACCGTTCACGTTCAGGCGTGACTTGTCAAAGCCCAGCTCGCGATCGCAGGCGATTACCTGAGCAGCAAAGGCTTCGTTGAGTTCGATAAGATCGATCTTATCGAGAGTTAATCCTTGTCTTTTCAGAAGAGCTCTGATTGCCGGAACCGGTCCGATACCCATGATCTCAGGAGCGACACCGGTTATCTCGTAATCAACGACGCGGGCTTGCGGAGTTGTTCCGAACTGTTTGATCGCATCTTCGCTGAGAACGACGAGTGACGCGGCACCATCAGTAATGCCTGAAGAATTTCCGGCGGTAACTGTTCCCTCTTTTGAAAACACGGGTGACAGCTTCGCCAGATCTTTCATGGTCGTGTTTCTACGAGGATGTTCGTCAGTCGAGAAACGCACCTCCTTGTCTCGGCGGCTGTTAACTTCAAGTGCGGCTACTTCCGACTCGAAGCGTCCGGATAGGGCTGCAGCTTGAGTGCGTTCCTGTGAACGCAAAGCGTATTCGTCTTGTTCGTCACGAGATATCGAATATTGCTTTGCAAGGTTCTCGGCTGTTTCTCCCATCACCAGTCCCGACAATGGATCGTTAAAGCCATCGCGGTACATACCATCGACCAGCTGCATGTTTCCCATTCTCGCGCCCCACCGCGCACCTTCTGCAAAATAAGGAACTCGCGACATGCTTTCCGTGCCACCCGCAAGAACAGCGTTGGCTCGACCAAGCATGATCTCCTGTGTAGCCAAAATGATCGCTTTCAACCCGGAAGCACATGCCTGGTTTACAGTAAAAGCTGGTACTACTTCGGGGACACCGCTGCGATAGGTGATTTGTCGAGCAACGTTTGGTCCGCCACCGGCCTGACGGGCACAGCCCCAGATCGACTCGTCAATTTGTTCCACCGGTACACGCGCGCGTCGTAAGCTCTCTTTGGCTGCGGCAACGCCTAGATCAGCAGCTGACCACGATGCGAGTGTTCCACCAAACTTACCAATCGGCGTTCTTACAGCCCCTGCGAGATAAACATTCTTCATTATCTTAGTAGTTTGTTGGTTCAACTTTAGTTGACCAAAAATGGTAGCACACGGTAGAAGATTGGTCAGGTTCGCTTCAAATCACGCAGTGACGCGGTTTCCTCACAAGTATGTTTCAGCGTCTCACATCCTCAGCAACGGTTGAATCCGCTCGCCAACATATCGCCGCGCTAATCAGAGAACATGCCGAATGGTTCTGCACGCAGAGCGCCAACGAAACATACGCACTTCGCCGAAACGAAATCGATGTTGCAATTTCGCAGGGCCGATTGATTCTTTCTTGTTGGACGGAGAAGGGAAGTAGATCTTGGCGAATCCTCGCATGGTCCTGGAACTGTCAGACTCTCAGTCTTCAAACATCGCGGAAGATGGGAGCCGAACAACTGCTAATCGAACTTGTACCGCGTGCCTCGGCAAAAGCAGTCGGTGCCATCATCAAGGCCGCGCGTCAAGTTCGTTGTCACAAGCTTGCGGATATTGCGGCTGCACTCCAACGCGATACTCGAGTCGAACGGTACGCGTTGAGTCCCGGAATCAGACCGGGACAGCCTGGTCGTTACGCTAGAATTCTGCTTCGTCGCAAACAGATGCGAATTGCCGTGACCGGGTCTGTAGTCCCCAGTCAGCCTGGGATGGTTGATGCGTTCCTGTCATCGGCGCTGCTTTGGTTCCACCGAACCGGGGAAAGAATCAAGCCACCCTACATCACACAACTGTGGCTCATCGTCTCAAACGACACGCTCAAATCGCTCTTTCATCGAATCGTCCTTTTGCGACCAGGGCTGCGCGAGTTAATAAAAGTCTTCACCGTCAATGATGAGTTAAGCGAGCTCACGTTGTTGGACTGTCCGGAAAGGCGTGACTTATGGAGGAAGAGACTTGCGCATTTTCCACCGGTTCCAGAGGCATCACTCACGCCGCGAGTTTCATCAATAATCGCTGAAGCGCCTGATGCAATTGACGTTGTGCATGCTCGACATGGCGAGACTCTTAGATACTTCGGACTTCCTTTTGCGCGCGTACGTTCGATGTTGGGAACAGAAAGAGTTTGGTTTGGCATCGATTCAAATAGACGATTGCTCGAGACATCGTGCTTCAGTGCCTGGCGTAACTTGCTCCAGGATCTTCACGAGTATCGTTGTGCGAGTGCTTCCGATCACCGTCATGCTTTATATCGGAATGCTGCAGAAGCATGGCTCGAGTCGTTGCTGCGAAAAGACATCACGAAGCTTGACCCAGGTTTGATCATTGCCCCACTGCATGCACAGTTCCGCACCGCGCGCGGCGGCAAACTTGGTATCAGACCCATTGACATGCTTGCGCTACGACAAGACGGACGCTTGGTTGTGATTGAGTTGAAAGTCTCTGAAGATCGCGAGCACGTACTTCAGGGAGTGGATTACTGGCGTCGAGTAGAAGCGCATCGAAGGCGAGGACACATAGCAAAAGCCAAACTGTTCGGCGAAAGAAAAATTCGAGACGAGCCGCCGCTGGTTTATCTCGTGGCACCCACACTTCGAGTCCATCCTTCATTTCAAACGCTTGCGCGTTGCATCGACAGCGACATTGAGATCTATCGCTTCGACATTAATGAAGACTGGCGTTCAGGTGTGCGTGTTATGCGCCGGATGCGAGTGAACTAGTGAGGAATGAGGGCCTCTAGTGCTTAACGAAAATGCTATCGCGTTCGTTTGCAGCTTGTGGCAGATGCTGGTGAGAACCTGCTGGCGTTGTCATGGTTATGTCAGAGTCGGCCGAATAAATTCCCGAAACCCGCATCCTGAACTCGTCTGCATTGGTTGCGTTGTGAAGCGCTTCCTGGAGAGAGATCAATCCGGACTGCACGAGGTGGAACAGCGACTGATCGAAGGTTTGCATCCCGTATTGCGAAGTTCCGGCGGCAATCGCTTCCCGGATCATATACGTCTTCTCTTCGTTGATGATGTGGTCGCGAATGAATCCTGTCGAAACAAGCACCTCGATCGCAGGCACACGTCCGGCACCTTTTGCTGCACGAACTAGTCGCATTGAAATTACAGCTTTGAGAATTCCGGCCAACTGAATTCGCACTGACTTTTGTTGGTGCGACGGAAATGACGAAACAATACGAGTTATCGTTTCAGTTGCGTCGAGAGTGTGTAGTGTTGATAGAACGAGGTGACCTGTCTCTGCCGCAGTCAATGCTGTTTCGATAGTTTCATGGTCACGCATTTCACCAACAAGAATTACGTCGGGG
>Ga0163162_10000733_pt1 | contig 30399 bp, 24 predicted proteins | sample S55metaG_FD_115310 | JGI IMG/M metagenome (GOLD analysis project Ga0163162, IMG submission 115310) | Switchgrass rhizosphere microbial communities from Kellogg Biological Station, Michigan, USA - S5-5 metaG | ecosystem: Host-associated > Plants > Roots > Rhizosphere > Soil | place: USA... | reverse complement strand
GTGAAGACAAGCTATAACGGTGCTGATCTCAGCTGTGCTACTTCCACTGACGGCAAGATCACAGTCACCGCATCGGGCGGAACGGGTACGTTAGAATATTCAGATGATAATGGCTCAACTTACCAGCCAGGCAATGAATTCAGCGGCCTTGGAGCGGGTACTTACCAGATAGTAGTGAAAGATGCTAATGGTTGTACCAGTTCTGCTACTTCCGTGACCATTACAGCCCCAACGGCGGTGACGATCGGTAGTGCGGTGAAGGATGCTTACAATGGAGCTGACCTCAGCTGCGCCACTTCTACTGACGGAAAGATCACAGTGACCGCATCAGGCGGAACTGGCGCCCTGCAATATTCGAAGGATAATGGTACCACCTACCAGCCAGGCAATGAATTCAGCGGCCTTGGAGCGGGTACTTACCAGATCGTGGTGAAAGATGCCAATGGCTGTACCAGTCCGGCTACTTCCGTGACCATCACTGCCCCGACGGCGGTGACGATCGGCAGTGCGGTGAAGGATGCTTACAATGGAGCTGACCTCAGCTGCGTTACTTCCACTGACGGAAAGATCACAGTCACCGCATCGGGCGGAACCGGCACATTACAATATTCGAAGGATAATGGTACCACCTACCAGGCCGGCAATGTATTCAGCGGTCTTGGAGCGGGTACTTACCAGATCGTGGTGAAAGATGCCAATGGCTGCACCAGTTCTGCTACTTCCGTGACCATCACGGCACCGACGGCGGTGACGATCGGAAGCGCGGTGAAGGATGCTTACAATGGAGCTGACCTCAGCTGCGCCACTTCTACAGATGGAAAGATCACTGTAACAGCGAGCGGTGGGACGGGCACTCTTCAATACTCTAAGGACAATGGTTCGACCTATCAGGCCGGCAATGTATTCAGCGGCCTTGGTGCGGGAACTTATAAAATAGTAGTAAAAGATGCCAATGGTTGTGCAAGTGCGCCCACATCGGTGACCATCACAGCCCCTGCGGCAGTGACGATCGGCAGTGCGGTAAAGACAAGCTATCATGGAGCCGATCTCAGCTGCGCCACATCGACAGATGGCAAGATCACGGTTACCGCAAGCGGCGGAACCGGCACTCTCCAGTACTCGGATGACAATGGTTCAACGTACCAGGGAGGAAATGTGTTCAGCGGTCTTGCCGCGGGAACCTATAAAATAGTAGTGAAAGATGTCAATGGTTGCACCAGTGCAGCCACTTCGGTGACCATAACGGCTCCGGCTGCGTTAGTTGCTACCTGCTCCAATAATAACAACGCGCTCTACTTTGGTTATTCGGGTGATCAATCATCAACGGTTACGGTGACACCTTCCGGTGGAGTAGGCCCATATAAAGTTACTATTACAATGAGCCGTCCAATGTTGTGCAATCAGATCAATGATGCCGGTGACGAATCCTGGACAGCCAGCGGAGGAACAACCATTAATAACTCATGTCCTGCTAACCCAGGGCTGGCTACACTGGTTCCTTCTTCTACCAATACCATTAGCTCGGGTTCCTATTCGACAACTGTTTCGCTCATGGCTGATGCAGTTCTCACTTCGACTATCACCGATGCAAATGGATGTGTTGCAACCTGCACCACCACTATACAAGCTGAAGATGTTCGTTGTTTTGCAGGGAACAGTGGGGTAGCAAAAGTCACGCTCTGTCACAAGACGGGAAGCTCCAAGAATCCATGTGTGTCGATCTGCGTAGATCCGTCCGCTGTTCAGGAGCATTTAGATCATGGCGATTTCTATGGCAAGTGTACTGCCAACTGCTTACCACCTGCTGCCAGAGCGGTCACTACCCCAGGGATAATGGGCGGGCAATCGGCTGTAATAGGCAGCACAGCCCCGGGCAGGCAGGTGATGACTGCTGACGTGATGCCTAATCCGACAGCGACCCATTTCTCACTTCGTGTACAAAGCAGCAGCATGGAAGCTGTCGTGGTAAGAGTATTTGATATGGCAGGTCGCCAGGTCGAACTGTTAAGAGGTTCAGCCGGTGGGGCATTCCAGTTCGGCAGCCGGTTGAAACCAGGCATGTATATTGTTGAAGTTCACCAGGGAGATTATGCCAGGGTATTGCGGGTCATAAAGATCTGAGAGGCCCACTCCTAATTTCGATAGTCTCTTCGGGTAAAACCAAAGGCTCGTAAACCGCGGAGTTTACGAGCCTTGCCTATTAATAAATATGATAATCAACCTAAATCGTGTTGTTATGAGAAAGATCTTAAGTTACAGGTTGGCACTTATTATACTTCCCTTTTTCCTGAATTCTGTTCAAGGCCAGCCTGACCGCTTTGCCTATGCTGTCACAGCCGTTAATAAGGGGGGCAGCGAGTGGGTCGCCTTACGTAAACTGGATACCCGGACCGCGGAATTCGGCAGTACGCTGCTGAAGATGACTGACAGCAGTGTGGCAGCCATTGCCTACGACAGGAAGGCCAACCGGCTCTACTACGCTCCCATGAATGCAGATCAGCTGCGCTACGTCGATCTTGCCACGATGAAAGTATTTAATGTCGCGGATCAATCCTTCAGCAAAGCCGGCAATTATAAATTTCAGTCTGCCAATCCAATCACCCGAATGGTGATCGCTCCCGACGATTATGGGTATACCATCACCAACGACGGGAATCACCTGATCCGCTTTACGACGAATGCCAGGCCCATCCTCGCTGACCTGGGAGAACTGCAGGACGATCCGCTCAATAAAGAAATGACAATACACAACCCCTGCGCCAACTCCGGCGGTGACCTGGTTGCCGACGATGCCGGGCACCTGTATCTTATCAGCGCCAGCAACCGGGTATTTAAAGTGGATATCGCCACCAGGATAACCACTTTTCTGGCAACCATTTCCGGGTTGCCCCAGCAATTTACCACCAATGGCGCCGCTGTAGATGAGAATGGTAAATTGTTGATTAGCGGCTCTGGCTATTCGGACGCCTACTTCATGGTTGATCCTAAATCATGGAATGCATGGCCCTCTCCGCCCAACAGCAGGATCTATGGCAGCGCCGATCTTGCCAACAGCAATGTGTTGCTTACAAAAACTCCATCCCCCTCTATTTTGATCTTAAACAAGTCATTGGACAAACCCAGTAAGATCAAGGTCTTTCCGGACCCTGTCCTGTATGATGAAGTCAGCATTCAATTCACTGAGCTACCACCGGGCAATTACACTATCCAACTGACCAATGTATTGGGTAGGAAGATAATACAACAAAAGGCAATCATTACCGGATCTGCCCAAACTGAGATCATGTATATACCGGGATATACGGCCCAGGGGCTTTACTATATACGCGTCCTGAATGAAAAAAATATATTAGTGGGCACACAAAAGCTGGCGGTAACAAGAAGATGGTAATTTAACCACCTATTGGGGAAAAGAAGACCTGTCCAGTCCGGGAAGGATGCGGAGGGCATTCTTGTAATACACTTTTTTCAGCACTTCATCGGGCAACCCAAGGCCATACATCCGCCAAAAGGCATGGTACTTCTTATGATAAGGAAAATATTCATCGGTGGTTTCCAATACCCTGAAATAGGTTGCGTATTCCGATGGCACCCAGGAATCCTTTCCGAAAAGGATCCTGTCCTGGTATTTAATGAAGAATTCCCTTGCCTGCCGGGGTTGCCTTCCCAGTTCCGCAATAATGGCCGCTATTTCTACATTTACATTCGGGCATTCATCCAATAGTTTTCCCAGTGAGGAGAGGTCGCCGGCCAGCCAGCCGAAATGAGCGGCAATAAATATGGTATTCCGATGAGCCCTGAATACATGATGCTGCTCTTCGATGATGGTCTTCCAGGAAACAGGATCGGCATTTCCCCGCTTACGGTCGGGATGGGTCTTCAGTTCCAGCCAACGCTCATTATATTTGTCCATGGGATCCCAAAATGAGGCCGGGTCTGCGGAATGGATCAGTACCGGAATGTGGAGTACCCCGCATTTTTCCCAAACTGCGTCCAGCCGGGGGTCGTCAACAGGGATCCTTCTTCCCTGGTCGTCTTTGAATTCCATGCCCAGGTCTTTATAGATCTTTAATCCTTTTGCTCCATTATGGACATCCGCCTCCAGTTCCGCCAGGGCGCGCTCCGTCCAGCCTTTTTGCCCGAAATGTGCAAAGGAAAGATTAGTGAACTGGATAAAGCGGTTGGGGTAATGTGCCCGGATATTGGACTGCGCATTTTTGAAATACGTCGAATCCTGGACGTCGAAAATACCGTTGGCCTCTCTGTACCCTCTCCCGCTCAGGTTATTCATGACAGCCATATTGAGCTTATCCATCTCGCTGATCAGCTGTTTAAGATCTTGCGACGGCATACTCCACTGATGGTTATGGATGTCGATAAAAGGGTACTTCGCCCGGGTAACGATATGCGACGGAACGACCAGGGTAGATTTCGGGTCGTATTCTTCAAAGTCCATTTTTTGCGCTGTAGCCAATAAGTCCGCGAAGCAGGTGAGAAGGATAACCAGGAATAGGTTCCGACTTATGATATGTAGCATCGATTGCTTAATTTGAGAATAAATGTAACTATAAAAGCGCAATGCATTCAACAGACACCAAAATGCCTCCGGGGAATGGCATTACCTGAGGGGTACTGCGAGCCGGGGCATTAGCGGGAAAGACCTCACTATAGACTTTGTTCAGGATGGCGAAGTCATTACCGGAAACCATAAAAACAGTTGTCTTTACAATTTTTTCAAGCCCACTTCCAACTTCTTCAAGTATGGCTTTGATATTTAAGAAGGCTTGCCTTGTTTGTTCTTCGAAGCTCTCACCAAGCTTTCCGGTGGAGGGAATAAGACCAGGCGTTCCGGACAGAAAGACAAACTTGTCGGCGATGACTGCCTGAGGAAATACTTCCGACATACGGGGAACTCCGGTAGCGTTGAAATTTCTTCTATTTTCCATATTAAATGCTTTTAAAATATGTCGATTCGAAACGGGTCCCTCGCGAGGCTCGAGACTTGGCGAAGATAATGGAAAAGGCCGCCTCTTTTTGAGACGGCCTCCAATCGGCGGCTGACTATTTGGCTATTGCCCGACAGGCCCGTTCTTCCAGTACTTTATATTTTTCCAGCGGGTTTCGGATCTGGATCCGGATATATTATACACGCCGCATTTGAAGTAATGTGTTGCATTTCCACGATCTGCATAGGTGCCTTTAAGCACCCTGTCCAGGTAAACATAGATCTTGCCGTTGTCGGCATCATGCTGCACATTTACATGTATCCATTTATTGTAAGCGCTCGTCATTAAGGTTTCATTATCGTAGCGTTTTATGGTGCCGCTGCTTGCTGCATGAATTTTAAGCATGATGGCCGTCGCATTTGTTGCTCCTCCGAATACCTGCATGATGTCCGTTCCGGCTGAGCCTGAAACTATATATACATCTCCTTCAAACTGGTGTCTTCCGGAAGTATAATCATTTTTCATGCGCAATTCTGAACGCGGCCCGGTGCTGCAGCCTTCAAATTGACAGGCATCACCCGGGTAGATCCAAAAATGATGCTCGCCTCCGGAAACACTGTAACGGCTGGATTGAGAAAGATTCCATGGCGTTTGTATATCATAGGTATAGGATGTTTGTGTCCATCCGCTGGTGGGAGCTGCCGCAGCAAGGCTTATTTGAGCGGTTTTGCTTTCTGAAGAATTTAGTTGGCTTTCCTGCATTTGTGCTGCATTCTTCCTGCAACCGCCCAGTAAAAGTGCGGGGAGCACAAGCGCACATAAAATTCCTTTTTGGAGCAAAGGTTTCCGACTGACATTTGATTGTAAGATTTTCATTTGACAAGTTTTAATGATTAATAGTGAATATTATCATCAAAACTTAGGAATTCTCAAAGCAAAAAGAAGCCGGACTTTGGCATTCTATTCATTAAAATTACCCGGTTGGATCTTTACTACCGTATGGCTGCAGTAAGCATTGATGAGGTTAACGAATTGAGCAATACATATCCATTTCTCCTGACAGCTGAGTAGGCATTCCGATGATCTGCCAATCAGCGTCCTTCCTTTCCACATACGCCAGCTTACCTTCAAAATGTCCTTTTACCCTCCTGGTCTTCCAGGGATTTCCCGCCTGCTGATCGTCTGTTACGGAGGTGATCACCAACGACAATGGTTGCAGACCAAGCTTCGGTGCCAGATAAGATGTTCTCGAGGTGCTGACAGGGGGCATCGGATCTTTAATATAGGGTCCAAAAAGTACATCCTGTTGTTGTGTATCCATTCCATCCGGGCACTCCGAAGGGTCTTTGCATGCGTATACCTGGTATGTGCCGGCCTTAAGTTCCTTCATTAAACATGTTATGGCTAGCTGCAGGTCTTCTTTTTCACTCATGACGCCCAGTATCAGGTATTCCTGCCCCACATAGTGCAGGGACAGCACGGCGTCTTTGCCCATTGTGTGGTTTTTTCCGTCGATGGCAAGGGTTACCTTGTCTGGATTTTCGGTGCCGGCGTCAGATGTTGTTTGAGAGTGCCCTTGACCGCAATGGATACCTGATATTACTAAGGCGGAGAAAAGAGCGGAGATGCGAAAACCTTTCATGATAAAGAAATTTTCGGAAGTTAAGCGTATTTTGCGGAATAATGAATACCCAATCTTTACAGCTGGAAGTTTCTCCCTCCATAGGCATGGTTTCGGCCGAGTATGTCATTCCCGAAACAAGTAAATGTATTATGACGCTGGCTCATGGAGCAGGCGCAGGAATGAACCATTCATTTATGACGGCGCTGGCCGCGTCCCTCTCGGCGGTTGGCATTGCGACCCTACGTTTCAATTTCCCATTCACGGAGCACAAAAAAGGAAGGCCCGATACGCCTGCTGTGGCGCATCAAACTATAGCTGCGGCGATCACAGCGGCTCATCAATCGTATCCTTCCCTGCCGATCTTCGCCGCGGGTAAATCCTTTGGGGGGCGGATGACCTCACAATATATATCGGCTAATCCCCGGCCTGAAGTAAAGGGTTTGGTCTTTTACGGATTTCCGTTGCATCCTGCCGGCAAGCCTTCTATAGACCGGGCCGAGCATTTAAAGGATGTAAAGGTGAAGATGCTTTTTTTACAGGGGACAAAAGATGATCTGGCATCCTGGGATCTGATAGAATCGGTGTGTTCGTCGCTGCCGAAGGCCAAGTTGGTGAAGATAGATAAGGCTAATCACATGTTTAAGGCGGGGAAAGTGGATACAATGGCTTTGCTGGTAAATGCGACAAATGATTGGATAGAGAAAATCATAAAGTAATGGATAGCTTATCGGAATTTTCGCCTGAAAAAACTGAAATAGCCTTGTAACCTCGCCCCCTTTTCCCTCGTCCAAATCAAGATCCAAGCAGAAAAAACCTTTCCCAGCCATAAACTATGCTATGATCTTCAATTACTTGAAAGTCGGACTCCGGAATTTCCTAAAATACAAGGCATTTTCCTTTATTAATGTCTTTGGATTGGCCGCCGCGATGTCGGTATGTATGCTGATCATGCTGATGCTGGCCGACCAGCGCAGCTACGACCAGTTCAATGCGAACAGGAATAGTACTTACCGCATTCTTTGTGACAAACCGGATCTCAGACATCCCTATGCTACCAGCCCCTTTCCCCTGGCCTCAAAGCTAAAAACCGAAAACCCGGCCGTCAAAGACGCTACCCACCTTGTGATGGGGGTGGGAGGAGATGCCCTGTATAACGGGCGATCCGTAGAAATGCGCGGTTATTTTGCCGACACCTCTTTCTTCAGCATATTCAGCTTCGAGCTTGGCAAAGGCAGCCTGGATCAGGCTCTTCGCGCTCCCAATACGATGATCCTGTCCGCAGAGACTGCCCATCGCCTGTTCAAAGACGAGGAACCTACCGGCAAGACGGTGGAGTTCTCGGACCGCGGATTGTCCATCTTTTCCGGAGGAGAGTCGTCTGCCCCGGTGAAATGGGGCAGCTATACCATTACAGGCGTCATTGCCGACAAAGCGTATAAATCCCACCTTAAATTTGACGTCCTTGTATCCCAATCCTCCATGCCCGCTCTGATCGGCAGCAAGAAGATCGGAGACCCTGGCAGTGACTGGCAAAATTTCTTTCGGTGTTATACCTATGTGCTGATCGCACCGGGAAAGACGGAGTCTGACCTGAACGCTTCGCTTAACCGGATAGTCCCGGATATTTACAGCCCTTTCCCGGATCTTAAGGGATTCAGCATGCAGGGACAAAAACTTACCGGCATCTCGCCCGGCATTTTGCTTGGCAATGAACCTGGTATCGTTTTGCCCAGGGTGGTTTATTATTTCCTGTCGGTGCTGGCTTTTGTCATCATGCTTTCTGCCTGTCTGAACTATACCAATCTATCGATCGCGAGGTCCCTCACCCGGGCAAAAGAGATCGGCGTACGCAAAGTCAATGGGGCCAGCAGCAAGAATATCGTCTTCCAATTCCTGAGCGAATCGGTCCTCACAGCCTTGTCCGCCCTGATCATGGCTATTCTCTTTCTTTTGCTGATCAGAGCCGCCTTTCTAAACCTGTGGGTGAACCAGTTCCTGCATTTCAGCCTCAGCGGAGGCCTGACCGTCTATCTCTGTTTCGCGGGATTTGCCATACTGATCGGGTTGGTTTCCGGTGTCTACCCAGCCCTTTACCTATCCAGGTTCCAACCCGTCAAAGCACTCAGAAACTTTGCCAGCCTGCGCCCAGGGAAATTAGGGATGCGGAAAGTATTAAGCGTTACCCAATTCGCTATCTCGCTGGTCTTTATCATCAGCTCCATCCTGATCTTTTCCCAGTCCATGCATTTTCTCAAATTCAATTATGAGTTCAATTCCAAAAATATCGTGAACATCGATCTGCAGGGGAATGACTACCAGGCCGTGTCCAGCGCGCTGGCTTCTGTGGCCGGGGTCGAAAAGATATCAGCATGCGATTATATCCCCGTGACCGGAAGATCCGAAGGGACGAGTATAAAGAAGAGGGGGGGTAAGGATGACTATAAAAATGTCACCGTCCTCCAGGCAGATGAGAATTTCGTGGACAACCTGCAGCTGAAGCTGGTTGCCGGCAGAAACATTCCGGCTCACGGTCCATCCGGGCGCTATGTACTGGTCAATGAAGCGGCGACCAAGGGCTTCGGCTATAAATTTCCCGGCGAGATCATAGGACAGGTGCTGGTATCCAAATGGAATGATACGATCCCCCTGGAGGTGATCGGCGTGCTCAAAGATTTTCATATGAATCTTGACCATGACCAGATCGAACCCCTGCTGATAGAGAATCAAACCGCCCGCTTTAAATACGCCAATGTCCGCCTCGCTTCCGGTGATCTACGGGGTACCCTCGCTAATCTGGAAAGAAAATGGAAGTTTATCGACCCGGTGCATCCCTTCAATTACCGGTATTTCAATGATCAACTGGCATCCACCTCGCAGGGTTTCTTCGACATCGTGTCCATTTTAGGTTTTTTGGCCTTTCTCGCCGTCTCTATCGCGTGTCTGGGCTTGTTGGGGATGGCGACCTATACGACTGAAAGACGATTGAAAGAAGTAGGCATTCGCAAGATATTGGGAGCTAAGAATAGCAGCATCGTGCTGATGCTCTCCGCGTCGTTTATCCGGGTATTGATATGGGCCGTTCTCATCGCGGCGCCGCTGAGCTATATCCTCAACACACTTTGGTTGAGGAAGTTCCCCAACCGGGTGGAGTTCGGCGCCGGCACCATTTTTCTGGGGACCATGATATTGCTGACGCTGGGGCTCATCACCATCGGATCCCAGACCTTTCGCGCTGCGAAACAGAATCCGGTGAAGGCGCTGAGAACGGAGTGAGTACGGGCATCTACCCGTCATTTAGCCAGTAAAATATAAACATATCTGCCTTCTTGTCTCATAATATAGCCGCCCAAGTCTAATTTGTCAGCGTCGAAAATAGACGAAATATGCACAGCATTGACAATCAATAGCGTTCACCCATGTCTTCAGGCTGAAGTTTCATTGATAAAATCGGGAAGGTTTTTTGCTCTTACCATGCAGGTTTATCTGAATTCTTAAACAAAAAGAGGAGAATAAAAATGTCAGAAACATGGAACAAAAGAGAACGGGAAAGAAACAAGCAGCAAAAAAAGAAAGAAAAGCTTGAAAGAAGGCAGGAAAAGAGATCAGCCAATAAAGGCAGCCATGATCTCGAAAGCATGTTGGCTTATGTTGATGAAAATGGAAATCTCACTTCCAAACCGGTGGATCCTAAAAAGAGGGTATCTATCAATCCGGAGGATATTGACATTGGTGTACCCAGACAAAGAGAGATACATCCCGGGGACCTGTTGCAGGTGGGCGTTGTTACCCATTTCAAGGCCGATAAGGGCTATGGTTTTATTAAGAACCTGGAAACGCAGGAGAGTTATTTCTTCCACGTCAATTCATTGGCGGAGCCGGTGAAAGAAAATAATAAGGTTAACTTTGAGATCGAAAAAGGGCCGAAAGGTCTGAGCGCTATTAATGTGAAGATCGTCAGGGGTTAAAAAAATAATTCTAATATTACTAAAAGACAATTTATGAAGATCGAAAAAGCAATTTTTGCCGCAGGCTGCTTTTGGGGCGTAGAAGAACTTATACGTGGTGTCCCCGGTGTTATTTCTACGGTTGTGGGCTACACTGGAGGAGATGTCCCCAATGCGACCTACAGGAATCACGGTACACATGCGGAAGCTATCGAGATCAGCTTCGATGCGGACATACTTCCCTATCGTACCCTATTGGAGTTCTTCTTCCAGATACACGATCCAACCACAAAGAACAGGCAGGGAAATGATCGCGGGACATCCTACCGGTCGGCAATTTTTTACCTGGGCGAAGCGCAAAAAGAAGCGGCCCTCACGTTGATTGCTGAAATGACTGCATCTCATATCTGGCCGGGGCCGATCGTGACCGAGGTGGTGCCCGCAAAGGAATTCTGGGTCGCGGAAGAAGAGCATCAGAACTATTTGCAGAAACATCCACATGGCTATACCTGCCATTATGTGAGGCCGGAATGGACGCTGAAGGCAGCGTCTTCGAGGTAAGGTGCAAAAGAAGATAAGACAGGTACCATACGCACTTGTAAGGGGTCATAAGAATGGCCCCTTACTTTTTTTGGGACGAGCATGCTGCAGTCTACGCAGTTAAATTGCAATAGATCATTGCTGATAAAATAAACCATGCAGGACATTTAATTTGACAGATCGCTTACAGGCAGCTTGACATGGAGATAAAGTATTACAAAATTCCGCAGCAAAACAGCAGATGGGAGATCTTCTTCCTTAGGTACCTGAGGGTAGTGCCGAGTTGATTCTGCACCGTTTTTTGAGAAACATTCATTTCAGCTGCGATCTCCCGCGTACTTAGCTGGCGAAAAAAAGACAGGATAAAAATATCGCGCCTTTTTTCCGGCAACAGCCTGACATACGTTTCAATTAATTTATGCGCTTCCTTAGTCAGCAGCGGCGATTCAGCTGAATATGGGGAATTGATGGCATTGTCTATCAGTTCCAGAAATGGTTGTTGCTGGCGACGGAGGATAAAATTGATCGATCTGAATCTGACAGCGGTCTTAAGATATGCCGGAAGATGTCCGACCTCCAATGTTCTTCTACGTTCCCAGATATCGACCAAGACATCATGAACGATCTCTTTGCATTGTTCAAGGTTATTCAGGTTCTTGTAGGCGGTGTTAAAAAGCAGCTGCCAGTATCTCTTGTAGATCGTATCGAATGCCCCTGCATCATCATTCCGGAGAAGAAATAATAAATGTTCATCACTGGGCTGAACATCCGGAGGGTTGGTGGATAATTGCAGTTGTTTTGCGTTCATGTAGAAAAGAGCCTAATCGTTAGTCGGATAAAACGAAGTTATACAAAATTCTATTCAGAATTATTTTTAAAAGTTTTGGGACTTCCTCTTGCATTGTGTGACCTGGATGCAAAGGTTGTTATGAAACTATCTCAAAAGGACCAGGATCTAATATTGGAAGCACTCCGGAAATTCAGTAAGGGACAGGCTACCGAAGAAGAGATCCTCTTTGTAAACCAATGGTTTAGGTATGCAGAGACACAGCCGGACATCCTTGACTCGATGACTGACGAAGCAAGGGACCTGCTGGAAAAGGAAATGCACCAGCGAATTGTCAAAGATCTCAGGGCGCCCAACCTGACGTCTGTGCGTTCCGATCATTCTTTGGGACGACGGTGGAGGTATGCGGCTGCCGCCGTTGTTATTCTTGCAGGAGGGATCACAGGCATGTATGCTATATTCCATCGCTCTAAAAGGATGGACCTGGCGCAAACGGGTGTCCACCACCCTACTGCAGGCAAGATCGAACCTGGCTCGACAAGAGCCATTCTCCAATTGGACGATGGCGCCGAAATACAACTCGACAGCGCGCAGAACGGTGTCCTTTCAACGCAGGGCAGCACGCAGATCATCAAAGTGAAGGCCGGCAATCTCATCTATCAGACCGGAACGTCCAACAAGGATCAGGCCCGTTACAATACCATCATCGTTCCACGCGGGGGATACTACAACGTGACATTGCCGGATGGAACAAAAGTGTGGCTGAATGCCGCAAGCGCTCTGCGCTTTCCCACCAGCTTTTCCGGAAACAGCAGGGAAGTGGAGCTTCGCGGCGAGGCCTATTTTGAAATTGCCGGCAACAAGAAGATGCCTTTTTCCGTTGCGATCAATCAAACCACGGTACAAGTACTCGGCACTCATTTTAATGTAAATGGATATGATGACGAAGGCAGTATCAGGACGACACTATTGGAAGGTGCAGTGAAATTCAGGTATGGAGCAGACGAAAAATTGATCCGCCCCGGCCAGCAGGTGATATATTCCAGGCAGGCCCATTCCGCAGTTGTTCAATACGCGGATACCACCCAGGTGATGGCATGGAAAAATGGATTCTTCGAATTTGACAATTTAGATCTGCCGGCGATAATGCGTCTGATCTCAAGATGGTACAATGTCGATGTCAGCTATCATTCCACCAGGCAAATTGAACTGGCGGGAAGTCTGAGTCGAAAGTCGAAATTGGAAGAAGTGCTGCAGCTGCTGGAAAAAAACGGTGTGCATTTTACCGTAAACGACAGAACGATCATAGTAAACTAGGACTCTTTTATTAACTAAACCATACAGCTATGACTTAATCTATTGGTAACCCAATAAAAAACCGCTCCGGGTAGTGACCGGAACGGCAATGAGTTGGGTTTACCCTTTAAAAAATCCCTTCACAGGACCGCTTATTAATAAACCCAAACTAAAACAAAGCTATGAAATTTATGGGTAATACAGAACCTTCGCTTTGCCATCGGAGGATCCTGTCCAAAACGATGCTTATTATGAAAATGACGGTTGTTCTTATACTGGCATTCAGCTTACAGGTCTCAGCCCGTGGCTACGCTCAATCGGTTACTATTTCCGTTAAAAACACCCCGATCAAAAAAGTATTTGCAGAGATCAGCAGGCAAACGGGTTTTTCGATCATTTACGATGCAAATCTATTTAAGGGCTTCCCCAACATTTCCCTGACCATCGGTCCTGTATCGATGAATGACGCCTTAAGACTGTGCTTAAGTTCCAAACTTTTCACGTATGAGATTGGAAGTAACACGATCTATATCAAAAAAACTGATGCCGGAACTGCGGCGTCCCGGACACCTGTCCCTGCTGCCCCTCCCCCTCCGATAGAAGTGACGGGTAAAATAGTCAGCGAGGAAGGCGTTCCCCTCAGTAATGTCAATATCACCATCAAAGGAATGTCCGGTGGCGTCACGACGGATCAGAATGGAGCCTTCAAAATCCAGGTTGCCAATGAGGATGCCATACTGGTCATTTCATTTGTCGGGTATGCTTCGCAGCAGATACGGGTAGGCAAGCGGACGGAGATCTCCGTTAAACTGTCTGTCGAGAATGCAGAGATGACCGGTGTGGTGGTGACCGGCTACAGCAGTCAACGCAAAAAAGATATTGCCGGCGCGGTATCGGTTGTGGACGTCGCTACTGCAAAACGTGTAGTGGCGACCAGCACGGAACAAATATTGCAGGGCCAGGCGGCCGGCGTCACAGTCATAAATACGGGCGCACCGGGTTCCGGCAGCAATGTGTTCATTCGCGGCATCAACAACTTTGGCAATACGACGCCATTGTATGTGATCGACGGCGTGCAGGTAGGGGGCATGGGTGATATAAACCCCACTGATATTGAATCCATCCAGGTATTGAAAGATGCAGGCTCTGCCGCTATTTACGGTGTTTCCGGCGGCAACGGCGTTATCATTGTAACCACAAAAAAAGGCAAGTCAGGCAAGACTGTATTTAGCTACGACGGATTTTATGGTTCGCAGCATCCCAAAGGCGGCAACGTGCTGCACCTCCTTGATTCAAAGGGCATGCTGGACCTCGTGTCGCAGCTGGACCCCACAAGAGCGGCAAAGCTCTATCCCAATGGTAAAATACCAAAGTATGGATACCATGGGCCCACCACCTCGGGCGTCACGGATGACGACGCTATTCTCAATTCATATAATTTTGACGCTGCCAATCCGGCAAACGACTTCCTGGTAATGAAATTCAACCAGACGGGTACGGATTGGTTTCACGAAGTATTCAAACCCGCCCCAATACAAAGCCATACCATAACTGCGAGCGGCGGCAGCAGCAAAAACTCCTATCTATTATCATTAAATTACCTTGACCAGCAGGGTACGATGATCTATACCTACCTGAAAAGGTATGCCGTGCGCATAAATACGGTCTTTAATATCAACGACCATTTCAGGATGGGAGAACACGTCTATATCACCTACAGGCAAACCCCGTTCTATGGCGGCGCCTTCAGCAACCAAAATGAAAGTAATCTGATCAGTAACTTATTCATTAGTCCTACCATCCCTGTCCATGACGCCGGCGGAAATTTTGCAGGCACCTATGACGTTCCCGGCGGCGAGCCCTTGGGCACATCCTTTAACCCGGTGGCAATGCAGACCAGGACAAGGAACAACTACTTCAGATCATGGAATCTGCTGGGTGATGCTTTTATGGAAGCGGATCTCGCCAAATTCCTTACGGTGCGGTCGACTTTTGGAGGCAGTGTGAATTACAATTACCAGACGCAGATCAGCTATAACCCTTACGATGCATATGAACAGCATAGCAACCCTAATGGTACGGCTGAACAGTCAAATTATTACAGCGGATTTAACTGGACAAACCTGCTAAATTACCACCAGGTATTCGGCAAGAGCAGCCTGACGGTGGTTGCGGGCTCTGAGATCAAGTCCGGCTATGGCAGGGGCATGGGGGGATCATCTTACGGATTGTTCTCGCTCGATCCCAGCTATGTCAATTTGGGTAATGGCACGGCCTACACACCTTACAGCTACCAGAGCCCAATTACACGTACATTCTCCTTGTTTGCAAAAGCAGACTATATTTTTGACGGCAAATATATCCTCGGTGGTTCATTCCGGCGTGATGGTTTTTCAGCGTTCTATCCCGGCTACCAATACGGCAACTTCCCTGCGGTGTCCGCTGCATGGCGTATTTCCCAGGAGAACTTCCTGGCATCAACCGGCAAATGGCTAACCGACCTTAAGATAAGAGGCAGCTATGGCCTATCCGGATCGAACTTTAATATTTCCAACGCCAATGCTTATTCCACATTTACCAGTAATAACGGAATTTCATTTTACCCCATTGACGGCGGTAATTCCCTTAGCTCCGGCTTTTACAACAACCAGCTCGGTAACCCCAGAACAACCTGGGAGACCGACAAAGGGTTCAACATAGGTCTGGATGCCACTGTTCTCAACAAACTGGATCTGACCCTTGACTATTATTCCAAAAAAATATCCGGCCTGTTATTCCAACAATCATTACTGGCTTCAGCGGGCGGAGCAACCCCTCCATACGTCAATATTGGCGACGTAGGAAACAAAGGCCTTGATCTCTCCGCTACCTGGCGGGCCCATCCTTCCGGCAATTTTTCCTATAGCATAGGCCTGAACTTGTCAACGTATAAAAATACCATTCTGAACATACCAAGCCCGGGCTATTTTCAGATAAACCAGATCCATGGCAGCGGCGACTATATCGTACGCAACCAGGTTGGCCATGCAACGGGCTCATTCTTCGGGTACCAGGTAACCGGATTCTATAATGAAAGCCAGTTCACAAAAGACCCTGTCACAGGTGTGTATACCCCCAATGCCCATGTTGTAGCATTCTCCGGCGCACAGCCCGGCGCTTATACGTATAGGGACGTCAATAAGGATGGAAAGATCGATGCCGATGACCGTACCTGGATCGGTGACCCCAATCCAGACTTCACGTATGGTGTAAATTTCAGCGCTGCTTACAAAAAATGGGATCTTAGTACGGTACTCTACGGCTCATACGGCAACCAGGATTTTAATGTCAATTCCTATTACACTGATTTTTATAATACTTTCCCTGCCACTAAGAGCAGGGATGCGTTATATAACTCATACGGCAGCCCCGGAGTGACCAACCCCAGATTGCCTATTCAAAGCGACCAGAATTCAATGGGCACCAATGCTATCAGCTCCGCTTATATTTCCAGCGGATCTTTCCTTAAGCTGCGTAATGTACAAATAGGATATACATTTTCTCCTTCCATGCTTAAAAAGGCAGGCATCAGCAATTTTCACGTGTATGTTCAGGGGGCAAATTTAATTACCATTACCAGGTACAAAGGCATTGACCCGGAGCTGGTCCCTGCACAGGGCGGCGCCCAGGCAAGTTCGTCGTTTGGCATTGATTACGGTGCTTATCCCACCAACGAACGAAAATTCCTGGTTGGTGTAAACCTATCATTTTAAGGTGCATTAAAATCTCAGTCATGAAAAAAATATTGTCCGGATCTGTTATTGTCATCGTGCTTGTTTCGACAATTATCTTTAGCGCCTGCAAGCGTTATCTGACTTCGCCGCCGGTGGGCACCCTTAGCTCCAGCGTCCTTGCCAACAAGGTTGGGGTGGATGGATTGCTGATTGGCGCCTATTCTTTGCTTGACGGCTATTATTCAGGCGTGTCACTGGTCTTTGCATCGCCGGTGAGTAACTGGACCTTTGGCGGCATATCCTCTGATGACGCAATTAAGGGGTCAAGCTCCAACGACCAGTTCGATGCCACCACTATATCCAACCACTCGGTCGACCCAACCAACGGCTATCTTCCCGGCAAATGGGATGTGCAGCTATACGGCATTCAACGGGCCAATGACGTACTAAGAGAGCTGCCCTTGGTTAAAGACGGGTCCGTTTCTCCGGCATATGCATTGCAAGTCGCCGGCGAAGCACGTTTTCTACGCGGTTTTTATGAACTGGAAATGGCTAAATGCTGGGGACCTTTTGCCATCTATGTCAGCGACAGCATATCTTACGGCAACAATAACATCAATGTCCCGAACGGCGTCTCCATCTTACCAAAGATCGAAGAAGATTTCAAGGCTGCTATGAATACGCTGCCTGCAACACAGCAGCAAATTGGCCGTGCAAATAAATATGCCGCCGAGGCATTTTTGGCCAAGACCTACATGTTCGATCATAACTATGCCGCGGCGAAGCCTTTACTGGAAGATCTGATCGCCAACGGCGTTACATCCAGCGGCGCAAAATATGCGCTTAACAAGCATTTTGCGGATAACTTTAACCCCTCTTTAAAAAATAGCCCCGAAGGAGTATTTGAAGTACAAATGTCGGTGAAGGATGGTTCCAGCGGCGCCAACGGTAATGTAGAGGATATTCTGAATTTCCCACTAGGCGGGCCTTCCGGATGCTGCGGTTTCTATCAGCCGTCATTCAGCCTGGTCAATTCATATAAAGTGGATGCAAATGGATTACCCTTGCTGGATACCTGGAATGATTACGATCTTAAGAGCGACCAGGGTATAGCTGCCGACAAGCCATTTACCCCGACGACAGACGCGGTAGACCCCCGTTTAGACTGGACGGTAGGGCGCAGGGGCATTCCATACCTCGACTGGGGTATTATGCCCGGTGATTCATGGATCCGGGAGCAATCTACTGCCGGACCTTATAGTGGTATGAAATCAGTCTATTACCAGGCGGCTGCAGCTACTACCAGCGACAACTTCGGCGGCTGGGGAGGTGGAGGCCAGGGTCAGATAACAGCTAATAACTATAAGGCTATCCGTTTTGCAGACGTAATATTATGGGCAGCCGAGTGTGAGGTGGAAGTCGGCAGCCTGGCGCAGGCAGAGAAATATGTTAATATGATAAGGGCCCGTGCTGCCGACCCTACGGGATTTGTACATACCTATATTGACCCGGCCAAGCCAATGGCGGGCTATACCAACACACCTGCCGCCAATTATATGATCGGACTTTATACAGGTCAGATCGCCACCAGCACCAAGGACTTTGCAAGGAAGGCGGTATGGTTTGAAAGAAAGCTTGAATTAGCCATGGAAGGACACCGGTTCTTTGACCTGCAACGCTACGATAGCGGTCCTGCCGGCGGCGGATACATGGCCGCAGTAATGAAGGCTTACATTGCCCATGAAACCAATATACCCGGCTTTACCAACCCGGTACAAAAAGGCGCGACCTTTACGGCCGGTAAAAATGAGATCTTCCCTGTGCCTATAAATGAGATAGATAAATCAGGTGGAATACTTAAGCAAGCACACGGATACTAAACAAATCCACATGGAATTAATACCAATGAATTACCGGCTTGGTGTGTTGCTGGCTCTTTTGCTATGGCTGCCTTCAGCCGAAGGCCAGGATGCGCCTTTCAAAAAAGGCGACCGGGTTTGCTTTGCGGGCAACAGCATTACACATGAAGGCCGGTTCCATCATGATATTTCCCTGTATTACGCTACGCGCTTTCCCCTGCAGCGGGTCGATTTCTTCAACGGGGGGATCTCCGGAAATGTGACAACCCAGGTGATCGATCGCTTTTATCAGGATATCCTGATCCACAGGCCGGATTTCGTCGTCATTATGATCGGCATGAACGACGTGAACAGAAATTTATACAGCGTAACACCGGTGGCAGATCCTGATACCTTAGCCCGGAGAAAGGCAGCACTCGATCAATATAAGAAGAACCTGGACAGCCTGGTGGTCCTCTGTTTAAAGAACGGGGTAAGACCCGTATTACAGACACCTTCCATTTTCGATCAGACGACCGTGCAGCCCAAACCCAATAACCTGGGCGTAAATGACGCTTTAAAGACCTGTTCCGCTTATATAAAGGAAATAGCAGGCAAATACCATTTGAAAGTGATCGACTATTGGACCCTGATGCAGTCGGTGAATGAACGGATCCAAAAGAAAGATCCTGCAGCTACGGTGGTAAGTCCCGACCGGGTGCATCCCGGGGAGGCAGGCAGCCTGGTAATGGCCTATGCGTTCCTGAGAGCCACAAGTGCTCTGAAGGATGTCGCCTCCATCAACATCCACTCCACCTCGGGATCCATGACATGTCATAATTGCCGGACCCGGCTTAATTTTCATTCGGCAGACAGCCTCAGCTTTTTTTGCAAGGAATCGGCCCTACCCTATCCCATGACCCCAGACCAGCAAGCCGCCGTGGAATGGATCCCTTTTACCGAAAATTTAAACAGGGAGCTGCTGACGATCAAAGGTCTGAAGCGGGGCAGCTACCGGCTAACCATCGATGCTGCCGATGTGGGTAATTTCACAGAACAGCAGCTGGCCTCCGGTGTCAACCTGGCGTCTCTGGCCAATACTCCTCAATACAGGCAGGCGGAAGCGGTGCGAAAAATAATGGAATCTTTATGGGAGGTGGAAGCTCATTTACGGAGTATCCGGCTGGTGGAATGCAATGGCTTATTAAAAGAGAAATTGAAATATGCTACTGATGATTATTTGAAAGCCAGACTGGAAGAATATCCCGCATTGAAATCCAGGGAGAAGCAATTGGAAGAACAGTCGGACAGTCTGCTGGATAAGATATATGCTATCAACCAGCCCGCAGAACATTTGTTCCGTTTAACGCCCACAGACACTACCGTTGTTCCCGAACTGACCGTACGCAGCGGCCTCCCCAATTTTTTTTCAAAGCTGCAGCACGGGGACTCGGTCCGGGTAGCCTATTTCGGAGGGAGCATCACGGCGCAGGAAGGGTGGCGGCCTCAGTCCCTGAAATGGCTGCGGCAACGTTTCCCCAATGCGGCCTTCTCCGAGATCGATGCAGCCATTGGTGGCACCGGCTCGGAACTTGGCGTATTCAGATTGCGGGAACATGTTCTGCAATACAGGCCGGATCTTATTTTCGTCGAATTTGCCGTAAATGAGGCCATATCATCTCCGGAGACCATCATCCGGAATTTCGATGAGATCATACGCCAGGTCTGGCAGGAAATGCCTGGTACGGATATTTGCTTTGTATATACGATCAAAGAAGATTTTCTGGCGATGGAAAGCAAGGGCCATCTACCCGCGTCCGCCATGACAATGGAAAAGATCGCTGACCATTATGGCATTCCATCCATCAATTTCGGATTTGAGGTCAGTCAACAGGTCGCGTCAAAACGGATGATCTTTAAAGGACCTGCGGAAAAATTGAATGGGATCCCCGTATTCAGCCCCGATGGAGTGCATCCGTATCCCGAAACGGGGCATGTTCTTTATACACAGGTATTTAAGCATTCCTTTGAGATCATCCTACCGGCCTCTCATGGCGGGTACCGCCCCCATGTCCTACCCCAACCGATCGCGCCTTATTATTACAGCAGTCCAAAAATGGTTGATCTCAGTGAAAACCTGTTGAGTAAAGGCTGGGAATTATTCCAACCTGCGGAACAGAAAGAATTCACCCCTTTTAGTAAATACTTTTACCGGATCGGCAAAGCAACCGTATCCGGTGAAACCCTTACCATACATTTTAGGGGAAAGGTACTCGGTATCTGGGACCTCATGGGGCCGGGCAGCGGAAAGATCACGGTTGAAACAGATGGCGCGGCAAAAGACACCATCTGGCGTTTTGACGATTGGAGCACCTACTGGCGGGTAAATACCTTTATGATCGCCAACCTTGAAAACAAAGAACACCGGGTTGTATTCCGTACATTGTGCGAACCTTTTGACAAAGCATCCATCCTCGCCAGGCGAAATGAAAAAATGGCCGATCCCAAACCTTACCGATCTTTCGACTGGTGTATTGGAAAAATATTGATTGACGGAGAATTGCTACCTTAGGATACTTCATAGTTTATCACCGTCTTTAACTGACATATAACATTACCGAAAATGAACAGACGCCACTTTATACAATTCGCAGGCACAACAGCAGCGGCCTTATTTTTCAGCAACATCAGCTTCACGCAAACCGGCGCAACGTTTATGAGCATCCCCGATGAGGTTTGGATACAAAGCGGTGATGAATGGTTTAGATGCGTACCGTCCAGCCAGTCATTATGGAAGTATAAAGATGCAGCGGTGTCTTTCATACATAGCAAGGACGTTCTGTCAGTTAGTGTGCTTTCGCCCACAATGCCGTTGAACAACATCCGCCTGCAATGGAAACACCATATTGCAGCCAATACGAAATTCCTTGCTGACCATTGGGAAAGGACCTATGGGGATGTAGGCTGGCTAGGGCGTGCCTCTCAAAAGAAAATGCCCTGGTATTTTATTCAGCACGATGATGCGGCGGCCAATGGCTTTGGTATAAAAACGGGCGCTAATACTATTTGCCATTGGGTGCTGAACGATAAAGACCTGCAACTAGTATTGGACACCCGCAATGGCGGCGTTGGTGTGCAATTAGGCAGCAGGCTCTTACACGCGGCCGATATCGTTGTTACCACCAGCAAAAATGGCGAAAGCCTGTTCGTCACTACGCAGCGTTTTTGCAAAATGATGTGTGATACCCCTTTGTTACCGAAACAACCGGTGTATGGCATTAACGATTGGTATTTTGCATACGGAAAGAATTCTTTCCAGCTCACAATGGAGCACACGAACTTGCTGGCGGACCTGGTGACGGACACCAACAATATCCCTTTTTCCGTAATCGATGGAGGCTGGGCCGAATACAGCCCCTACTATCCCAACGATGGGGGTTGGGCGGAGGATTTTTCAAGGCCTAACGACAAGTTCAAGGACATGCATGTCATGGCTGAAAGCATAAAAAAAGCGGGGATGCGTCCGGGTTTATGGACCAGGGCCTTATGTGGGAAGCATGATGAGGAAAGATCATTGCTGCTACCATCCATACCTGGCAGGGATAACCCTAAGAACCCCGTGCTCGATCCTTCCATTGAAGAGAACCTTGAGCGTGTAAGGCATAATATTTCGTTGTACCGGGAGTGGGGCTACCAACTGGTGAAGCATGATTATACCACTTATGATATTTTGGGTAAATGGGGTTTTGAAATGACGGAAGATATTACTACCAAGGGCTGGCGTTTTAAAGACAACACCAAAACTACCGCTGAGATAACACTGGCACTGTATAAGATCATCCGGGAGGCCGCGGGAGATCTGTATATTATTGGCTGCAATACATTCAGCCATTTATCAGCAGGCTTGTTCGAGTTGAACCGTATCGGAGATGACACCAGCGGCATGGAATGGGCGCGTACACGCAAGATGGGTGTCAACACGATGGCTTTTCGTATGCCGCAGCATAATCATTTTTATGCCGTGGACGGTGATTGTGTCGGCCTCACGAAAGATGTACCGTGGGGCAAGAATAAACAATGGATGCAGCTCCTGGCAGAAAGCAGCGCACCCCTGTTTATTTCCGCACAGCCCGATGCGGTCGGAGCAGCGCAGAAGCAGTTTATTAAAGAATGTTTTGCGCAGGCGGCAAAAAAGCAACCGGTAGGTGAGCCGTTAGACTGGCTATCCAATCAGTGGCCTGAACATTGGAAATTAAACGGCAGAGAGGTAACATTTGACTGGAGCTAAGTTTCAGGCACCGATCAACCGGGGTTATAATTTTATATTCTATCTTTGCGAATATGAAATATGAAGATCTGCTAAAAACACAATCGACAGAAATCATCGAGAGATTACTGACAGATGTGCTAACCAAGGAGCCGGTTGAAGTTCATTTTAATTTTGAGGATGATGACCAATGGGCGCTGATTACAATGCATATATATGAGGAAGACAAGGAATTTTCACTCAGGCTGCATCAGGGGGATCTGTACGACCTGTATTTCGGCTACTACGATGAAGACGATGAATTTTTCGAGGTCGTTCAGGCGCTGACCGAAGAAGAAAAAAAGATGATCCCGGAACGTCTCAGAAAAGTAATGGTAAAAGTGCTGGCGGATGAAAAGGGCATGAGATTGCCTAAGGATTTTTTGTCCAGGTAAATGGGCGTATCAATTATTGCTTCATCCATATGTCGAGCTGCGGAAAAACATCCGGCCCCCAGGCGGCTGTTTCCTCTACTAAGATATGCCCATCCATGTGCGTGGTTCCCCGAGGGGGGTATATCTTTATTTGATAAGGCTTGCCAACACGTTTCATTTCCTGACTCTCCTGCAGGCTGGGCTCGATGCTAAAGTCATTGGCGGCCTGAATAAAATAGACAGGCACCCGCGCCTTAGCAGCGAGCTGTTTCATCCACAGGCCTACTTCCGGCGACTGGTCCCATGCCATCGCTGCCCCGGCAAAGTTTAATGCTGCCCGGATGCCCACATCCTCGCCAGCCATGAGCATGGTCTGGATACCACCAAATGAAATCCCGGCGACGGCCAGGCGCGATGAATCTATGTCATGCTGTGTTTTCAACCAATTCAGGCCTGCCTTTTGATCCGCCAGCTGCGAAGTTTGGTGCAGCCGCATCATCACCTGGAAGCGCAAGGCCTGGCCTCCCGTCTTCAAAGCACTGTCCATCTCATCGCCTATGTAGCGGCCCTGGCCTTTCGACAATCCCTGTCCCCGCCTGAAGGGGACAAAGAAGGCATATCCCCTCGACGTAAATGCCGGTGCGATCCTGGCAAGGTATTTTCCGATGAAGGATTCACTGCCGTGATTAAAAAGGACGCCCGGAAATGGTCCGACTCCTGCAGGCCGCCACAATAACCCCTTGAGTTGCAGTCCTTCACTATAAAAGGCCACCGTATCCGGCAGCCGTTGTGACGCTGTATCATTCACCTGTGCGAAAGCCGGGAGCATGATGATCTGAAGCAATAATGCGGTCGGGATGGATAAAATTTTCTTATTCATGCGCGTGGGTTTGAATGGCTGAGAGGTATGTTTATTTCTCTTTAATTGCCCAGAACTGGCCGTTAAAGCTCATACACCAGGCTTTTTCGATCTCGTTCTTATCATTCCGGAGAAAGATCATGTCAAGCGTTTGAGAACAAAACCGGTCATTGCCGTACGGGAGCAAAGGGAAAAAACCTATCATGCTCCGCCCGTTGATAATGTATTGCAATTTGCCATCCACGAGTGAGATTACCAGCTTTTTCCCGTTGTCATAAGTATAAGAGCCGGCATACTCCGGATAGGCCGAGGTATGATCGATCGGTTTTGGTAATATGCATTGGGCTACACTGTCAATTTCCCGGAGCATGATGTTCGTAAACGCATCTGTATTACGTTTTCCTTTTTCTTTGGTGGCCAGTGTGGCATAGCCAAAGATGCCTGTAGGGGAGTACCTGCTATTGTCCGTCTTTACCAAAGACAGCGAAGGTCCCGACATTGCTTTGGCAAGCGTATCATCCGCAGCTTTGGTCATATCCGTCAGTTCGGGGCGTATCCACAATAAATTGGAGGTTTCGATCTCGTCGGCATGCGTGCCGGTCTCCTGTGTCCTGATCTTTCGCTCGGCATTTTCATAGGAGGGGCGGAGATAATCGCTGTAGTATAATACAATACCATCCTCGCGTAATAATTTGGCAGCCCACTCAAGGGTTGCGTCGGTGGTAATGCCGATATTGATCACATAAAACCGCCGTGGTCCGTATCCTGCCAGCGATCGCACAATTTCCACCAGCATATCCCTGCCCGCTGTTAACCGGATGCTTGTAGAGCCTGCATATTTAAGAAAAGGCGGGTAAAAAGCATAGTTCAACGTAGGAGCGATCACCACTTTCCTTTGCTTCGCTATTTGCTGCTTGAAATATTCGGCCTGGAGAAAATCAGTTGACAGCGGCAAATGGGGGCCGTGTTCCTTGGCCGCTGCGCCCAGGGGAATAACTACTACTGTTTCGGGTGTTAATACTTTTGCAGCTTCTGTCCATGGAATATTTTCCAGGAAAATAGCGTTGCCGGTTTTTTCCTTTTTCTGTGCCAAAGCGAAGGCTGTAGTAAGCAGCAATAGAAATGAAAAATACAATCGCATATGAAGGTGTTTGAATTTTCGGGTAGTGGATGGAAGTAAAAGGGGGATATTGGGCAGGGCCGGGAATGGGAATAAATATATAAAAAATAAGAGAATGACATTTACTGCGTAAAAACCTCTACCTTTACAAAGTTATGTGCCAATTATGTGATTTTTTACACATAATATTGACATAAGATGTGATAAAATGGAGATAAAAAGAACCATATTAAAAAAATTAACTGCCTGGAAGCAGGCTCCGGACCGGAAGCCTCTCATATTGCAGGGCGCCAGACAAGTAGGCAAGACCTGGCTTTTAACGCATTTTGGTGCCGCAGAGTTTGATAATGTAGCCTATTTTAACTTCGAGGCACAGCCGGATCTGAAGCAGTTTTTTGAAAATACAAAAGATGTCCCGCGAATTGTACAAAACTTATCTCTTGTACATGGACAACCCATACTCCCGCAAAAAACACTTATTATATTCGATGAAATTCAGGAATGCAATGATGCGCTGAATACATTAAAATATTTCTGTGAAAATGCTCCGGAGTATGCAGTAGCCAGTGCCGGTTCGCTCCTGGGAGTTGCTATGTCCCGCGGAAATTCGTTTCCGGTGGGAAAAGTAGATTTTCTGCATTTAAACCCGATCAGTTTTTCGGAGTTCTTATCCGCAGCAGATACAAAATTATTTGACTATTTAGAAAGCATTGATCGAATTGAACCGCTGCCGGATATTTTCTTTCATCCATTGGTTGAAAAATTGAAGATGTACTTCATCTGTGGTGGAATGCCTGAAGCTATAGTTGCACTATTAGAAAAACAGAACATTGAAAGAACACAGCTGGTGCTTCAAAATATAATCAATGCTTATGCCCTTGATTTTTCGAAGCACGCTGAAAATAAAGAAATTCCCAAACTTAACTATCTGTGGTCTTCTATTCCCTCACAATTAGCCAGGGACAATAAAAAGTTCCTTTATCAAGCTGTAAAGCAAGGCGCCCGCTCCCGTGAATATGAAGACGCCCTACTCTGGCTTTCAAACGCAGGTCTTGTGCATCGTATTTTTCGTATCTCTAAACCAGGTCTACCACTCTCCGCTTATGACGACCTCTCCGCGTTTAAACTTTATCTTATCGATGTGGGGTTGCTGCGTAGGCTTTCGTATTTGGATCCTATTGCGATAAGAGAAGGGAACCGGCTATTTATAGAATTTAAGGGCGCATTGAGCGAAAATTTCATACTTCAACATCTAATAGCCAACTTCGAAGGCACTCCGCGCTATTGGACTTCAGACAGCCAGGCAGAGGTAGACTTTTTAATTCAGGTGAAAAATGATATTATTCCTATAGAAGTCAAGTCAGATGATAACATACGTAGTAAAAGCCTTGCCGTTTATAATGACCTATATCATCCACCTGTTAGAATCCGATATTCATTAAAAAATTTGAAGAAGGATAATGGTTTACTCAATATTCCGCTATTCATGGTTGATTATACTGAGAAATTGCTTCGGCTTTCATGAATTATAGTTGAAATTTGACGATTTGAGGCGATTAATATTTTCTGATCGGGTTTGGCTTGATTTTCCAGCTTTTTAGAGTACTGTCTGCTTCTATATAATTAACCGGGTATTCAGAATCTCCCCCGGATCTGGAAGCCAGATTATCATTAATCGACTGAATAACAACTGTTGTGGAGTCCTTTGGATAATAAATATGCGTCACTATTAAATATTTCTTTTCAACAGGATTTAAATAGTTGTCTTCTTCCCTATACAATTTTAGGCTATCCGCTGTGAGCAAAATGACTTTATGCAGGAAGGTGGGCTTAATAGCATCATGCTCAGAAGCGTTGACAAATATGTACCGGTCCATTACGCCGCCTTCTATAAACTTCATGCCTGGAGTGACAGGCATCAAAGGCAAGCCCTCTCTGACTGAATTATATTCAGTTCCATACATATTTCGGATTTCAAGGGGTTTGTTTTTGCAAAAGCAATCGAATAGAACAATAAATAAGATGCTAAAAGTCAGCTTTTTCATTTTCGGTGGGTCAACATAAATCCTGGTTACATTTCCTAAAATTAGGAAATGTAGTCGTTTGAGTTGATTTCCCTCCTAAAATAGCAATTTTTTCCATAAAGCAGGAAACGGAGAAATCAGCTCCAATAATTAGGAAGCAGACATAATAGTTGAACTATTTTCATCATACCCCTGAAAGTGATCCGGGCGAAAAGGAAGATCGTTCGCAAGTTTTTAAGATAGATTAAAACCCCCGTCAATATCTGTTGCTTTCTTTGCGACAAGAAATTTTTATGAGCGGCCTGATCAGCGAAATGCAACAAAGGCACCAGGGCAACCATTCGCGGATACGCCGTTTTATGGAAACTGTGGGCCCGGAAGAATGGTTGGACATGCGCCCTTTATGGGAGGTAAGTCGTGGTTGATGGAGCATACCTTTTCAAATCAATTTAATTAAAACTTTAAAACAAATTTCTTGAAAAAGATAATATTCAACGGCATTCTTTGCGTTTTGGCAGCAACATTCGCAGTTTCATGTGCACCAACAGTAGAAGTAACTACTGACTGCGACAGGTCGGCAAATTTCGCAGTTTATAAATCATTTAGTGTTCACAATTTTACAAGGACCCTGAATGTATCTGAACTGAATGAAAGAAGGATATTTAATTCTGTCAGAAGCGAAATGATCAAAAAAGGATACACAGAAGACAATAACGATCCTGATCTGATGATAAATGTGGTTAGTCTCTTAAAAGATAAAAAATCTATTTCTGCATCCTACAATGGCATGTACGGACCTTATGGTTTCTGGCCGGGTGGAAATGGAAATGCTACAATTAGAACGTCCGACTACAAAGATGGTTCAATAATGGTCCATGTCGTAGATGTAAATACAAACAGGTTGTTATGGGAAGGGATTGGAAATGCAGAAATGACGAAACAGCCTAAAAATATTGATGAAGCTATCAACAGTGCTGTAGCAAAAATTATGAATAAATTCCCACAGAGGAGTACAAATGCACTACCACAGGGAGGTACAGAATAAAAGAAGGAGCGAAAGTTATTCTTGGCCTGCCGCTAACATGTAATGGTAGTGTAGGGGGCTGTTGGGTGCCTTCTATTTCATCTAGCTCGGGGCGGTGATCGTTTGGCGCGTGCTGTCGTGTTTGAGTGCGTGAAGCCCTCATTGTTGCTTCGGGTTTGCCGGATCAGATTGTAGCTTATTTTGTCTGTTCACCGAATTTTTGCCGGGTTCTGAATTAAGTGACCGATATTCTTATGTTTGTATTATAGATTGGAATACTTTTGTTAAACAACGGAGGCCTGCGAGCAGGAGATAATCCTTAATTTAAAGGCGTGGATCTACTTATTCAAACTATCAGAAATTATATCCCTTTTTCACCGGCCGACGAAGCAGTAGCGCAGAAGCTATTTCATCGTAAGGAATATAAAAAAGGGGAGCATTTGCTCACCGCGGGAGATATCTGCCGCTATCTCATCTTTATAGAATCCGGTCTGGTTCGATACTATATAACTAAAGACGGTGAGGACCAAACCAATTATTTCAATAAGGAAGGGGATTTTGTATGTTACTATACGAGTTTTTTGCCGCAGAAGCCTTCCGTGGTCAGCATACAGGCATTGGAAGACTGTGTGGTATGGCAGATCAGCTTCGACGGTCTCCAGCAGTTCTATAAGGATGTGCAATACGGAGAACGGTTTGGCCGACTCGGCATCGAAGCGGTTTTTGTAAATGTTTCTGCCCAGCTAGGCTCGATTTACATCGATACACCTGAATTGCGCTACAAGAAATTTTTGCACAATTATTCCGCTATCGTACAGCGCGTCCCCCAATACTATATTGCCTCGTATGTGGGAGTAAAGCCGCAGTCGTTGAGCCGCATTCGAAAACGTCTTTCGGGGAGCCATTAGTTAACCTGGGTGCACGAAAAAGACGCGGAGCTTGTAGAATTTTGTGTTGTCAAAAAAATGACGACACATTATGAATATTCTTCGACTATTTCAATGCTTGCTGGTTATCCACATCACAGGACTTACTCTAATGGCAGGAACGGACGCCGTCAGTTTCGTCGCCTTTAAAAAGCTTTCCAGCTCTCTGGATGAAGACCAGGCTGCCGTCAAATATTACTTTAAAAAGCTATTGGGCCTGTCCAGCCTCCTGCCGCTGGGTGGGATATTATTACTCTCATCAGGTGTGGGCCTCCTTATCATCACCCACGCCTATGGCCAGTTATGGTTCCAGCTCAAAATGGGAGTGGTTTTGGCCCTGGTCTCGAATGGCTTCCTGTTCGGTGCCCGGCAAGAGCAAAAAATAAAACAGATTCTGAATGGGCCGGACAATCAGATCCATCTACAGCTCCGTCACCTACTCGCCAACCTTCGGATCTTTTATGCCATTCAGGTGACATTATACCTATTGGCCGTAATATTTGCTGTGATAAAGCCTGGTTGAATGGGTATATATCCTCAGTGATTGATAATCCCACTCCTGGAATTTCCACGCGCGGTCACTTTGTTAAACATTTCATTCGCTGCGGAGGGATTTTATGGGATTAGCGAGGGCCGCGCGGATGGTTTGAATACTCACCGTCAGCAGGGCAATGGTGAGGGCGACGGCACCGGCCACGGGGAATATCCACCAGCTTATCTCCGTACGATAGGCAAACGTTTCGAGCCATTTGTACATGGCCCACCACGCGGCGGGGAAGGCGATGAGCGCAGCGATCCCGACAAGGATCGTGAAGTCCTTGCTGAGTAGACCGACGATGCTGGTGACCTGGGCGCCGAGGACCTTGCGGATACCGATCTCTTTGACGCGGCGTTCGGCGGTGTAAGCGGCGAGCCCGAAGAGTCCGAGACAGGAGATGAAGACGGCGAGAACGGCGAAGATGCCGGCGAGCTTGCCGATCAGCGTCTCAGTGGTGAACAGGGTGTCGAAGTCTTCGTCGGCGAACCGGTAGGCGAAGGGCTGGCCGGGGTTTTCGGCGGTGATGACGGAGGCCGTCTT
>Ga0163162_10000731_pt1 | contig 30472 bp, 15 predicted proteins | sample S55metaG_FD_115310 | JGI IMG/M metagenome (GOLD analysis project Ga0163162, IMG submission 115310) | Switchgrass rhizosphere microbial communities from Kellogg Biological Station, Michigan, USA - S5-5 metaG | ecosystem: Host-associated > Plants > Roots > Rhizosphere > Soil | place: USA... | reverse complement strand
TTTCGCGGCTGGGGCCAGTTCAGTTACAAGGGTGACAATGGAAATGCGCCCATTGACCAGACCAAACTACAGATGAGCCAATGGGGTAATTACGTTACCGACCCCAGCCAGTATGTGGGCAAGGACACGTCCGACTTCAAGAACCTGCCCGACCCTACCCAGGCAGATTTTATACCGATGGTTGCTGATTCCAGGCGCAATGCGTGGCTTGGCCTCGATTCTTCCGTGTATGTAAGCCCTGATATTGTCAGCAGTTCGAGACTTTGGCTGCATGATGTGGCAGCAGATAGCCTGGTCAAAGGAGTCGGATTAACATCTGTACCTAAAATCCGCGTCTCAAGAACCAATAGCTACTCGCTAGGTGCCAGTATCCCCTCTGGTTTCGTTTTCAAGGCCAATGCCAGCTTTAGCAAATCATCGGGCAGCACCACCACGCAGCTCGATATGATGGATATGAATGGTGACCGTTACCCCGACGTATTAAACCCTGATAATGTGCAGTATACGCAGAGTGCGGGGCTGCTGGAAGCAACGGCCAGAACAGCGCATGGGCTTGGCGGAAATGCCAGTAGCGGCAGTACCGAGGGAATAACGCTCGGCGGGCATTTTGCCCAGGCCAAATCAAGTAATACACCAACAACGAATAGTATTATAGAGCAAGCCATCGCCAATACTTCGATAGGTATAACAGGCAATGTCGGGACGAACGACGAACATAGCAAGAATATCTGGCTGGATGTTAATGCAGATGGTTTGCCCGATAAGGTATTTGACAATGGCTTCGTTTCCCTGAACTTGGGCTACAGTTTTGCTCCTGCTGAGAATTGGGGCATTGCGGCCATCGATAAGAACCGGACCAAAACAGCAAGTGGTGGATTAGGAGGGGCATTTGCCATCGGAGAAAATCTTGTCAGCGGTTCCTTTGAAGCAGGCTTTGGTCTCACGAGGTCAACTGGCACTGCATCCTATACCCTATCCGACATCAATGCTGACGGGCTTATTGATCAGCTCTATGAAGATGGCGTACAGCTTGGAACGGGAAACGGATTTGGGCCGAAAATCAGTTGGACGGGATTAGCTGCGTTCAGTAACAATATCTCTACAGGTGAATCGGCAAATACTGCATTTACCATCGCGTTCAGTCTTGGCTTTATTCCTGTCAAAATCGCGATTAACCCCTCATTCAATACCAGCCATAGCATATCTCGCGAAAAAGACCAGATCATGGATATAGACGGGGATGGCTATCCTGACGTCGTGCATTCAGAGAATGATGGTGACCTGAAAGTACAGCGGTCTTTAATTGGACGCACCAATATGCTCCGAACTGTGCAACGCCCAATGGGCAGTATGTTTTCCCTCGACTATCAGCGCACGGATAACAGCTACAGCATGCCCAGCAATAAATGGGTGCTCAAAACAGTTACCATTTTTGACGGGGTAAAAGGTGATGGTGTAGACACGATCCGTCATCGGTTCAGCTACGAAAACGGCTTCTACAATCGTAGGGAACGTGAGTTTTATGGCTTTACATTGGTAAAGACCGATCAATTAAATACGGCTGATCGGAATACCATTTACCGCAGTACGGTGCAGCAATTTATTACCAGTACCTATTATACCAAAGGCCTGCCCAAAAGCGAATGGCTCCAGGATGCCGAGGGCCGGAAATTTAATCAAACCGATTATATATATGACCTGCGCAAAGTACAGGATAGTGTGTATTTTCCGGCCTTATCCCAAACCGTTAAATATTTTTATGAGGGGCAAGCTACGCCCGGGGCCAGCACTTCTACCCATTATGATTATGATGCGTTAGGCAATGTCACCAAGATCACGGACCGGGGCGATGGCAATGCCGAGGATATGACCATGGCAACGGTTTCCTATCACGATAATAATAGCCTGTACATTAAAGGTACTCCGAAAACCATCGAAGTGACGACTATTGAGGGACTAAAGCGTAAACGCAGCACGACCATCAATGCCACGGGCGATATTACACAAATTAACCAATATCTGGCCGATGGTACGGCATCGACCTATGACCTGAAATACGACCGTTACGGCAATCTGGCCAGAATTACCCGTCCGGCCAATTACAAGAACGAACGGCTATGGTACGAATATGAATATGACCCTAAGGTTAATAGCTATGTCACTAAAGTAACCGATGCCTACGGCTATACCAGTACCAGCACCTATGAATATCTTTTCGGGAACCTCACCGGCACCATTAGCATGAACAATCAGCCCATGCGCTTCGGCATTGATAACCGTGGGCGGGTTAAAGATGTCACAGGGCCTTACGAGATTGTAGCAGGTAAACCCTATACCATCGCATTTGAATATTTCCCGGATGCGGCCACGCCTTATGCGATCACCCACCACTACGATCCCGAATATAACGACGATATCAATACCATCACTTTCATGGATGGGATGGGGCGTGGAATTCAGGTAAAGAAGAACATCTCCCTGTTTGCAGGTAAGGGTAAACCAGACCTGCTGAACATGGTCGTTTCTGGCCGGGTTATGTTTGATGCGTTTGGCCGCGCTGTAAAATCCTATTACCCGGTGACCGAACCGATTTCCGCCGGAAACATCACCCTGAATAATACGTTAGGAAATAGCAACACAGTTGATGATTTCGACATGGAAGACCGGCCAATCAAACAGGTACTGGCAGACGGCGCGACCACGACCATGGCCTATACCGTGGCAGATGGGCTATTTACACATACAACTATTGATGCCTTAGGCAACATCACGCAAGTAAAAACGGACGTAAAAGAGCGCCAACGCGAACAGAAACACCCGAATGGCCCGATCGGCCCCATCTCTACCAAGTTCAGTTATAATGCCCTAAGCGAATTACTCAGTGTTACCGATAACAGCAACCATATCACCCGCTACGCGTACGACAATCTGGGACGTAAAATAAGTGCCACTTACCCCAATGCAGGGACGACCAGCTTTGTGTATGACCCTGCGGGAAACATGACCAAGAAAATCACCGCGCAGATCAAAAAAGAAATCCCGAATAATGGGGCCATCAATTACCTCTATGAGTATGAGCGTGTCATAGGGGTAGATTATCCTCGCCAATACCAGAACAGCGTGACCTTTAAATATGGCGCACCAGACATGGGAGACCGGGCAGGGCGATTGATCTTGCAGCAAGATGCCAGCGGTGGACTAGAATTTTATTATGGCAAGCTAGGCGAAATTACCAAACAGATACGCACGGTGATGGTGAGTTCGATCTTTTACACGACCTATGTAAGCGAACAAACTTATGATACGTGGAACCGCATCAAAACCATGACCTATCCTGATGGAGAGCTACTCACATATCGTTATAATCAGGGTGGCAACCTCCAAAGCATCGAGGGCAAGAAACAGGGGAATATTTATCCTTATGTAGACCAGCTCGGCTATGATGAGTACGAGCAGCGTGTGTATCTTAAGTACGGAAATGGCACAGAAACCAATTACAGTTATGATGATAAGCGCCGCCGGTTAACCGGGCTGAAAGCCACCACCGCCACCGGGCGCTACATGATGGATAATGTGTATAGCTATGACGCAGTGAGCAATATCCTTGGTATCACCAACAATACAAAAGCCGAAGCCGGAAAACTGGGCGGCTATGCCAGTCAGACCTATAAATACGATAACCTCTACCGCTTAACCGAGGCCAAGGGAATCTACAGGGGTAACAAAGATACCGCCGCCTACACGCTGGCGATGGAATACGACAATCTGTACAACATCCTCAACAAAAAACTGGTCACCCAAATACCGACCAATAGCTACAACCTTGCCTACAAATACGATGCGAACCCGCATCAGGCCAGCAAGATCGGCAATACCGATTATACCTACGACCTGAACGGAAATTCACTCGGCTCCCTTAACCAAAAGAATTTCTGGGACGAAGAGAACCGCCTGATGGGCAATATCAGCAACAATGTGCTGAGTGAATATACCTACGATGCAGGCGGCGAGCGGGTGGTTAAAAGCAGTGGCGGCATCCAGGGAACCTGGGTTAACGGGGCACCGGCAGGCACCATCCAGCACAATGACAATTACACCGTCTATGTAAGCCCGTATCTCGTGTGCCGCAGGACCGGCTTCACCAAGCATATCTATATCGAAAGCCAGCGTATTGCCACCAAGGTCGGCAATGGCAGTTTCACCAACATCTCCTTTCCGCAAGGTGCGCTCACCGCCGGGGGCATTAATTACCTGGAACGCGCCGCAAAGCTGAAACAGCAGCGGATTGATTATTATGCGACTTTAAAAGTAAGTCCAGGCCCACCAACCCAAAAACTATTCTATGCCGAACCGCAAAATAGTGGTCTTGCAGCCCCAATCTCGCTCGATAATACCGCAAGCAGTGTGCCTGCCGGATGGCCAGGCAACACCACTAAACCAACCACCGGCCCGCCGACGTATGTGCAGCCTATACCAAGCAACGATTCTGTCAAAGCGGGCTATGGCTTTAGCGGCACAGGGCATTTCTATGAAAATCAGGAATATTTCTACCACCCCGATCATCTGGGCAGCACTGCCTATATCACCAATCCCTTAGGCGAAGTATCGCAGCATCTGGAATATATCGCCTTCGGCGAAACGCTGGTGGATGAACACCAGGGGTCATTGCAAACGCCGTATCTGTTCAATGCCAAGGAACGGGATAACGAGACAAGCTATTACTACTATGGGGCAAGGTATTATGACCCCAGAGCCAGCCAATGGCTGAGCGTTGACCCGATGGTGGATAAGTACCCAGGGTTGAGCCCGTATAATTATACGCTGAATAATCCGGTGAGGTTTGTTGATCCAGATGGAAGAGATTGGTTCGAATATCAAGATGAAGGTGCAAATCAAAAGACCTGGCACTGGTATGAAGGTTCTACATATAATCACAATATGGGCCCCGATGCAGAAGGCAATAAAACTTCCGAAATCTTGCAAGGGCAAAAAGCTGTGGTTGTTTTTCAAGGGAGTCGAAATGAAAAGTTAGGCGAGAAGGAGAACTTATTTGGAAATGGTGCTATTTTAGCAAAAGTCACAGTATACGGTCCAAAAGGTGCTGATGATATTCGAAATTATGAGGGATTTACAATGTCATCGAATTTTGATAAATATGGTGCAATTGATGACGGAAGATATCAAGTAAATTATAGAAACCCAGGTAAAAAAGGAGACTTAAAATCAAATTGGGCAGTTAATAATACAGGTCCAGTTCCAACACTCGACGGAAAAAATCCAAGCCCAATTAATCCTTACAGCTCGACCCAAAAAAACGGGATATACATTCACCGATCAAATAATGATGGATATGCGGGTGGAACAGTTTCAACGGGTTGTTTATTAATTTCCCCATCAAGGTATTATCAAAAAGGCAATTTAAAAAGTGCGGGCTGGGATCAATTTAATAGTCAATTGAACCAGGTTAGCACTTTTACTCTTGACATAAAAGGTCGAAGGCAATGAATAATAAAATAATTACCCCCGCTGGTGCGAGCGTGTCGCTCGTACCAAAACCCAACTGGCTTAAGCGTTCCGAAGGATTTCTTAAATCTTAACATAAAAACCGAAGATTGGGTCTGAAAAAAAACAGGCTGATGTTAACAAAATATTTGCGCTACCGCTCGTGGCTTATACCCTTGTTATCTTTGGTCGGTATATTGCGGTTTAAGCGCTTAGTCCATTCCCTAACTTCCTTTTCATACTGTTCTTTCCCACCGGTGAGCCCTTTGAAATAATCGCTATGGTCATTTGTTTTGACAGTATGTTGTGTGGCAAGTTCTGGCTCGTGTTTGGCTAGCAAATAGCCATTATTAAAACTCTCCGTCTAAAATTGCCGCAGGAGTGGATGCCTACAATTGGCCTAAAAATAAACTGAATGAAAAACAGCTGGCACATAATGATCAACATGCCAGCCATCACAATGAACTCCCCATCAGGGTGGTTTTGTTTCATTTTACATCTATCCAAATGGCAATTGTATGCAGGTTAAACATTGATCAAAATATTATTTTAAGCTGTTAGGGAAGTGCAGGGGCCGAATTTTAGCCTCTTTTTTTATGGGTAAAACATCACCATAACACTATTTACAGGCTGTTTACCGCTAGTACAGTAAATCAGGTTATACATAAATCGGTTAAAGCTATTTTAGTTATACACGGGTAGAGCCAAAATGGTATAAAAAATCGGTCTATTTGTAAGCCTGATCAAACATAGAACCAATTACCTGTTCGCATAAGCCAAAAGATAAAGTCATTCCATTCCCACCCAGTCCGTTAATGATTGTTACGCAATCTTCGGCTGGAATAATTAGCTCCGTCTGCCCATTGGTCATTTTTGGATAGATTCCATGCCAGGTTTGAACAACCTTATTTTCGTTAAAAGAGCTAAAAGTCTTTAAATATTTTATTATCAAGTGATTGATAAAATCTTTATCGAATGGATCATGAACCAATCCATACTCATGAGAATCGCCAATGGTAATCTCTCCGGTATGGTTCTGAGCCGCCATCACATGAATGCCCCATTTGAGGTATTCAGGATACTCGGTTTCATAACGATTGCGAAGATTTTCCAAAGCAGGTACAGAATGAAAACCTGGATAATGGATCATGCTTAAACTCCCACATAAGGCAGGACCGATACGCCAGTTATTAGCCTGACTTTCTATTCGCATCATCTGAAGCTTGCATTTGGTAATCGCTTGAGCGCGGAAAAGCTCCGGATAAAGGGTCTCAAATTCTGCTCCACTGCAAATAAACACTTCATCCGCCTCCCATGTTTGTTTACCTGAGCTAACTTTACCACCCTCCACACTGCTAATCGCGGTATTCCAATGAAAAGTTACACCGAATTTACCTGTAAGGTATTCAGCAATCTTTCCTATAGCAACCCTAGCCTCTACAATCATTTCGCTCGGGCTCCATAAGGCACCCTTGAGGTTTTTTGGATTAACACCAGGAGATTTCGTCAGGGTTTCTTCCGGGGTAAGCAACGTACAGTCTCGGTAATGGCTATTCAGGGCAACGTAACCATCCATCACCTCAAGCTCATCATCACTACCAGCAATGTGTAGTGAGCCAACTTCATCGTACCAGATACCCGCTTCGGTGCAGATTTGTTCCCATATACTTCTCGACAACATCGCCCGCTCAAAGAGCTGTCCATTTGGCTGACCAATAGGCCAAACCATACCAAAGTTGCGAATTGAGGCGCCAACCGCCCTTTCATTTCGTTCAAAAACGCTTACCTTAAAACGCCTAAGCGACAGCGCCCTTGCTGTTGCAAGTCCGACTATACCAGCCCCGATCACAATTGCAGATCTGTTCATATCGTGGAAAGTTTATATTTAGTTTTCACGCGTTTTCCTTTGCGTGCAGATTGATAAAAATAAATTAGAGATAACGTTCCGCATAGGCTACCAATAATGGCAACCAGAATCACGCCCTGATGAAAAAAACTGCCCCAGGAAATATCGGGTTTCCCAAATTCCTTAACAAGCAAGACGCTGATACTGGCCAAATAGCCCAGGGAATCGGCAAGGTACATCACAAAGCCTACATTGCTTTTATAGTGAAAAGTAGCAATCATCCGTTCAAAGAAAATGGCATTGTAAGGTACATAACCAAGGTAAAGGCCTAATCCGGCCAATGTCATCCAGGTAACAGGCCCAATGCTTCCGTTACTGAAAAGCCATGTAGCACCTCCAATGAGTAAGCAGCCACTGATGATAAGTACATGAATTATACTAAAGGCTCTCAGGTTACCCTTAATTAAGAAAAGTAGTCCCATAGCCAGCAGCACAAAAACCGATATCCGGCTATCGATTTTTGCGTATATATTTTTATCCATTACGCCCAAACTATTCCAGATTTCCACCTCAAAATTATCACGTACATCACGCATCACGGTGAGCATTACATAGATAATCAAAGTCAAAACGATGCCTGGTAGAAACCTTTTAATGAATGTATTTCGCTCCTGAGCAGTCATGGGTACCCGCTCAGTACGCATTTGTTTATCTTTCTGGTTGGGTGGCGGCATTAGTTCAAGCACAAATACAAATAGCATCAGCGGCAAAACGAACAGGGCACCCGTCAAAAAAGGCATCTGGTATTCGCCTACATGATATACATGAAGGAGTGTCTGACCAACTGTCTTAACAAAACCCGAACCAAAGATCAGGCTGATGGACAGCACCGCAGCCATAAACTCGGTCGATCTGCGCCCCTCTAAATAACCGAAAACCAAACCCCAAATCAAGCCCAACGGAAAGCCGTTGATAAAGAGGAAAGGCATGTTATACGGCGCTGGCACAAGTGCAAAACCAAGCAAAGCCATCCAGGAAATCCCAACAAGCGTTAATATGGTCAATCCACGTCTTTTACCCTTTAATTCTGCAATAAAACGGATACCATAAAATTTACTCATCGTATAGCCCAGAACCTGAAAAATAACCAACCAGACCTTATAGTCAATATGCAGATACTGCTGACTGGGATAGGTTCCGGCGGCAAAGGCCTTACGAAAAGCATACATACAGGAATAGGCACCAAATGCAGATATGGCAGCTAGAATTGAGCAGATAGCATAGGGCCATTTCGCTATCCGGTTCTTTAAACCCCCAATAAGTTCCATACAATGCTACAGAATAATGCTTAAAAGCTCAGACAAATCATCTATGATGTGGGTCGGTTCATACGGCTTGAGTTCCTCACGCGTGAATGCACCTGTTGTTACGGCTACAACATATTTACAACGAGCATTTTGCCCCTCTCTCACGTCAACCTCCGTATCGCCAACTTTAGCAACCTCATCATTTTCCCCAAGACCGGCCATTTGCCTTAGTCTATTAATCATGCCTGCGTTCGGACGTCCTTCGGCTACCTCATCCGAGCAGATTAAATAATCAAATACCGATTTCTCCCGCCATTGTAAACGGGAGATGATTACTTCAGCTATATTTCTAGAAAAACCAGTATTGATTCCGATTTTGATACCAGCAGCCTTTAGCGTTTTCATTGTAGATTCTGCATGGGGCAACGCTTCCAAACTTGATGCATGCTCATAGAAACTTATCATCTTTTCTACAAAAGAATCATGAATCTGCGAGATAAGTACTGATGTTATCTTCGATTTATCTGCCTCATATTCATGAAGCATTTTGGTAATGGCTACAATTTTCTTATAGCCCATTAACGGGTTAATTACAGACTCAGGAATCTGGTAGCCAAATTCTCCTAAAGCATCCTTAAAAGTCTGCGTAACACTATTTTCGTCTTTGACCGTAGTACCGGCCATATCGAATACGATAAGTTTAATCGACATTGCTATAACGTTTATTTGTTTAGCAAAATTAAACTTAGTTTATTAATACAAAACTATGTTAATGTTAAGGTATATTTAAATTTAACTGTTTTCCTCAAAAAAATAGACGACCAACATACTTGCTTTGGTATCTCCGGAATTTTTAGGCGTATGTGGCATGCGGCCATCGAAAAGCATGGAATCCCCTTGTTTCAAGGAATAAGACTGCTCGCCAAATTCATAAGTAATCTCTCCACTGATGATGTATTTGTATTCATAGGCTTCGGTTTGAATCTGTGGGCGCTGCGCATTAGGCTCCAATTCCAGCAGAACAATATCTAAAGTAGATTTTTTGATGGACTGTGTAAATATGCGCTGGTAGTAGAAGCCATCAGTATCCTCTTTTTCAAAATACTGATAATCTTCCTTGCGGCGGATTAATACAGGAAATTCCTGACCGCCATGTTGTATATCTCTAAAGAATACATTTAAATCCACTTCCAATGCTTTAATAATATCAATCAATACAATCAAAGAAGGCACAGTTCGGCTATTCTCAATCTGGGAAATCAGCCCCTTACTTACCTTAGCTCTAATAGCCAATTCCTGAACGGTAATATTCTTTTCGCGTCTGCGTTCCTTAATCCGGTTACTGATCTGGATCAGTACATCATCTTCCATCTCTATTTGATATTGGTTTATTGGCGAAAATTATAGAATTAATCCTAGCCTGACAAGCATTTAATTTATTTTAGGTTTCGCGTGATGATATGTTATAAACTTAATTTTTAGCTAACACTAATCTGTTTTATTTGCGTTTTTATCCAGGTTATGAAAAAATCATTAAGCACACAGGCGCTCGTTAATCAAATCTTTAACCTTTACGAAAAGTATGGCAGCCAGGATTACATCGGCGAACCTGTATCCCAGTTAGAACACATGTCTCAGGCAGCAAGCCTTGCTATGGCTGAGGGCTATGATGACGAGGTTGTTTTAGCCGCCTTTTTTCATGACATAGGCCACCTATGCGCATACGGTGAGGCTGTAGAAAGCATGAACGGCATGGGCAACTTAGACCATGAACAAATTGGTGCAGATTACCTGCTTGAGCGTGGTTTTTCTGCCCGTTTAGCCAAATTGGTTAACGGTCATGTTATCGCTAAACGCTACCTCACCTTTAAGTATCCAGAATATTATGAAAAATTATCTCCTGCCAGTAAAGTCACCTTAGATTTTCAAGGTGGCCCCATGAACAAGGAAGAGGCATTAGTCTTTGAAAAGGATCCAGATGCAGATACCATCATCCGCCTTCGCCACTGGGATGATGAGGCCAAAGCAGTCAGCATCCCCGTAGATAACTTACTACATTTGAAGGCGTTGGCAATTAAGCATCTCAATAAACAAAAATAGTTTATTGTTGGCAAAATGTTAAGTCATCTTAACTTAATTGTATCGATTTAGTTACTAAATAGAGAATCAGTTAATGCTAAATCAATGAATCTTTAAAATTTAATTAACCTAAACTTAGTTTACATATAATAAACAAAGTTTAGTATTGCTGGTAATAATTAAACTAAAAACCATCCAGCAAATGCAACATTTATACACCTTTTTTAAAAGGCTTGCGCTTTTAACTTTGTGCTGCCTTTCCCCGATGATTCTATTGGCACAGTCCAAGGTTTCAGGGACAGTTAATGATGAGACCAATCAGCCGCTTCCGGGAGTAAGCGTCATGATAAAAGGTTCAAAAGTGGGCACAACCACAGACAATTATGGCCGCTTCTTATTATCGGCCAAGCCTGGACAGGTATTAACGTTCAGGTTCTTAGGTTTCAGTCCTCAAGAGGTGAGCGTTGAGGGCAACAACAGCGCACTTAACATCACCTTAAAAAGTGATAACAAATTATTAAATGAGGTGGTAGTAACCGCTTTAGGCGTAAAAAAGGATAACCGTAAAGTAGGTTATGCTGTTTCTACCGTTCAGGGCGAAGACCTAACGCTTGCCCGTGATCCCAACCCAATTACTGGTTTAATCGGAAAAGTTGCCGGATTATCTGTTGGTCCATCTGCAGAACTTCTTGGTGCTCCAAATGTAGCCATTAGGGGAAATACAATTTCGCTTTATGTAGTAGATGGATTTCCTATTAATACCGATACTTATAACATCAGTCCAGACGATATTGAAACTTACACCGTATTAAAAGGACCAGCTGCTGCTGCACTTTATGGCAATAGAGCGTCATATGGTGCGATTTTAATTACGACCAAAAAAGGGAATAAGAGCAAGCAGGGTTTAACCATCGATGTAAACAGCAGTACGGTAATTAATAAAGGATTTCTAGCTTTCCCAAGAGTGCAGCACGCATACGGTGCTGGAGAAAACACCTTTTACCAGTTTGTAGATGGTAAAGGCGGTGCACCAGGTGGTGTTGATGCCGATTATGACATTTGGGGTCCATATTTTAACGGACAACTTATTGCCCAGTACGACAGCCCAATTGTTAATGGTGTGCGCCAACCTACACCTTATACTGCCAGAGGCGCAAACAACCTGAATAATTTCTTAAGAACAGGTGTACAAACCAATAATAACTTGTCATTAACCTCAAACGGCGAAAATCATACAATACGTTTTTCTGCTTCCCAGCAGCACCAGGATAGCTATATTCCAGAACAATACCTGGACATTGCCAACGCTAATATGTACGCCTCATTCAACCCATCACCAAGATGGAAATTTGAAGGTAACGTGAACTTCAACCGTCAAACCACAGATAATTTTCCTGATGTTCAATATGGACCAAACAGTTTGATATATAACCTAGCCATCTGGACTGGAGCAGACTGGGATGTTAATGCTCCAGACATTAAGGCCATTTGGCAACCAGGTAAAGTAGGTATTCAACAGCAGTTTGCCGAATATACCCGTTATCACAACCCATGGTTTATGGTAAAAGAATGGACCCGTGGTCACCGTAAAACCAACACAACTGGTTACTTATTGGCAAACTATAAGATAAACTCCAACCTGAATGCAACTTTACGTTCGCAGATTGATACCTACAACATCTTGCGTACAGAAAAAATGCCATTTTCCGCACACCCATATGGAAGAGAAGGCAATGAAGGTGATTATCGTGAAGACCGCCGTGATTTGTTCGACAATAACACTGAGCTTATGGTTAACTATGATTATACCATTAAAAAATTCCTGAATATTTCTGGATTAATTGGTGGAAACATGCGCAACATGTCTTACAATTCTAGCTGGACTTCAACCGATTACCTTAATGTGCCAGAGGTATATGCCTTTAGCAACTCCAAAAACCCGATTCAATCCACCAGTTTTAGTTCAGGTATGCGTGTATTGAGTGCTTATTATTCATTAGATTTAAGCTTGGGTAAATATGCCACTATTTCAAGTACTGGCCGTTTAGATAAATCATCTGCATTCCAGGTACCAACTACCTATTACTACCCAAGTTTATCTGTAGCTACCGTGGTTTCAGACTATGTTAAAATGCCGGAATTTATCAGTTATCTAAAAGGTAGAGCATCTTATTCAAATATTCGTTCGGATGCTACTTCAACAACTATAGGCCCTGCTCCATTTAGCTCGATTACTGCTTTTGGCGGAAGTACAGGCACTTCTTTATTCAATAATCCTGTGGGCTATGGTACAACTTACACTTCGCCATACAATGGCCCAGATTATTCATTGAATACTTCTTACGCTACCAGTAAGCCATACAATAGCCAAACAGCAGGTTATGCATCCGATTATCTGTATCAGAATGGCATCAAGACCTCAACCCGTGTAAACTATGAAGAGGGTTTCGACATCAAGTTCATCAAGAATAGGTTAAGCTTAAGTGGAACCGCATTCCAATACATTGATGGTCCAAGAATTCTGCCTAATGCGATTTCAACGGCTACAGGCTATACTATTGAATACCTAAATGCCTTGAAAACCAAAAAAACAGGTTATGAAGGATCATTAAGTGGTGATATATTCAAAAACCCACAAGGCTTTAGCTGGAACATTCTAACGAATATCTCCACTTATAAAGAGATTTACAAGGAGCTTCCTCAAGGCCAGGACACTTATGCAACTTTCTTTAAAGCTGGTGACCGTACCGATAAACTTTATGGCACTGCATTCGTAAGAACACTAGATGGTAGAATCATTAATGATGCAGCAGGTAAACCGCTTATCAATCCAACAGCACAATTTTTAGGCAATGAGATTGCAAGCTACAGCTGGAGCATTTATAACAAATTCCAATACAAAAACCTAAGCCTGGGCATACAACTTGATGGTTCAGTGGGCGGGGTAATTATTGACTATATGCACAATAAAACCATGCGTGGTGGTTCAAATGCAGAAACTGCCGAAGGGGTATTGGGTGCAGCACGCTACCAGGATTGGTTAAACTTTGGTAAAACCGGCTATAATGGTTCTTATATTGGCGAAGGGGTTGTTATTTCCAATGGCACAGCTATCAACTACGATTCGAATACCGGAGCTGTTTTAAACTACGGTGCTTTACAATATGCCCCAAATACCCAAGTTGCCTTTGTTCAGGATTATGTAAGTAAATACTATAATGCAGATGAAGCCAATTTGATGAGTAAAACCTTCACCAAACTTCGCGAAGTTACTTTGGGTTACGAATTTTCTAAAGAACTGCTAGAAAAAACCTTTATCAAAAAGGCATCAGTATCGCTTTACGGCCGTAACCTGTTATACTTCTACAAGGACAAGCGCTTTAAAGATGTTGACCTTGATCAATACAATTATGCAACAGCATCGACAGGTTTACAATCCCCTACCATACGGAGCTTTGGCTTTAACTTAAATGTTTCCTTCTAACCTCAATAAGAAAGACAATCATGAAAAAAATATTCCCAATATATCTACTGGCATTCTCGATAGCAATCACCTTTAGTGGTTGCAAGAAAAGCTTTGAAGAGCTTAGCCAAAACGAGAACAAACCAAATGCAGTTTCTGCTGCCCTGTTATTTAACGGGGTGTTAAATAACCTATCCGATCAGCCAGATGGCGCTAAGGAAACTTATAGCCAATACTACCTGAATAACTACGATTATTATGGTAATAACCGTTATGATTTGGGCAGTGGTGATGATTATTACACGACTTTAAAGAATGTAATTGCAATGGAAGAGCGTGCCACAGCAACTGGTGGAGCTGCAATTAATCCATATGAAGCGCTTGGTAAATTTTTCAGAGCTTACTTTTTCAGCAAGATGAGTTTAGAAATGGGCGATATCCCAATGAGCCAGGCTCTAAAGGGGTTGGATGGTCTTGAGCCAGTTTACGATTCGCAAAAAACAGTGATGCAACAATCATTAGTCTGGTTAGAAAGTGCAAACAGCGATCTGGATCAACTGATAAAAAATCCGGCAAATTTTGGAACCGGTGCCGGAGCTACATTAAGTAACGACATCTATTTCAATAATGACTTGCTTAAATGGCAAAAAACCGTAAATGCGCTACGAATCCGTTTACTGATTCACCTGAGTAAAAAAACAAGTGATACCGATTTGAATATCATCAACCAATTTGCCAGCATCATTACAAATCCAGCTAAATATCCGTTAATGAGTGCCAATTCGGACAACCTGCAATATACATTTGTAGCCCCAAACAATTATTACCCACAAAATCCAAACAACTTCGGACAGAGTGGGTCGAGAAAAAACTCTTCTGCAACCTATATTAGCCTGCTTACCCAGTTGAAAGACCCTAGGGTTTATGCAACTGCAGAGCCTGCACGCGACCGTGTGGACAATTTAAAGCAAAGTGCAACTGATTTCAACTCTTTTGTTGGTGCTGATGCGGGTCTTGATTTAGGGGTAATGTATAATAATGCTGGTCTGCAAAAATATTCATTTATCAACCGTAAACGTTTTTACTCTACCTACACGGGCGAGCCCAGCATACAGATTGGCTATGCCGAGCTTATGTTCAATATTGCCGAAGGGATTAACAGAGGTTGGACAACTGGAAATGCAGAGAGCTATTACATTGCAGGAATTAAGGCCTCTATGGCCTCATACGGCATTCCGGAGAGCGGTAACTATACAGCGTATTTCTACCGCCCGGGTTCAACAGATGTAACGGTTGCCAGCAACTATGATACTTTTATTGTGCCAGTAGATTTTAATACCTATTATAACCAGACTGCGGTAAAGTATACAGCAGGTGCAACTGGAATTACCCAAATCCTTCAACAGAAATATCTGGCACTTTTCAGGCACTCGGGATTAGAATCTTACTTTACTTACCGTCGTACCGGCATTCCAGCCTTTACTACAGGGCCAGGAACGGGAAATGGTAACCGGATTGCTTTACGCTTCAAGTATTCTTCAGCCGAACGTACTTCAAATGCAAAGAACTACCAGGCCGCCTTAACCACGCAGTTTAGTGGCAATGATGATATTAACGGAACCATGTGGATCTTGAAATAATTCTTTTCTTACTATGCATACAAAGCCAATATGGCTTTGTATGCATTTAATATCACAATATGAAAAAATTGATCTTAATGTTGGCTTTATGTTTAAGCATATTCTGCAGCTTTGCACAAAAAACCAAAACCAAAAATCTGATTATTGTTACCTTGGATGGGATGCGCTGGCAGGAAGTATTCCGGGGAGCGGATTCAAGTCTAATCCACTCAAAATATACCGAGGACAAAGAGGATGTCCGTAAAAAATACTGGGCAAATTCAGCTATGCAACGAAGAAAATTGCTTTTTCCTTTTCTTTGGAACACCTTGGCCGTTCAAGGGCAAATTTACGGCAATCAGGATCTGGGCAATAAGGATATGCTCGCCAATCCCTACCGCTTTTCTTATCCAGGCTATAACGAGATTTTCACAGGATTTCCTGATCCAAGAATGAATACCAATGATCCTATTACCAACCCCAATCAGAACGTGCTTGAATTTATTACCAAGCAAAAAGGGTTTGAGGGTAAGGTTGTTGCCTTTTCCTCATGGGAACGTTTCCCACAAATCCTGAATACACATCGTTCGGGCGTACCAGTTTATGCGGGTTATGCCAATCTAAAAAATAAGGATGCGAACCAACGACTAAAATATCTAAATGAACTTCAGCACGATGTTCCACATTATCTTGGCGATTCGACAAGACTGGACTTCATTACCTATGAATTCAGTAAGGAATACTTAAAGCAGTACAAGCCGAGGGTACTTTACATCGCTTTTGATGAAACCGATGATATGGCCCATGCAGGAAACTACAAATTCTATCTGGAAAGAGCTAAACAGGAAGATGGATACATCGAGTCGTTATGGAAGATGATTCAGGCAGATCCATTTTATAAAGATAGCACGACCCTGCTGATTACTTGCGATCATGGTCGAGGCGAACAGCCACTGTACAAATGGCGCGACCACGGCGCAGATGTTAAAGGAGCAGAAAACACCTGGTTTGCAGTTTTAGGTCCCGATAGCCCTGCAAGCGGTGAAATTAAAACCATCACCACAACTTATCATAAACAACTTGCGCAGACCATGGCTGCACTTTTGGGTTTAGATTTTAAATCAAATGCAGGCCACGAGGTTGGAGAGGCGATTCAAACGGTATTTAAATAAACACAGTGAATTAGAATAATTTCTTTACGAGTAAAAGCACGCTAACAACACGTGCTTTTACTATTTTTTGGTACAGGGCCAGACTAAAACCTGTCTCCAAATTTCGGCTCTTTCATTAAGGAACTACTCAAATTGAAACAAATGGAATCCAGTGTCAATATGGCTTTCCACGCTAATAACAACATTACCAATCTAACTATTATCAAAAAAACCTGTCCGTATTGTCCTTTGCAATTTGACTCATCAATTCGATAAATCGTCATTTTTAATGCCACGCTTATTCTTTTTAATTTCTTCTTTCAGCTTTCCAAAGCGATAGTTTAAACTGACAGAAAATTGTCTGTAAAACGACCTGTTGTTAGTTGTCTGAAGGAAATCAGGACCAATAGTATTATCGTTTATATACCGGAATTTGGTAAAAGGATTGCTTATGGACATTGATAATGTTAAAGCATCCTTTACAACTTCCTTATTAACGCTGAAATTGGAAGCGACAAACCCATTGGTTTTAGCCTGAGGGCTGGATACTCCCCCAGTATTCATCGTTAATTCGGCTCCAGTACGCCAGCCTTTAGAGAAACTGTAATTAGTAGATATATTTACATAAGCCATTGAACCCGAATTTTTAATTACAATCCCATTGACTGTTGCATAGAAGGATACGTACCTCAAATCACTGTTCAGATTAACACTCCAATTATCCGTCAGCGGGTAACTCACATAAATGTTCATTTTATAGATTGGTCCCCGGCCATTGTTTTCAAATCGAATCCGTGTAATCTTTGTTGCCTCATCATATGACGATATCGCATTGATAAATTGATTAAAGTATAAGTAAACCAGCGCAACGCTAAGCGTTACTTTTCCTGATTTTAGATAACTTAATTGCGTTGAACTGGATGTAATTGGCTTTAGATCAGGACTACCACTGGTTTCAAATGTCGGATTAGAGCGATTAACAAAAGGATTCAATTGAGCGATAGCTGGTCTTTGTATCCGCTTGGAGAAAGACAGACTTAGGCTGTTGCTTTCGTTGAGTTTCCAATTAGCTACAACTGCAGGAACGACATTTAGGTATTTTTGTGATAACTGGCCTGTATTCTGATTATATTCGCCCTTGATGATCGTTTCTTCTGCTCTTACACCGGCCTGAAATTGCCACTTTTTACCCTGGTAGTTATAATTATTATAAGCTGAAAATACATCTTGGGTGTTATTAAAAACACTTGACCGACCTGGATTAAATTCATATTCGCCCGTCACAGGGTTTATATCATGATACTGGAAATCACTTTTATTCTTCCTAAAAATACCTTTTATACCGGCCTCAATTCTCAGCTTCTTGATGGGTTGCACGTAGTCCGCCTGCATGGTATGTTCTATCAGGCTTTCAGCATTAGACTGACTATAACTTGGCAAGGGATAATTAACTTGGTTTGATAGATCGACCTGGTTTAGAAACGAATTCGTATTTTTTAAATAGCGGTACGAAAATGTCAGCAGTTGGTCCTTATTTGCCTTGAATCCAAGCTGATAATTAAGTGCTGCATCCATTCCATCACCCTTATTGTTATTTTGGTTATCAAGATTGTATCCTTCTGCATCTTCACCGGAAAGGAAAGATGTTTGCGTCACCGGCCTTTTTAGCTTATTTAAGGTCCAATTTAATTGTCCGGAAAGAAGGCTCAATGAATCCAACGCATAACTAAGTTCCAGACCTGCATAGCCAGTATGCGCATTGGTCTTATTTTTAGTATGCTGAACAAGGGTAGTCGGACTACTACCGGTAGTTGTCCGAATTAGATCGCCAGTAGTTTCAGGTATATTATTACGGCTAAGCCCAGCGATGGCCGACAAACCAAATGCCCCCTCCTTAAATGAAAAGGTACCACCTATGCCAGGCCCGTCAACAGGGGCCTTATGGCTAAGATTGATCGACCCATGGTATCCATTTACTATTTCCTTATTGGTAACGATGTTAATAATGCCAGCCAGGCCCTCTGCATCATACTTCGACGGTGGGGGAGAAATAACCTCAATACTTTTGATAGTTGAAGCAGGAATACTTCGCAATACATCTTTGGGATTTTTTTCTACCATAGAAGATGGCTTACCATTAATAAAAATTCGGTAGCCTGAGCTTCCATTTAACAATAGATTATCTCCGCCATCAACGGAAAGATAAGGGACTTTGCGCATCATATCCAGAAGGCTACTCACTTTACTCTGCGGATCGGCCTGCAGGTCATAAGCAATCACGCCAGCTTCTTGTCGAATCATTTGCCTCTTGGCCTTCACGGTCACAGTATTTAATTGCCAGGCCGCTGGTTTTAGAATAATGTCTGGCAACTCAAGAATTTTCGCGTCACCAACTGTGATTTTCGTTGTCATACTATCTGTTTCGATCGAAGAAATAGTAAGCAAATAATCTCCTTGTTCAAACACATTGATACTAAATTTACCATCAAAATCAGCTAGCGTAGTGCCAATGGTTTTTTGATCGCCAACCTTTATAACTCTTACCGTAGCCATTTGAATAGCTTTATGATCTGAAGTTGTTACCCGACCTCGAATAACATAATCAGCCTGCTGCGTGTCCCTTTCCAAAAAAATGTTTTTATCACCCTGTTGAAAAGAAAGTCCAGTGTTTTTTAAAAGTTCGGTAAATGTTCTTTCTACAGTCCTTGTATTATAGGTCAGTTGAAGGTTATTGAGTTCTTCTATCTCATTTTTCCTATAAAAAAAACGAGATGCCGTCTGGTTTTCGATCTTATTAATACCAGTTAGTAAGCTCTCTGTATTCAATTCAAGAGATACTTTTTCCTTATAAATATCCTGGTCGCTCACAGGCCCTGCCATTAACGCCTGTATGGAGGTTAATAGAAAAATACTTATTACAATACTTATACGCATCAAGCTAATTATTAATTGTTTATTATTTAACACACTACTGATGAAGATAACACACCCCGACCCTATCTTCCGCATCTTTGCAGAATTTCTCATACGTTTAACTTTTTTAGATAATACCAAATGATTTAAAACCCCGTGTTTAGGGTCGCCTGTGGACTGATTGCCGTCGGTTTGCAAGTTTGTTCTTTATGGTTGTGCCCTTTTAAAACACTAGCCTAATTATTTATGTCAGGTGTTTATTCATCTCATATACTAGTTACGTCCGTTCCCTTCAATCATGATACTTCCATCTGACTCCTTACGATAAGTTACATTATTGAAAGCACAGATTATGTTTAATATTTTGTCCAATTCTTCACCTTTTAACATTGTACCAGTAAACCTACACTGTTTTATCCTATCATTACTAAATCTGATCCTCACACTAAAACGCTGTTGTAGCTGTAAAGCTGTCTCCAGCAAAAGTAATATGCCCAAAATGTAATTCCGACTTTTGAATGTCAACCAATAGGAATTTCGGATCTATTGCAAAAACCCCTCTTCTGAAACCAAGGTAAAAAGCCAATCTAGTTCCCGATGCTATTTTATAAACTCTAACAGGCTTACCAATTAAATTAACAACTTCTTTCTCCGTTTTTGAATGCAAAAGACTTCCGTTAATCAAATCATCAAGAATTTACACATGCTTTTCAACATCGCAGTTTCAGGTAGATTTTGAGAATACTCTCCTGTTTTGCCTGAATTTAACTACTCCATACAAAGCCGTATATAGGAAAAACACAGAAAAAGACAAGATGAAAACAGGACCTCAATAGAGAAGCTGTATTTTCTTTTTCGCTTTACTATGAAGACAATAAGTGCTGACATAACACCGACAATACAATAACTACCAATGAACTATCATAAATTTTGTTGAACATACAAAATAAATAACTAAATGGTTTCAAATCGATATATACATTTATCCGGCAAAGAGTGTAGCATTATTTTATTCCTAATAGGAATCCTATATCAATTCTCGCGAGAGAGGCACCATTCCAGTACCGCACAGGCGCTGTGCATTTTGTTTTCAGCTTGTATAAAAGCAATACTTCTATTTCCGTCAATAACTGAAGCATCAACCTCTTCATTTCGGTGTGCTGGCAAATCATGCATAAAGATTGCAGACGGATATTGGTCCATAAGTGTCTGAGAAACTTTGAACGGAGTGAACACATCTTTCCAATTCGGATCGCTTTTGATTGTACCTGTAGTTTCCCAACGAGTGGTGTAAATAACATCAAATTCATCAGGTAATTCTGTCACCTCATGTTTTTCTACCACAATAGATCCATGTGCTTTTGCGTATTGCTTGGCGAGCGACATCGTTTGCTCTGGAACTCCATAACCTGGTGGCGTACAGAAAAAAAGCTGTGTATCTGAAAAACGGGGAAGAGATAAAGCAAGAGCAGTTGCAGTATTATTTCCTTCTCCAAGATAGAGTACACGGAGACCAGAAAGATGGCCAAAATGCTGCATCATAGTCGTCAAGTCTGCCAAAGCTTGTGTAGGATGCTCATTTTCAGTCATTGCATTGATAACACCCATCCTTTCCTGAGCAGCAAATGTTCTCATATTCTCTTCGCTTCCCGAAGTTCTGATTACTATACCGTCTAACATCCTAGAAAGAACTCGCGTTGTGTCCTCAATAGTCTCGCCCGTATTCTCCTGCAAATCATTGCTACCGTATGAGATAATCTGCGCACCTAAGCGCAAGGCTGCCGCTGAAAAAGAGGTTCGGGTTCGGGTTGAAGTTTTAAGAAAATATATTCCTACGATCAGTCCCTCTAATGGTCTTTTGGTCCCTGTACCATTACATGCATAAGACAAACCAAGTTCAACAAGTTGAGAAAGCTCCTCATCTGAAATATCAGACAATGAAATAAGATGTCTTTTTTTATGAGATATCATTTATTTAAAAAATTAATGTTTTCATTATACAATAATATTACTATTAATAGGCTCGAAATCAAGCCATACAACTACACCAATCCAGCATTTCTCTGGACATGTTTTTTAAGGGCATTATTAATTAATTTAGATATTTCTGGAATTTCGTCATGAAGAAAAAAATGCCCCCCTTCAAAATAGTGGACGGAACAATTTGCACCTGTATGTAATTTCCATCCATCAATCTGTTCCTGGCAAATCTTATCATCTTCTTTACCTGAAAATATTGAAATATCGCATTTGAATGGGTTCAGTTCGCGCTGAGCAAGATTGGTCTCCGCCAGTTTGAAATCGTTTTTCAATAATGGGAGAAACAGTTCTGTTAGTTCAGGATGATCAAAAAATTCGGGAGGTGTTCCGCCTAGCTTAATCACTTCATCCTTAAACTCCTCATCGTTCATTAAATGATATTTTTTTCGTTTGATTTCAATATTTGGCGCACCTCTGCCCGAGAAAAATAAATGAAGAGGTTGACGTATATGGAGCTGTTTGATTTTTTGGGCCAATTCGTAAACCAATAAACCTCCCAGGCTATGACCAAAGAAAGCATAAGGAGCACTTTTTATATCATTACGGATGAGCTCATACAGATCTTCAACTGCATGCATCAAGTCTGGGTATAAAGGTTCATGTATTCTTCTCCCTCTGCCAGTTAGTTCTATGGGAACCAATTCGATGCCATTGTGGCTGTTAAAATAGGGTTGCCATCTGCTATATATCGAAGCGGAGCCCCCTGCATATGGGAAACAGAATAATTTAATATTTAACATAGTAGTTTAAGTTTCATTGGTTATTGAAAAATACACCTGGTTATTTTTGTGTATAAGTCTCTACTAGTGATGTCGATACTGTTGCTGCTGCAACCAACGCCATAGCCAGACATTTTGTAGAATCGATAATGCGAATACCTTCAATTTCAGAATCTTTCAGCAAAAGCGAAAACTCTGTGCATCCCAGGATAATCGCCTCCGCATTGTTTTCTTTAAAAAAGGCTATTGCCCGCTCAAATAGTGACCATACCTCGTCAGCAATACGTGTCGGATTTGCCTTTATGCCAATTTCAGGATCATAAACCATCCGGTGAATTACTTCATTTTGAAAGATAAAATCTGGTATTACAACCTCATAACCTCTTTCCTGCAACATGTTTTTATACAAGCCAGAGCTATAGGTACCATTAGTAGTCATTAGTCCAATTTTTGAAATCCCCGGATGGTTTCTTAAGATAGAGCAGCAAACCTCTCCTGGCATATTCAGCAAGGTGGGTTTGTTGGCAATTTTGCCTATTTCTGCAGTGATCACATCAAAAATAGCAGCTGAGTGGGAGGTATTGCACGCAATTCCAATAACACTGGCACCAGAACAAACCAATTTTTTTATGATGTTTACAATCTCGTGTGCAGGATTAGCCTTCACTTTGCCTTCAAGGAATAAGGTTCTATCTTCTATGTTTCCCGGAAAAGCCATTAAAACAACCGATAGATGTTGCTGATCAACAAGCGCCGATGTGTTTAAAATAATATTTTCATAAAGAGCAAGACCAGCCTGAGGCCCCATTCCTCCAACAATACCAATTACTTTAGAATGCTCAGATCTCATATTTTTGTTAAATTATTGTAAAACCGCCCGACTAGTGAGCCTGACCGGTAAATTTTTCATGATTTGCGATTTCCATTGCGATCTGCCCAAGTGTATGATTAAAATAAAAATTTAGTGGTAACTCCACAGAATACTGATTTTGGACCATTTTATTTGTCCGAATCAAGAGCAGGGAATGCCCACCAAGATCTAAAAAGTTGTCTTCAATATTAATATCGTCAAGATTCAATAAATCACCCCATATTTTGGCAAGGTACTTTTCAACCTTTGTTTTTGGTTTTGTACCAACCGTTTCTTCTACTAAATTTTTATCTACCAATTTTAGCAAACTACTCGTATCGATTTTACCATTAGCTGTCAAAGGGATTTCGTCCACTTTGCGGACCATCGACGGAATCATATAGTCAGGCAATTTGCTTTTCAGAAATTTCTTAAGCTCAAATAAATTGAGGGAGGTTTTTTCCTGCGGCAGAACAAAAGCAATTAGTTTTTTATCATTTTCATTGCCATGTACTGCAACTACAGTTTGTTTAACATTATCATAAAGCATAATGTTGGATTCTATTTCTCCCAATTCTATTCTGAACCCCCTTATTTTAACCTGATTATCTGAGCGGCCGAGGTACTCTATATTGCCGTCAGGCAACCAACGAGCAAGATCACCGGTACGATATAATCTCCCATCAGGTTCAATTGGATGAGAAATAAATTTCTCTGCTGTTAGTACTTCATCATTTATATATCCACGAGCCAGATTTACTCCACCAATGCATAATTCTCCTGAAACCCCTACCCGACAAGTCCTACCAGATTTGCTGATGATATAGAGTCTTGTATTATCAATTGGCTTTCCTATGGGTACTATTTTAGAATCTTTGTCGAAATTACATTCATAATATGATACATCTACAGTCGCTTCAGTAGGGCCATATAAATTGATCAAACGACAATTATAGTTCTTATTCAAGGTTTTCGAAAATTCGCTTACTACTTCTGGTTTAAGTGCTTCTCCACTAGCAAATACTTGTCTTAAACTGCTTAAATCAAAAGTATGGTCATCTAAGACCGACAGGAAAGCCGATAACATAGAAGGCACGAAATGAATAGTAGTTATCTTATTGACATCTATCGCTTTTTGAATTTCCCAAGGATCTTTTTCAGCTTCTGGAGTTAATAGATAAAGTGAAGCCCCGGTTAGCGACCACCAAAATAATTCCCAAACAGACACATCAAATGTTATGGGTGTTTTTTGTAGCAACACATCCGATGGTGTTATGGGATATGCTTTTTGCATCCATAGTATCCTGTTTACTACAGAATGGTGCTCAATCATTACTCCTTTAGGTTTACCTGTCGACCCAGAAGTATAGATAATATAAGCCAGGTCACTGCCTATTGGTCTATTTATCGATTGATCAGGTATTTGGGCAGCTATCCTTGCCATAGTAACATCAAGATCTATCACTACCATTTCCACAGGTATTTCCAAGGCATCGATGTAACGGCTCCTTGTAATCAAAACTTTCAACTTTGCATCCGATAGAATCGAATTGATGCGATCAGGTGGATATTGTGTGGAGAGCGGAACATAAGCTGCTCCAGCGTTCAGAATACCAAAGATAACTTGCAACATTTCACCATCCCGATCGAGCAGTACGCCAATCAAATCTCCCGTTTTCACTCCTGCTTCATGCTGTAGATAAGTAGCCAAGCATTGTGATTTATTTTTCAGATCCCGATAAGTGAGGGAGTGATCCCCCCACTTTAAAGCAATATTGTCCGGCGTCTTGTCAGCCTGCTCCTCGAACAGGTCAACGATCGTTTTTTCTTTCGGGTAGGCTACTGTTGTGTCATTCACTTCAGCAAATAGTTTCTTTTCGTGTTCGGGAAGTACATCCAGCTCATCGATCCGGGTGTCTCCATTCTTTAAAAGCTGCTGTAGGAATTCATGAAATTTCCGGAATAATTTTTCCACCGCCAGCTCGTCAAAATAAGCTGTAGCATATGAGATCTGCAGTAAAAACGGTTCAGGCCTAACATGAAACCCACAAAAGGTGTTGAGATTCATATATGACTCAGATTCTATCTTGTCATTATATGGAAGATATATATCTTCACTCCCCTCAAGCGTAAGCATTTCTTTCAGCACCCTGAAATTGGTGTAATTAAATATGGTGTCAAAAAATGGGTTTTCATCATAAGATTTTTCTCCTGCCAACCTGACTATTTCCTGAAAAGGCACTTTTTCATATTTTTTCAAGCGTTGAAGCTTGTCTTCGATCAGATTGATATAATCGTTCCAGGTCAGGTTTTCCGCGATGCAAACCCTCATTGGCACGGAGTTCAAATAACATCCAAGTAACTTTTCGCTATCAGCAACCACGGGCCTGTTGTTTGTAATCATCCCAACTACAATATCATTATCCTCCGCGTACAAAGTCATCGAATATATATATGCAGCAAAGCATATGTGCTTGAGACTTGTTCCAAGTTTTTTGGCTTTCTCCTCCAGTGCAGATTTCAGGTTTTCTCCCAGATCATATGGGATGTAACTAAATGTATTTTCGATACTTTTTCTTGAAAAATTCAAGCGGCTGGCACCAACCATCTCATTTTGCCAAAATAGGATATTATCGTCTTTTTTTGACTCTGAAAGTTCATAGATAATCTGATCCCTATAGCTACATCTCAAATCGTCAGGACGATAATCAGAGTCTTCCAATAATTTTATATAAGTATTGTTCAGTTCGCTTATAAACGATTGAAGGCTCCATCCATCAAACAAAGAATGGTGCATATCAAATATCAGCAGGTAAGAAGTTACATTGGTTTTCAGTATGTTCATCCGCCACAATATGGAACGATCCAGACCCGTTGCTTTCAGCTTCTCGTCTTCTATCTTTTTCAGCACAACGGTTTCCTGATTAAGCGGGGTCAAAGCAGATAAATCAAAATAATACAACTCCGGTGTTATCTCTTTTTTTATGATATGTGCAAAATTTTCAAGATCAAATATCTTCCTCAGTGTGCCGTGCTTTTTTACGAGAAGATCGATAGCTTTTTTAAAGATTTCAAAATCAAAATTCGTGGTACTTACCCTATAAACATTCTGTTCATGATATAGGATATCGTGGATATTGACGGACCCGGCCCCATTTTTCAGGGAATAAAAAACCATACCCTTTTCTATCCCATTCATAGGGAAAACTTCTTCGTAATCCTCATTCCAACCTACCCTTTGCCGGTAATCTTTTTCAAATGCTGAAATTTCATGAAGTGCAGTGTGGTAATGATGGTCAGTAGATCCAGTTTGACTGGCTTTTATAGCTTCTGATAATGCAGCTATTGTCTGGTTCCTGTAAACATCAGCAACCCCCAGGTTACAGTTGAACCTGGTGTTTATCTCATGAATCAGACCTATGGCCCTTAGAGAATCCCCACCCAGGTGAAAGAAATTATCAGTAAGTCCAACCTGATTCACAGAAAGCTCCTCTGACCATATGCTGGCCAAAGTTTGCTCTAAAGCAGTTTCGGGTGGCACATAGCTGATTTGAGCCTTGATCTCAGGATCAGGTAATTGATCGGGGTTGATCTTATCATTGGCAGTATGCGGAAAATGATCTAAAGAAATAAAAAATGAAGGCATCATGTGAGAAGGCACCCTATTCTGGAGGTGCGTTCTCAGTTCAGTCGCAGACACTTCCTGCGTACTGGTATAATATGCACATAAATAACTTTCCGATTCACCCCTGGTTTTCAGTACAACCAGCACATTATCAATAAGATTATGCTTCATCAACTGGAATTCAATTTCGCCGGGTTCTATTCTGAACCCCCTGAGTTGGACCTGTCGGTCGGCTCTACCCAGGTACTCTATTTCGCCATTCTTCAATATCTTGCCAAGATCGCCCGTACGGTACAATCTTTCTCCTGGATCATGCGGATTGGTAATAAATAACTGGGAGGTTAAGGCTTCATTATTCAAATATCCTCTTGAAACCCCCTCACCGCCTACAAAAAGCTCTGCCACAACACCTGTAGGTACATACTTCATTTTCCTGTCAAACAGATATATTGAAGTACTGGGAATTGGTTTACCTATATTTGAAACATTGCGTTCAATCTCATCATCGCCTATTTCCTTAAATGTCACATGCACAGTAGTTTCTGTAATCCCAAACATATTGATGAGTTTGACGTCCGAATAACGAGATTTCCATTTCTTCAATTTGAACGGCTTCAGGGCCTCACCACCAAAAATCACATAACGAAGCGCAGATAGAGACGCTTGCCGCTTTAAATCTTCCTGAATCAGGTTACCAAAAGCAGTAGGCGTCTGGTTCAATACTGTAACGCCATGTTTGTGCATTAGATCAAGATACAATTTTGGATCTTGGGCAACCTGTCTTGGTATAATGATCAGTTTACCTCCATACAACAACGCTCCATACATTTCCCAAACGCTGAAGTCGAATGTATGGCTATGAAACATGGTCCATACGTCCTGTGTATTAAAATCAAACTGAAATGCCTCATTAAAAAGCAGCCGAACTACATTTCTGTGCTCCACCATCACACCTTTAGGATTACCAGTAGTACCCGATGTGTAAATAATGTAACATAGATCATTCGAACTGATATCCCGGTTCAAATTAGAATCGTCGTGGGTTGCGGACAGCCGGTCAATAAAAATATTCTGACACCGATCGCCCGTGATCCCAACCTCGCTGCTTTCTGTTACCAAAATTTTTATTTTACTATCTTGCAACAAAAAATGTATACGTTCTGCAGGGTGCTCAACATCCAGAGGCAAGTAAGCCCCACCTGATTTCAAAATAGCCAACATACCTATGACAGTATATACTGATTTATTAACCAGGAGCCCGACAATCTCATTTGGAGAACTCATGCTGGCCTGAATGATTCTAGCCAACTGGTTAGAATGTCTGTTCAGCCTCTGATAGGTCCATTCTTCATCACCGAATACAAGTGCAATGGCATCAGGTGTCTTCACTACCTGCTGCTCAAATAGCTTGACCAAAGTCTCCGTTTCCGGAAATTTCACATGAAGGTCTTTGTTGATTCCTAATAAAAATTCTTTCTCATCGTCTGAAACGATATCGATATCTTCGAGGAGAAGATCTGCATTCTCTGCTATTTGAATAAGTATTTTTTGGTAATACTGGCTAAATCGTCTTATCGTTTCAGGTTGAAAGAGTTGTGTTGAAAATTCCAGGTCGAAATCAATACCAGTTGCAGATGAGGCGGCCGATAAAGAAATATCAAACTTTGATGAAGAGTTGCTAAGCGGATAGCGGTTGATTTTAAGATCTTTGAAATCTATTGTCTCCTCTTCCACATTTTGAAGAACAAATAAAACATCAAACAAAGGATTGTGAGACAAGCTCCTGTCTATTTTTAAATCGTCAACCAATTGATCATACGAATAATCCTGGTGATCAAAACAATTCAAAACCTTTAACGTCGTGTGCTGTAGATAATCCCGAAAGGTTAGGTGATGTTTAGGGAACAGCCTAATCGGCAAGGTATTCACAAATATCCCGATGATCTTATTTAAGTCCGGATGTGTGCGGCCAGCAGTTGGTGTACCTATAATGATATCTTCCTGATTACTTAATCTGGATAATAAAATGCCTAATGCGGAGATCAATATACTAAAAAGCGAACTACGGGAACCTATCGCCAGCCCCTCAAGCTTATCTTTAATATGCTGATCTATTGAAAAACTTAGAGCGCTACCTATTGTGCCCTTCACCTCTGGCCTGGGAAAGTCTAAAGGTAGTTGAAAAGATTTGGGCAGTGTACTGAATTCGCTGATCCAAAAATCTTTTTGTAAACGAGCATGATTTTCGTAGGAATTATAAAACCATTCTGAATAATCCTTGTATTGCAGATTGAGTTGAGGCATAGATTGGCCGTTGTAAGCAGTAACAAATTCTTTGATGAGAATCTGTTGTGAAACCCCGTCTGAAATTATATGATGCATATCTATCAGCAATATGTAACGTTCCTCATCTAAAGTAAGTAATTCAGCTCTTAACAAAGGAGCTTTACTGAGGTCGAAAGGTTTCGTAAACCGCAACAAGATGTCACTTATTTCCTCTTCACTGGCAAGCGTATTTTTAAGTTTTAACACATGCTCAGTTGCTATCTTTTGGACTACCTTCTTGTCAACCATTTCAAAAGATGTCCTCAAGGTTTCATGTCTTTCAATCAGCAGATTAAATACCTGCTCTATTTTTGAGACATCCAGGATACCCTCAAGCAGGTAGGCCTGCGGCATATTATAAGCTAACGAAAAAGGTGCAAGCTCATGCAAAAAGAAAAACCTTCGTTGCTGCGGGCTTACCCTATAGTACTCCTGCTCCGGAACCTTCGGTATATTCTGTATTTCAGTTGATATTATTCTTCTGCTCTTAATATAATTTATAATTTCTGTCTTTTGATTCCTCACCTCCTGCATCAAATCAGATTCTTCAAACCCTACATAGATATTGCCAAGCCGCAACTCATCATTGATTACCTTTATTTCGATTCCTTGTCGCTTTAGTTTTAACAAAAGTTCTTTCATAGTTTTCTCTTTTTTTCATTCGTCACTAAACCAGACCTATAATTTGATTTCCATTTTCCCTTCATTGGAACTTCCAGATACCCAAAGTTCGAGTTCAATAAGCTCGGCCTGCCGTGCAATAGTTGGATTGGCGAAAATTTCTCCTAATTTCAAGTTAACCGAAAATTCCTTTTTAATGCCATTTGCAAGATGTATTGCTTTCAAGGAATGTCCACCAAGCTCAAAAAAGCTCCTGTTCACGCCAATGATTTCCCTTTCCAGTTTCAGTATCTCTGACCAGATCCCCACCAGTTGTTCTTCAACATCGGTCGATGGTCCCTGATAATCGTCCGCTAAACCTGGTTCTACCGGGGGAAGCCCATGGTAATCAATCTTACCGGTTACCGTCTGG
>Ga0163162_10000730_pt1 | contig 30483 bp, 22 predicted proteins | sample S55metaG_FD_115310 | JGI IMG/M metagenome (GOLD analysis project Ga0163162, IMG submission 115310) | Switchgrass rhizosphere microbial communities from Kellogg Biological Station, Michigan, USA - S5-5 metaG | ecosystem: Host-associated > Plants > Roots > Rhizosphere > Soil | place: USA... | reverse complement strand
GCCACATAAATCAAATCGTACTTTTTTTGAACACCCTGGCGCAAAACCGGCTTATCCATCATCATGGGAATCCATTTTACACGGGCGCCAAAGTAGTGCTGGAAGAAACGTTGCTCTTCCACCGATATAGCCCAGATCTGTTGAAAAAGATCGAGCCGCCGGAGTTCATCGGTCAGTGCCACCTCCCTGTTAAAGCCGGGATCCTGCTCGTGCTGGGTGGATAACAAATCGTGGGTATCCATCACCGTTAGCGCCTCGCCCAAATTGGGATTGTCGCGTACCAGGTCAGCCCAATAGGCATAACTGATGATGACATAATCGTATTTTTTGGCTTTCAGCAATTTGTCGAATTGCCTGCGCAAGTGCAAGGTGGTGTGGTTGGGAATAGATCCCGCAGGAGTGGCCAGTTTTCGCTCGAAAATGAGGTGGCCGATTTTGTAGCCGAAGAAATAGGTGATGGGATTTTTTTTGATGGGCTTTCGGCGCACCACATGGATGTTTTCGGCTAGCCCGGTATTCAAAAAGGCGGCTTTGGATTGCTCTGTGTATTGTCCCCAGTGTTGCTTGCTCATAAAATCAACCTGCATGTTGCGGGCTTTGAAATAACGCAGCAAAGAAAGCGCTCGCGAAATGCTGCCGCTGTTCCGGTCGGCCGGATTTAATGGAAAAAAATACAATACCTTTTTCAATGCATGAGAATGAATTGCAAGATGCGCCATTCTGCTCAATCGGGAAAATTAGATCAGTTCACAGCGGACAGTTGACCGTGAGTAGTGTACTTTTGGCGGTCCACTGTCCACTATCCACTGTCAACCGTTAACTATTAAATAAGTTATATTTGAAACAATGGCGATTCAGAAAAAGATACTGATTACCGGCGGAGCCGGCAATATCGGTTCCAGCCTGGCTTCGAAATTATTAGTCAATCCATCGAATTACGTCGTGGTGGTGGACAACCTCAGCACCGGTTCACGCAGCAAACTGCCTGCCGCAACCCTTTCCAATTTTCAATTCATTAAGGCCGATGCCAACCAGTTCAATGAGCTTGCTTCAATTATGTTGTCGTACCAGTTCGACTACGTATTTCATTACGCTGCCGTGGTAGGTGTATCGCGCACGCTGGAAAATCCGGTCATGGTGTTGAAGGATATCGAAGGCATCCGAAACGTGCTGGACCTTTCCAAGAACACCGGTGTAAAACGGGTGTTCTATTCTTCTTCCTCGGAGGTATATGGCGAACCGGTAACCATTCCCCAATATGAAGAGACTACGCCGCTCAATTCGCGCCTACCCTATGCCGTTGTGAAGAATGTGGGGGAAGCTTTTTGCCGATCGTATTACCAGGAATTCGGACTGCCTTATTCGGTATTTCGTTTTTTTAATACCTACGGGCCCGGACAAAGTGAAGACTTTGTGGTGCCCCGGTTCCTGCGTGCGGCAATGCAGGCAGAGCCGATCCATATTTATGGTGATGGCTCGCAAACCCGCACTTTTTGTTATGTAGATGACAACATCGAAGCCACCATGGCGATTATGGACGATCCCTCTTCATTAAACCAAACCGTGAATATTGGCAGTGACGAGGAACTGAGCATTTTGGAATTGGCAAAATTGGTAAAACAGGTGTCCGGCTCAACTTCCCCGATTGTTCACCTACCCCCATTGAAAGAAGGAGACATGGCCAGGCGAAAACCCGATATCAGCAGGATGAAAAATTATCTTGCCAAGCCACTCATCACGCTTGAGCAGGGCATCGCCTTGTTGCATCAAAGTTATTTGAAAGAGAAATGAGTGGTTGCCCTACACTTCAACTTCGGGCCTCTGGAAAAATGCTTGCATGTCAATGAGCTTCTTGTACAGTCCATCTTTTTCAAGCAACTGGAAGTGATTGCCTATTTCCACGATATTGCCATCCTCCAGAACAAGAATGTTGTCGGCATTTTGTATCGTACTCAACCGATGTGCGATAATTAATGAAGTACGGTTTTTCATCAGGTTGTTGAGCGCCTCCTGCACCAGTTTCTCTGAAGCGGTGTCGAGCGCAGAAGTGGCTTCATCCAGTAGCATGATGGGTGGATTGTTCAGCACGGCCCGCGCGATGCAAATGCGTTGCCGCTGGCCCCCCGATAATTTTATTCCACGGTCGCCGATGTTCGTATCATAACCCTGTTCCATAACCGAAATAAATTCGTGCGCGTTTGCCACTCTGGCAGCGGCTTCAACCGCTTCGGGTGTGGCACCCGGCTGTCCAAAGGCGATGTTATTGAAAATGGAATCGTTGAAAAGAATGGAATCCTGTCCTACAATACCCATCTGTGCGCGAAGTGAATGGATGGTTAGCTTTTGAATGGGCACACCATCGAAGCTGATGGTTCCCGAACGGGGTTCGATAAATCGCGGTATTAGGTCCATCAGGGTCGATTTACCGCCGCCTGACGGTCCCACTAAAGCAACGGTGCTGCCCCTTGGAACAGTGAAACTAATATTGTGAAGCACTTCTTTGTCGCCATAGGCGAATGACACATTCCTGAATTGAAGCTCTTTTGAGAACTTTTTCGCGACAACGGCATCTGGCGCATCCTGGATCTGAGGCTTTTCGTCAATTAACTCCAACACCCTTTCTCCTGCTGCCAGTCCGGAATGAATGTGGGCGAAAGCAACAGAAATGGCTTTTGCCGGCCGCATAATTTGCGAGAACAATGCGATATAAGCGATGAAGTTCGCGGCATTCAAATCACTTTGTTTGGAAACGACCAGTGAACCGCCATAAAGTACAATGCCAGCCACCATCAGGATGCCCAGGAATTCCGATACCGGCGAAGCCAGTTGCTGGCGCTTGGCCATTGAACGAACAATTTTTGAGTAGCGCTCGTTCTCCTTATTGAATTTATTCACGATGAAATCAACCGAATTAAAAGCCTTTACCACCCGCATGCCATTCAGTGCTTCATCCAGGTAACTGATCATAGTCCCGTAGGATTCATGTGAAGCCACGGCCTGGTGTTTCAGTTTCTGTACAATGCGACTAATGATGAGGGCGGCAACCGGAATAACCAGCAACGATACCAGGGTAAGTTTATATGAAATGATAAAAAGCATCACCAGGTAGGTGATCAGGGTAAAGGGCTCTTTGAAAATTACCTGTAGGGTACCCGTTACCGTATACTGCACCACCTGCACATCGGCGGCTATCTTGGAAATGATATTTCCCTTGCGTTCGTTCGTGAAATAACCCAGGTGCAGGTTCATCACGTTGCTGAATACCGATTTTCGTAGGTTAAGCAACGTGTGTATTCGAAGATTTTCCATGATCCTGTCGGCCAGGTACCGGAAAAAATTTCCCAACAAGACCGAGGCGATGATGATGCCGCAAATAATTTTCAGCGCGCCCAGAATTCCGTAATGAATATTGGCCCAGGTGGAATAGTAGTTGAAAACTTTGAAAATGTCGAACCAGTTTTCGGGCTTGGGTGGCAAGGCAGTCTGGCTTTCCTGGCCAAACAGGGTGGTAAGTAAAGGCGCCAGCAGTGCCAGATTCAGGGTGTTGAATATCACCGACAGCAGGGTAAACAAAATATACGGTACGGCATAGCGGCCCACGGGACGTGCAAATGACAATAGCCTGAAATATGTCTTCATCTTCAATTAAGCGCTTAAAAAATGACCTTCGCCGATTATGCCGCAAAGGTATTAAAATACACCGCAAGACGGTGTTGATGTATATTTGAATGGCATGAATGAAAAGGGTATTGATATCATTGTTCCCAGTTTCAGGCTCATCGAAAATATTATTCTCCAGGTTGTTGAACTGCCCCGCCCCGACGGATACGCGCTACAGTACTACATTGTAGCAGATGATCCCAACGCCGCGATTCCTGCCCGCATACGGGAATTACAAAAGTCCGGCCGCATTCACTTCATACAAAACACAATAAACGAAGGCCCCTCCGCCGCCCGCAACAAGGGTATCGCCGCAGGAGACGCCAAATGGATCCTGCTGCTGGACGATGACATCCTTCCGGATCCGCAATTGTTATTGGCTTATGCTATGGCCATTGAACAGCATCCCGACGCCATCGGATTTGTCGGCCCCTGCATTTTTCCCGCCGCTTTTAATGCCACCACCCAGGCACTTCGAATAAATGGTTCGGTAGGTCATTTCGAAGCCCCTCTCAACACCGAAGCCCTACGCTGGGCACCCACCGCTAACGTGATGTTGAATCGCGAAAAGATGGATGACCATTGGTTCGATCCGGCATTCCGTGCAGGTGAAGACATCGATTTCCTGGTTAGAAATTCCTTGCGTTTCGGCGAAAAATATATTTGCGTGCCGGGGGCCGTTGTGCGTCATCCTTGGTGGAATAACGGACAGGGTCAAACGAAAAGGCAATTTCAGTATGGCCTAGGTGCCAGCCAGATTGCCGCCAAAATTCCCATTCGCGAATACACCTACCGCGATTTCACCAATACATCCGAAACAATCCTATTGTGGATCCTTTTCCTGCCCATTGCCACATTACTAGGCTGTTTCAAAGCCGCCCTGGCTTTCCTGCCCTGCCTGCTGCTGGCCGAATGGCTGACCAACTGGCTGAAAGCCGCATTCACCTACCAGCAATATTCACCCCTCATTGCAACGCAACTCATGCTCATCAAAAACAGTCGTGAGTGGGGGTATTTATATGGCGCCTTGTCAACACTGCGACCCGGCGGATTCGCCGAAAGAATTGACATGGGCTTTGAAAAAAAGCACCCCGGTGCCTTCCGATTGAACAGGTGGAAAATTGTAAAGACACTGCTATTGATAGCTATGTACCTTGTGGTAACCGTTTGAGCAATAGGTTCGCCCCTTCAGCAAAGTGTCTTCATAAATTCTGTAGTTCACGGTTTCCCGGTTGCGCTCATAATAAGGATGGTAGAGGTGGTAACAAACCGCTCTCATTTTTACCTTCTTCTGCACCAAACCAGAATACACAAATCTCGCAGCCAGTTCAATGTCCTCATGTCCCCATCCCTTCAAGTCGTTATTATAACCATTCACTTTTACAAAATCAGATTTCCAAAATGCCAGGTTGCAACCGATCACATTGTCGGAGCGGTGACTTTTTTTGGTAATCAATTTTGAAAACAACGGAGACCAAATGGCGTTGAACCGGTTCCTGATTCCATCGGAATAGGGCAAGACCTTTGGCTGGCGGCCCTGCGTAAGCCATTCCTTGCTTTTTTGTTCAGAAAGCAAGGCGCGGCTGCCTCTTACATAACAACCGGTTTCAGCAACGCTCAAATGATCCTGTATAAACCGGTGATGCAATACGATGTCACCATCAATCTGGATAATATAATCGCAATGCGTTCCCGCAATGGCCTTGTTCATGATGATCGTTTTCCGGAATCCATCATCCGGATGCCAAAAATGTTTTACCGGGACCGGAAAGCGCGACCGGAATTCATCGATCACGGCCTTGGTAGATTTACCCGAACCGTCGTCGGCGATTGAAATCTGGTTGGGAAGAATGGATTGTTCCAACACACTCTCCAAAACCAGTCTGAGTGACCTGGGTGATTTATAGGTTGCGATCACCAATGCTACGGTTTTCGTTTCGTTCTTAAACATCGGCTAAATATTGATTGATTCCTTCTTCGCAATATTTTCTCTTTTCCTGAATAGCTCTTTTCAATTCAAATTCATTTTGTTCCAGCATGGGTTTTGGATTCACGGCATGATCCAGGTGAAAGGCAATGCCACCACATTTTAGAAATCTTTTTTGTACGCCATAATTCAATAGCCGTACAACGAACTCCTTGTCTTCAGGACCCCATCCCCGGAAATTTTCATTGTATCCATTTACTGCAACGGCGTCTTTTCTCCAAAATGCCATATTGCATCCATGTATCTCCCATCGCTCATCTCCTTTGTCTTTGTATCCTGTTTTGAAAAATGGCCATAGTAATGGAATGCGCCAGGCACTGAAAAAATTGCTGACGCCCTTATGAAATGGATTTACGCGCGAACGTTTTCCATTCAGGAATTCGCGTGAGAGTGGCTTGTCAAGGTAAATGCGACTGGCGCGTACAAAAGAACCCTCTTTTGCAAATTGAAGATGATCCAATACGAAGGTGGGATGCATGATGATGTCGCCATCAACCTGTATGATGTATTCACCACTGGCTTCCGCAATAGCCATATTTCTGATCTTGGCCAGCCTGAATCCGTCATCAGGATGCCAAACATGTTTAATGGGAATGGGAAACCGGTTCTGAAAATCCCGGATTACACGGGCAGTCTCCTCCGACGAACCGTCGTCGGCTACGATCACTTCATCCGGCAACCGTCGCTGTTTCAGCAGGCTCCTAAAACTGGCGGCCAACGCCTGTGGCCAATTATAGGTTGATATGATCAATGTAGAGGTGCGATGCATAGGATTAAGGCTAATACAAATCTATTTCTTTAATACGGGTATATCCTTGATATATAATGGTTTAACCCATCTTTAACAGAAGGGCCCGGCAACGAAAGCCCCACTGAAAAACAATACGCAAATAACAGGCCTAAAGCAATCTTGAAAGAAGGATAATTCAAAGCAATCATTCCAACACCGTAACCTCCGTAATCAAACGGAATCCATTATCCTTTATAAATGGCAGGATGGGCAAAACAAGTTTGCATAGGCTAAACTACAACAACCTGATCACAATTAATTCCAAAACGTTGCACCATTTGGCATTTTCTGCTTTCTTATATTTATGCTATGCACAAATTATCAAGCAGGCTGTTTTTTTGGGGAATGGTATTTCTTTCCTCCTTTGCATGGGGTCAGCAAAAATCAAAACCCGTTGTTATTGGTTATGTTGGCGGTTATCGCGGATTGGTTCACACCGATTCCATTGAAGCTGAGAAACTGACACACATCAATTATGCGTTCGTAGATATGAAAGACAGCCTTGCCTGGCTGCATCGCGAAGCAACCGACACCATCAATTTCAGAAATCTCAGTTTGTTAAAGTTGAAGAATCCTGATTTGAAAATCCTGATCTCGATCGGCGGCTGGACCTGGAGTAAAACTTTCTCAGATGCAATTGTTAATGATACCATGCGCCAGAATTTTGCCTATAGCGCCTCCACCCTCGTGCGCGACTTCGACCTGGATGGCGTGGATATCGATTGGGAATATCCCGGACTTCGTGGTGACAACAATTCTTTTCGGCCTGAAGACAAGCAGAACTATACACTCATGTTCCAAGCCATTCGCGCTAGTTTGGATTCCCTGCAATTGCAAACAAAGAAAAAATACCAGGTGACGACAGCCGTTGGAGGCTTCTACGACTTTATTACACATACCGAGATGGACAAAGCCCAGCAATACCTGGACTACGTAAACATTATGTCGTACGATTTCAGAACGGAAGCTGATACGCTCAGCGGTCATCACACCAATTTATTTTCGTACACCGCGGCGGAGAATGAGCAGTCGGGTGATCGCAGCGTGCGGGAATTTATCGCGGCCGGTGTTCCGCCCTCGAAGATTGTACTCGGACTTGCATTTTACGGCAGGGGATTTAAAGTAGACCCGGGAGAAAATCGCGGACTAAATGAAAAGATCCTGGCCACCCAGCGGGGCGGCGGATTTACCCGACTGAAAGATAGTTTGATCAACCAACAAGGCTACAAGCGTTACTGGGACAAGAAAGCAAAGGCCCCCTATTTATATAACAAAGACACGAAAGTGTTCATTACCTACGATGACGAAAAGTCCATCAAGCTAAAATGCAGATATGTTCGCAAGAACAAACTAGGCGGCGTGATGTTCTGGGAATATTTTTCTGACCCCAAAGGGTATTTGTTGGGGGTGGTGGACAGATCTCTGTAGTTGATCGGTTGATCGGTTGATCGGTTGATCAGTTGATCGGTTGATTAAGTTGATTGGGTTGATTAAGTTGATTTTACAGATCACCTGATCAACCGATCAACTGGTCAACTTATCAACATCCTAGGCCGTCATCACCTGTTCATCGCCGGGTTTGTCTTTCACCACTACCAGGTCGCCAAGTTCCACCGTAATCGGGATGATGCCCAACTGAACAATCGCTTTTTTCCCACGTATCTCTTTCACTGTTCCTACCTGCCTGTTTTGTTTCATCATGGCTTTGTCGCCCACCTTTGGCTCTCCACCCACTTCTACATACCTGGAATCGAATTTCTTTCGAATCGATTCTTTCACCTGTTTTTCCTTCTGTTGAAAAAGCAGTGCGCGCATCTGCCTGATCAATTCTTCCTTGTTCTCTTTCTGTTCCGCTTTCTTCCATTCAACCACGAGTTGCCGCAGTTTTCTTTCCATGTCTTTCAAATACACCAACCTCTCTTCACTCACCTTGTTCTGGTGTTTCAACAATTCAACCTGCTGCTTATGACTTTCAGCATGAATGGTTTTTTCCATTTCGCGTTTCAGCCGTTCATTTTCCTTTAGTAATTTTTGCAGCTCCTGTTTCTCTTTTTCAACTCTCTGCATATCCTGCTCGGCGCTATTCAATAATTTGTCAAGCCTGAAATGATCTTCTTCCACCAGTTTACGCGCGCGCTCAATAAGCGGTGTCGGAAGGCCGATTCTTTCTGCAATGGAAAATGTGTAGGAACTGCCGGGCTTTCCAATAACGAGGGTATAGAGTGGCAATAGATTCTTTTCATCGAAGGCCATGGCGCCATTAATGATGCCCGGCGTTTTGTTGGCCATCACTTTCAGGTTCAGGTAGTGTGTGGTAACAATGCCGATGGCGTGCTTCCTGGCCATTTCTTCCAATATCACTTCGGCAAAAGCGCCACCCAGGTTGGGGTCGCTGCCACTGCCGAGTTCATCAATAAAAAACAGGGTCTTGCCGTTTACATTCTCAACGAAATGCTTCATGTTCAGCAAATGCGAACTGTAAGTACTGAGTTCAAACTCCAGACTTTGCGTGTCGCCGATGTGAATCATGATTTGTTTAAAAACGCCGAATTGGGAAGAGGGATGCACGGGCACCAGCAATCCGCTTTGAAGCATCATTTGCAACAGGCCGATGGTTTTTAAAGTAACCGTTTTGCCACCGGCGTTGGGTCCTGAGATGACGAGTATCCTTCGCTTGTCGTCGAGGGTGAGCGTAACCGGTAGTGTGGGCTTTTTTGATTTCCGGTTATACAAATACAACAAGGGATGGTATCCTTTCACAATATTCACCTGCGCCTTGTCCACAACCGTTGGAAACTCTCCGTGAATTTCCACGGCCAGCCTGGCCTTGGCGCGAACAAAATCATACTCTCCCAGAATGGTATGCCAGTCGGTGAGCAGGGGTGCGTGTGCTGAAAGACTGGCCGTGAGTTCGCGGAGTATCCGGTATACTTCCCTGCTTTCTTCCTGCTCCAGCTCAAAAACATCGTTGTTGAGTTCAATGGTTTCTTCCGGCTCGATGAACGCAGTTTTCCGGGAATCGCTTTCGCCGTGCAGGATGCCTTTCACCTGCCGCTTGTGCTCGGCAAATAATGCCACTACCCGCCTGCCGCTGAGAAAAGATTCCTCAATTTCTGCCACATAACCAGATTTGGCAAGACGCGACAATACTTTTTCAAAAACCCTCCGCAACTCATTTCGTTTGCGATACAGGTTAACACGAATGGTCGCCAGTTCTTTTGAGGCATTGTCTTTTACACGCCCGTCTTCGCCCAATACTTCATCAATGGACTGGATGATTTTCTTTTCGTAGGAAGAATGTGCGATTACCTGCGCGAGGGCCGGATAGGCCTGCCGGCGTTCTGCATCGAACCAGCGAAATAAAGATTGAATGGTTTCCGCCATTTTCCTGATCTCCAGAAATTGTTCTCCCGAAAGCACTGCACCGGCAATGCCCAGCAGTTTCAATTCCTTAGACAGGTTAAAAACGGCATCATTGGGAAAGAAAAGTCCACCTTCCAGCAATGACTTATATTCATAGGATTGCCGAAGCTCAGCTTCAATGTATTCCAGCCTGGTGTGAATGCGTAGTTCGGATGCTTTTTCCTTGGCGTACAGGGTTTGAGCCTGGTTAACCAGGAGGTCCTTTATTTTATCGAATTCAAGATTGTTAAGCGCCGACTCCGGAAAAAACTTAATCATATTCAAACAGTTCGGAGGGCAAAGATATGGTTTCATGCAATGAAGCAAAGTCCTGGCGCCTTTGCATGAAATAAGTTAACAATGTCACAAATCCGGGTTATGTCGTGCAGCTTACCTCTACTGACGAATGCCTGCAGTAAATTGCATTCAAATTGAGATCGATGCGTTTTAAACTGATATGTATGAAGTCTATTTTTTCAATTTCGTTCCTGTTTATTGCTACCCTTATCTCCTGTGCCCAGAAAAGTAATTCTGAAAAATCAAAGAAGATCGCCGACAACAAGGTGAGTCCGAATGTGAAGACCGATACCGCGCTTTTTGGAACAGGATGCTTCTGGTGTACGGAAGCTGTTTTCCAGGAACTGGAAGGCGTATTGAAAGTAACCAGTGGGTATGCCGGTGGTTTTGTGGCCAACCCCACTTACGAACAAGTTTGCTCCCATACCACTGGTCATGCGGAAACCCTCCAGATTATCTACGATCCCACCAAAATAACTTACGACGAGTTGTTGGAAGTATTCTGGCAAACGCATGATCCCACCACGCTTAACAGGCAAGGCAATGATGAAGGCCCACAATACAGAAGTGTGATTTTTTATTACAACAATGACCAAAAGAAGAAGGCTGAACATTACAAGGCGGAACTCGACAAGAGTGGCGCTTTTGCGAATCCCATCGTTACCGCGATTGAAGGATACCGGAATTTTTATCCGGCCGAAGACTATCATCAAAATTATTACACCAACAATGCCAACCAGCCTTATTGTTCTTTCGTGATCAGGCCCAAGGTTGAAAAATTCGAGAAGGTCTTTAAAGCCAAGCTAAAAAAATGACCCCCAAAAAAGGTAAACCTTCCAGGGGGCCGTGTAGGAAACGAATGGTTATTTTGCTTAAGGTTGCTTAATCATTTTTTGTGTAAACGTACTTCCGCCTGCTCTCAGCACGGCTACGTAACCGCCGGGAACCAGTTTGTCCATTCCATCCACGCTGATGCTGTTTTGACCAGAGTTCAACTTCAGTGCTACCTGTTGTTGCATTCTGCCGTTCAAATCAAAAATCTGGAGCGTAGCATTTTCCGGTTTCGCGCAGGTCATGTTCACGGTGGTGCGGTCTTGTACCAGGTTTGGATACAATTTAAATCCGTCACTGGTCAAACTCCTGGCGCCAAACTTCAAGAATACGGTATTGCTGTAACCAACCTCGCCGGTTGATTTTGTCCATTTCAATCGATAATAAGCGTTACCGGATGACAGGTCATCATCAATATAACTATTGTTAGGAAGGTCGGTTTCGTTATAAATCGCTGTGAATTGCTGGCCATTGTAACTTCTTTCCAACACCATCGATTTCATTTGATATCCGGGTTGGATAGCCCATTGAATATGTGCGCCGTCCTGCTTAACATTTCCTGTAAAGCTTTGCAAAGGACTTACCGCGAGCAAACCATTGGCATATTTAAACTTCTTAAAGTATACGCTACGCAAACGAGTACCTGGCTTCGTAGATTGGTTGTTGGCACCTACCCTGATGGTGAAAGATGCTACGTTCGCGTTTACAACGGTAAACATTACCTGCTTGGCTGCAGTATCACGCCCAGGATAGTCGATACCGGCAGTATTACGACCGGTGAACCATGTACCCGATTGGGAAACCGCCAGTTCACCACCCAGCAGATCGTAATCCATATAACCGCCACCCAAATCGATTTCGTCAAATTCGTTCAACGGATTGCCAAGACCATCGTTGTCTTTCATTCCGTCTACGTCGATACAGGTTACGGGCACTTCCAGCATGACCAATGGCATATCGGTAGTCGCGTCAATAAACTGGAAAAACATTTCAAGGTATCCGCTGCTCATCGGCGGAACTTCAAGTGTAGGCTGAAGCGCCTCGGGATATCCTGAACCGGCGTCAAGCGCAGATACGCTGATGCCACCTGTAATATCTACTATCGTAACCAGCGCGTCTACATTCGGCTTCACGTTCAGGAATCGGTATACGTCACCCACCTGTACGTTGGAAGGGTTACCGCTACCAGATACCTGGATAGAGTTGGTGAAGTCGTAATCAGGTTGTGCCTTAACACGCACTGCAAAGCAGAGCATAAGCATTACGTTGGTGAATAAAATCAGTTTTTTGAGAGTACCATTCTTTTTCATAGACTACATTTTTCTGTTCAGCGAATGGCTTTTCGGGACAAGTGGATCAAGGTTTAATTGTAAAACGGATCTGTATACTCGTATTAGAGTTTGATCATTTTTTGTGAGTGTACTTCATTATCGGCATACACCGAGATAATGTAGTTACCTCTTGCAAGACGGCCCATGCCATCAATGCTGATGCTGTTATCACCATTCTGCGCGGTGTATTGCTTGCTCAGCACCGTACGACCATTGTAGTCAGTCATCCTTACCACAATGTTTTGTTTTGCGGCTGAATGCAACTGCAGGGTGGTTACATCATTTACTACAGTAGGAAATACTTTGAAGTCGCCGGTTTGACCGCTCATCTTAAACATCAGGATGTTGCTGTACAAGGCCATGCCTTCATTGCTCACCATTTTCAGGCGGTACAGCACAGTACCTTTCAGTGTAGGATGGTCAGTATAGTTACCCATTGACCTACCGGTATTATTATAAGAAGGAGTTTGCTCTGTTATCGCTTCAAAAGCGCCACCATTGTTCGAACGTTCAACTACAATTGAACGGTATTGTTTCAGGTTGGTCAACTCCCAGTTCATTGCAACGTCATTACCTTTCTTTACACCTTTAAATGACACCAGGCCATCGGCATAAGCAGGTAACAAACCTGAAGAGAAAATGAATTTCTTGAAATAGTCACTCCTGTATCTCACGACGTTCTGATCACTCTGGTTATCGGCACCCACACGTAACGTAAGAGTAGAGATGCCAGAATTAATTACTGTAAACATTGCCTGTTGCGCCATCGTGTCAATATTCTGGTAAGTGATACCACCGATGTTTTCACCGGTAAACCAATCACCATACTGGCCGATCTGAATTTCATAACCGGTCGTGTTATAACTCACATACGCGCCAGGACCAAGGTCCAGCTCATCATACTCATATAACATACCGCCACTATAAGGGTATCCGTCTACGTCAATCGGAGTTACAGGCACTTCACCCATTACAATCGGGTTAGAAGTACCGGCGGCAACGAATGTGATTTTGAATTCTACATATCCCTTCGAGTGTGCGGGACAGTTAATAAAAGGTTGGAAGGCTTCTACAAATCCGGTGGAAGAAGCATCGAAAGTATTTAAGGTAACACCACCCTGAAAATCGGTCACTTCAACCAAAGCATCAACACCAGGGCGTGTATTTAAATAGCGATATACGTCTCCTTTTTCGGGAGCGGCAGCATTGCCGGTGCCAGATTCCTGAACGTAGTTCGAGAAATCGTAGTCAGGTTGTGCAATCAGTTCTCCGCTTATTAAGAGGAGCGCCAGAAGGCTTGTATTCCTGAAAAGGCGTGAAAGGATACCATTCGTTTTCACGGGTCTAGGGTTTAGTTAACAAAGGGTTTAGAACAGGTTCTTCAGGAATTGGACGGATAGAAAACTAGTAGAAAGGTTTCAGGAAGGATAGTAGGAAGAGAACTTTAGAAATTCCGCTTTTGCGGTACACATATAAAACGTATTCCTACATCATTCTATTGTATATTTTACGAAAGATTTTGTGGTTTTTACGCAAAATAAATGATGTTTTTTTGATACTTAGGCTGATAATCAACCAACTACCGAAAAAGATATTTTTTTATCCTACTATCGTAGTTTTACGATTTTTACCTGCCTCAGCTCGAGCAAGTTGAGGGAATTGGGTAGAAAATTGACCACCCTTGGGTTCACCAGGTGGATTACCATATCGTACCATAGCGGCACAACCGGCGCTTCGTTCACAACCAGTTGATCCATTTGCTGATACAATTGGTTTTGAGTGTTAATATCAGGCGCCGCCATGGCCTTTGCGAATAAATCGTCGTAAACCGCATTTTTGAAGCGAGTATAGTTGGGGGGAGCCGGATTCTTGCCCAGGAATACATTCAGAAAATTCTCGGCATCGGGATAATCGCCTATCCAACTGGCCCTGAAAAACCCCGCCTGCGATTTGGCCGTTTGCTCAAGCAACAAACTTTTTTGTATGGCTTCTACCTGAACCGGAATTCCAATTTCCTGCAATTCCCGCGCAATAAAATTTGCCAGCTCGGCATATACAGGCACCGTTAACAACTTAATCGCGGGCAATCCCTTTCCGTCGGGAAAACCGGCTTCCTTTAACAATTCCGCAGCCTTAGCCGGATCATAATGATAACCTTTCACTGCATTGGAATCGAAAGAAGGCAAGCCTACCGGGATGAACCCGCTTTCCGCCGGAAAGCCGATTGAATTGCGCAGGTACATCATCATTTTCCTTCTGTCGAATCCATAGTTGATGGCCTGCCTGATTTTTTTCAATCGAAGCGGCGAAGCTTCTACGATGGGATTTGCACTGTCTACTAAAATACCCAGGTACTCAATCGTGAGGTAAGCATGTTTTTGAAGAACGATCTTTCCCTCCCAGTCCTTTCGCAATTCTCCTTTCTTTGTCAATACTTCATCTTTAAAAGAGGCATCAATGTCGTTGATGAAATCGAGACGCCCTTGCTGGAATTCCAGGAACTCGCTTGCTTTGCTGTCCAGAAATGAAACCTTTACCGCATCCAGGTAAGGTAATGATTGTCCTTTGCTGTCGCGTTCAAAATAATGATCGTTCTTTAACAATATCAGGGCCTGCCCTTCTTCCCAAGCACTGAATCGAAATGGGCCGCTGCCGCAGGGATGTTTTCTGAAATCAGCACCATACAATTCCACGGCCTCCTTTGCAACCACTGAACAATATTGCATGCTAAGAATGCCCAATATCGGATTGTATGGCCGGATCAATTTCAATTGAAATACCGAATCGTTGAGCGCAACAAAACCCTGATCGGGATCAACCTTGCCGTTGAATACCCATGCGCCGGGCGATGCGGTTGCCTTATTCACCAGTCTCTTAAAACTGTATTCCACATCATGCGCAGTGAGCCGGCGTACTGCGTTTGCACCGAATGCCGCATCGGGGTGAAAGTAAACATCGCTTCGAATGTAAAATGTGTATACCCGTCTGTCGTCACTAATTTCCCATCGTGTTGCCAGTGAAGGAGCAGGCAACAAACTGTCGTTCGTTTCCACCAACGTGTTATACAGCTGGTGTACGGCCCACATATTGGCCTGGTTTTTTGCAAAGGCAGGGTCGAGTGAACCAATGCCCTCCGGCTGGTTATAGTGAAACACCATCTTCCCCTCGCTTTCACCGGTGCTACAACTGTTGTGTAGGGTAACAACGGTGAGGACCATAACGAATAGGGTCAACCGTTTTAAAGGCGTCAGACTATTTTGCCGCTCGTATATTTTTGAAATCATCTTATTCAAATCCGCCTAAATTTAACCATCAAACCAATGATCGTGAAATATATTGGAGCCGCCTTGTTTTTCTCCTTTGCAAGCCTTTTATCATTCACCCAAACCCAGCACGTTTTCACCCATGCCGATACCATACGGGGTTCAGTAACCGCTGAGAGAGCCTGGTGGAACGTTACCCATTACAATCTCCAGGTGCAATTCGATTATGTGAGCAGATCCCTCGCCGGAAACAATACCATCAGCTTCAATATCATTTCTTCTTCTAAAAAAAATATGCAGGTTGACCTGCAGCCAGGTTTGGATATTGACAGCGTTATGAACACCGGAAACAAATTGAAATTTTACAGGGAGGGATCAGCTTATTATATCCAGTGGCCCCACCGGCAAAATGAAAAAAAAGGCGTGGTCACAATTTATTACCATGGCTTGCCACGCGTTGCCAAGCGTCCGCCATGGGATGGTGGCGTCACCTGGACAACCGACAAGCAGGGCAATCCATGGATCACGGTAACCTGCCAGGGACTGGGTGCCAGCGTATGGTACCCCTGCAAGGATTACCAGGGCGATGAGCCCGACAGCGCCAGCATCTCTATCACCGTTCCGGACACCCTGGTGGCCGTTTCGAATGGCAGGTTACGCAACCAGCAGCCCGCTTCACCCGGTTACAGCACCTACACGTGGGCGGTAGTAAACCCCATTAACAACTACAATATCATTCCCTACATTGGCAAATACAGCCATTGGCAGGAAACCTTCGCCGGCGAAAAAGGAAACCTGGATTGCGACTATTGGGCCCTCACAGAATACCTTGCGCAAGCGAAAGAGCAGTTTACGCAGGTTAAAACGATGCTTACCTGTTTCGAACATTGGTTTGGACCCTATCCATTTTACCAGGACGGTTACAAACTTGTGCAGGCACCACACCTTGGTATGGAACACCAAAGCGCCGTGGCTTACGGCAATGGCTTCCGCAATGGATACCGCGGCACCGATCTGTCGGAATCGGGATGGGGTTTGAGATGGGACTTCATCATTGTTCACGAGAGCGGGCATGAATGGTTTGGAAACAATATCACATCAAACGACATCGCCGATATGTGGATACACGAATCGTTCGCCAATTATTCAGAAACCCTTTTCACCGAATGCCAGTTTGGTAAAGAAGCCGGCGCTGATTACGTGACCGGCACGCGTAGAAAGATTAAAAACGAAAAGCCCATCGTCGGACAATTCGGTGTGAACGATGAGGGATCGACCGATATGTATTACAAAGGCGGGAACATGTTGCACACCATTCGCCAGGTGATAAACGACGATGAAAAATTCAGGAAAATATTGCGTTCACTGAATGCGCATTTCTATCACAAAACTGTCGACGGAAAGGAATTAGAAAAATACATGTCGGAACAGGCCGGTATCGACCTCAGCAAAATATTCCAGCAATACCTGGAGACGACGCAGATTCCTTTATTGGAATACAAGCCGGCAAAGGGCGGCTACGAATACCGCTGGACGAATGTTGTGAAAGGATTTACGATGCCCCTGAAAGTTCTTACCGACAAGGAAGAATGGATACATCCCACCGAAACCTGGCAAACCCTGCGCACCTCATCCGAACAATTGACGGTGGACCGGAATTTTTACGTGAGAGCCAAAGAAATGAATTGATTATTTCAGGGCCACGCCGTTTTTCAGGCGTCCCGCGCCGAGGAAGCGCCTTTTCCAATAACTATCCTGCAAATCGCTGATCATAACACCGCCTGATGTGGAGGCGTGTACGAATTTATTTTCCATCAGGTATACGCCAACGTGAGAAACGCCACCTTTTGTGTTGAAGAAGACCAGGTCGCCCTCTTTTAATTCATCATCGGAAATAATAGCGCAGGAATTTTTCTGATCCTTTGCGGTGCGTGGCACATTCGCGCCATACACGGCAGATTCGAGGGTTTGTACAAATGCAGAACAATCCACACCTTTTTTTGAAGTGCCGCCCATGCGATAAGGGGTGCCCCACCAATTGTCAATAAAACTATAAAGATCCCGGTTGTTTAACCGCTCTACTTCCACATCCATAACTATAGCATATTTGAACTGAATAGGTGTTCCGCTCTCAATGGTAAACATCGGATGAAAATCATCCAGGGGCGGGCGGAAGGTTCTCTCCTGTTCCTTCGAGCGGGCGGCTTCAGATGAATTTTTTCCGGTGACGGTAGATCCGTTGGAGTTAATTTGATCCAGGAACACGGGTGAGTTAGACTTCGTTGCAGACGAAGCATTCGTGCCCGATCCAGAACCACTGGTGGGCTTCAGGGTACTGCAGCCGATGAGCCACAAGGCCGTACAAATGATGAAGAGATAAAATTTCAAAACCGTCCAGAATTGATCACCATTTATCCACAAAAATCACACCACGAATGCGGATCAGTAACTGTTCCCGCGAGTATGCATTCATTGCTATAACTTTGTATAGCAAGAATACCGGGATACCCCCAATTTCCTGCAGAACGAATACCCATTGTTGATCCTACCGGCCTTCCGACAACTGAACGGGGCTGTTTTGAAATAAAGGCATGAGCAAATTCTCTCATCTTCACGTCCATACCCAGTATTCTCTTTTAGATGGCGCGGCTGGCATTGATGCATTGTATAAAAAAGCCATGGCTGATGGCATGCCTGCATTGGCCATTACCGACCATGGGAATATGTTCGGCGTTTTCAATTTCGTTGCCGAAGCTTACAAACACAGGGTAAATCCCGATGATAAAAAGTCGCCGTTAAAAGTAAAGCCCATTGTAGGCTGCGAATTTTACATCACTGAAAACCGGCTCAGGAAAAGTTTTTCCAAGGAAGAAAAAGACCCCCGCCACCACCAGATATTATTAGCCAAAAATGAAACCGGATACAAGAATCTGATGAAGCTCACCTCCCTGGGTTTCATTGAAGGCATGTACAGCAAGTATCCGCGCATCGACAAAGAGCTCATCCATAAATACCACGAAGGATTGATCGCTACCACCTGCTGCCTGGGCGCGCTGGTGCCGCAAACCATTTTAAAGAAGGGTGAAGAAGAAGGCGAAAATGAATTCAAATGGTGGCTCAATATTTTTCAACAGGATTATTATGTGGAGATACAAAGGCATGGAATTCCTGACCAGGAAAAGGTGAATAATGTGTTGTTGAAATTTGCAGAAAAATATGGCGTGAAAGTGATCGCGTCCAACGATTCGCACTATGTGAATCAAACTGACTTTAATGCGCACGATATTCTCCTTTGCATCAATACCGGCGAAAAACAATCCACACCCGCGCTGCGTGAATTCACCGACGACGATGTGATGGTAAAAAACAAGCGGTTTGCATTTCCAAACGATCAGTTTTACCTGAAAACCTCGTCGGAAATGGCCACTTTATTTCATGACATTCCGCAGGCCATTGACAACACCAACGAGATTGTTGACAAAGTTGAATTGCTGGACCTGAAGCGAGATATTCTGCTTCCCAATTTCACCGTACCACCGGCCTTCCAGGTTCATACCGACACCACACTGAATCAATGGGAATATTTAAAGCACCTGAGCTTTGAAGGTGCTAAGAATCGATACAAAGAAATTACGCCTGAGATCGAAGAAAGATTGAATTTCGAGCTCTTCACCATCCGCACGATGGGCTTTGCGGGTTATTTCCTTATCGTGGCCGACTTTATTAAAGCGGGTCGCGAAATGGGCGTGTTCGTTGGGCCAGGTCGCGGTTCTGCCGCGGGAAGCGTGGTAGCCTATTGCACAGGTATAACCAATATCGATCCCATCAAATACAATTTGCTGTTTGAAAGATTCCTGAATCCCGATCGTAAATCAATGCCTGATATTGATACTGATTTTGATGACGAAGGCAGGCAAAAAGTAATTGATTATGTAGTTGAAAAATATGGCAAGAACCAGGTTGCGCAGATTATCACCTACGGTACTATGGCCGCCAAAATGAGCATCAAAGACGTGGCGCGCGTAATGGACTTGCCGCTACCTGAATCGAATGCGCTGGCCAAACTAATTCCTGAAAGACCGGGCATTAACCTGAAGCGTTTGTTGCATGCACCCATGCACACCAAGGAGGGAGAAAAATCGCTGGAGGAAAAAGAAGGACTGGTGGCCGACGATTTTGAAAATATCAAGAAACTTCGGGAAATATACAATGGCACAGACATCTCAGCACGCATCCTGCATGAAGCAGAAATCCTGGAAGGATCGGTGCGCAACACCGGCATCCATGCAGCGGGAATCATCATTGCGCCGAAAGACTTAACCGAGTTGATCCCCGTTGCCACATCGCGTGATTCGCCATTGTGGGTAACGCAGATCGAAGGAAGTGTGATTGAAGAATCCGGTGTTATTAAAATGGACTTCCTCGGTCTGAAAACACTGAGCATTATCAAAACGGCTTTGGCGCTGATAGAAGAAAATCATGGCGTGAAATTGAATCTCGACGAGATCCCGTTAAACGACGAAAAAACTTACCAGCTATATCAACGCGGCGACACCAACGGTACCTTTCAATTTGAAAGTGTGGGTATGCAAAAATACCTGCGCGAATTAAAGCCCGACAAATTCGACGACCTGATTGCGATGAACGCGTTGTTCAGGCCCGGTCCCCTGGCCTACATTCCCAACTTCATCGACCGAAAGCACGGCAAAGAGGCCATCGCCTACGATCTTCCTGAAATGGAAGAACACCTGAAAAACACCTATGGTATTACCGTTTACCAGGAACAAGTAATGCTGCTGTCGCAAAAGATCGCCGGATTTAGCAAAGGCGACGCCGATGTGCTGAGAAAGGCGATGGGTAAGAAACAAAAGAGTGTGCTCGACAAAATGAAAGCGCAGTTTATCCAGGGTGCCACAGCCAAAGGATATCCTTCGGTGAAGCTTGAAAAGATCTGGACCGACTGGGAAGCCTTTGCGCAATACGCATTCAACAAATCGCATTCTACCTGTTATGCATTTGTGGCTTATCAAACGGCATATTTAAAATCACATTATCCATCTGAATATATGTCGGCCGTGTTGAATCACGCCGGCGCCATTGAAAAAATCACCTTCTTCATGGAAGAGTGTAAGCGGATGGGCATTAAGGTGCTTGGCCCGGATGTGAATGAATCGAAGAAGGGATTTGCCGTAAACGCAAAAGGAGAAATCAGGTTCGGTCTTGCGGGGTTGAAAGGCGTTGGTGAAGCTGCTGTACAGAATATTTTGGAAGAACGCGAAAAACGCGGACCCTTCCTTTCTATTTATGATCTGGCCAAAAGAGTCAACTCACGCGCGGTAAATAAAAAATCGCTTGAATGTCTGGCCTACTCGGGCGCCTTCGATGGTTTCAAAGAATTTCACCGTGCGCAATATTTTTACGCGCCTCCCGGCGATCCCACCAACGGGCTCGAGAAGGTGATGAAATTTGGAAGCATTTTCCAGTCACAAGCCGTTAATGCCACCAATACGCTCTTTGGCGATTTGCAGATGCCGGAAATATCGGCACCGAGATTACCGGATTGTCCGCCCTGGACCCTGACCGAAATTCTCGATCACGAGAAGGATGTGACGGGCATGTTTTTGAGCGGACATCCGTTGGATCATTTCAGGTTTGAGATCAAACATTATGGCATCAGCGCTTTGCAGGATTTCAATGAATTCAAAGAAGCGATCCTGACTTTCCCGAATCCGTTTCGACCCATTCGTTTAGCAGGATTGGTGGCCGACGCGCAACACCGCCTCACCCGAAACGGCAAGCAATTTGGGATTTTCGCACTGGAAGATTACTCCGGTAAAACAGAGATCGCCCTGTTTGGTGAAGATTATGTGAAATTCAAAGATCATTTTCAACCCGGAAATGTTTTATTCGTAACCGGACAATTCAAAAACCGCTGGAATAACGAAAAGGAATTCGAATTAAAAGTAACGAGCGTATGTTTGTTAGAGACGTTGAAGCGTTCTTATACACGCCAGTTATTGATTGAAATGCACCCTATGCAGCTAACCAGCGAAATGGTTGATTTCCTGGAAGGAAATTTGAAAAAATACCCGGGCAAAGCAGTGCTCAAAATCACCCTGGCAGAGCCAAAAACAAGGTCAAAACTAGGCATGTACAGCATTGACAGGGGCTTTGAAATGAATGACGAAATGACTGATTTTTTAGAGCAAAATCCTGATTTAGACGTGAATATTGTCACTGTGTAAATGTGGATAATGTCATAACATCATTTTAACAGGATTGGACGTAAATTTGCGTCTCTTTAGCAGTAACAAAAAATTAAACATTTTAATATGGCACATGAATTCACGGATACGAACTTCCAGGAAAAAGTTCTAGGTTCAGAAAAATTGACGGTGATCGATTTCTGGGCTGAATGGTGCGGTCCCTGCCGCGCAATTGGTCCCGTTATTGAAGAATTGAGCAAGGAATACGATGGTAAAGTAAACGTGGGTAAGGTGAATGTTGACCACAATCCTCAACTCAGCATCAACTATGGAATTACATCCATCCCCGCCATTTTGTTTGTAAAAGGTGGTAAGGTAGTTGACAAGCTGGTTGGCGCTCAGCCCAAGGCTAATTTTGTAAAGAAAATCGAGGCACATATCTAATTTTGAGCCTACGCAATAGATTAAAACCCGGTACGTTAGTGCCGGGTTTTTTTATGCCGGTGGTGGTTTCACGCAAAGGCGCAAAGCCCAAACAAATCCCTATTTTCGCATCCATCTATGGGTATTATCCGTAAACAGTCCATACTTTCCTCCATCTTCATCTATATTGGATTTGCCATTGGCGCGATTAATATCCTCTACATCTTTCCGGTTTATTTAAAAACTGAAGAATTCGGATTAACCCGTCTCCTGATCGACGTTTCCATGCTGATCGGTATGCTCGCCACCCTTGGCGCTTGTCCGGCCACATTGAAGTTCTATCCCTTCTACGCCTCAATGTTGCCAAAGGAGAAAAATGACCTTCCATTTTGGACAGTTGTCGTTTGTCTGCTTGGCTCGCTGGCCTTCTTTATTATTACACCCTGGTGCCAGGGACTTATCATTCGAAAATTTGGCGCCCGCTCTCCCCTCTTCGTAGATTATTTCAACCTGATTTATCCGCTCACAATTTCTTATATATTTCTGTACCTGTTCGAAGCCTATGCATGGAGCATCCAGAAAACCGTGCTGCCCAATTTTCTAAAGGAAGTAGTGTTTCGATTACTCACCACACTGTTTGTGTTGATGCTGATTTTTAAATGGATTGATTTCTCCAGCTTCATCCACCTCTATGCGTATATCTGGGTGATACCCGTGCTTATCCTGCTCATTATGCTGGTCCGTTCCGGCCAGTTTCCGATCAACATGACGGTTAGTTCGGTTACGCGAAGACTTTGGAAACGCATGGTGTTGTTTAGCCTCTTTGTATTCTCCGGCCAGTTTCTAAACGTCGTTGCCCGCACAGCAGATACGATCGTCATTTCCAGTCAGTCGGCAAACGGACTTAGCGATACCGCCGTTTTCACCATTGCCACTTACCTGATCACGCTGATGGATGTACCGCTTCGCGGGATGACGGGCATCACCACATCCATCATTGCCCGTGCGTGGAAGGACCGCGACCTGCCCATGATTGACCGGTTGTACAAAAAAACGGCTTTGAATTTACTGGTTGTAGGACTTGCCATCTTCGCTATCGTTGTACTCAATTTGCATAACGCCGTTACCTTTCTTGGTCCGGACTATGCCCTGCTACCGAAAATTGTGGTGATCGTGGGTCTTGCAAAGATCATTGACCTGGGTACCGGTTTGAACTCCCAAATATTGTTGTCCTCCAAATATTGGAAGGTCGACTTCCTTACCAATATGTGCTTTGTATTATTCTCGATTCCGCTGAATATTTACCTGGTAAAGAAATACAACGTTATAGGTTCATCCTACGCCAATCTCATTGCCTATTTTGCTTTTAACCTCACCCGCTTTTTCTTCATCCGGTATCTGTTCAAATTACAGCCCTATACCTGGGCCAATCTAAAAGCCATTGTATTGGCTACCATTTGCGCGGCTATTGTATGGTGGATTCCGCATTTTGACAATATATTTCTGGACGCCTTTGTTCGTACAGTGGCGTTCGTGCTGTTATTCGGTCCCGCCGTGCTTTTTTTCCATATCTCCGACGACCTGAGCTCCCTGTTCAAAGTGGCCGGTGAGCGCATGGGCAACTTAACCCAGCGGAAATAGCCTAAAATCAGTCCATTCCTTTATTTTCGCAGCGCATGATCACCAATTGGATACGCAAACAGTTGAACCTGCTGATGGGAAACGACCATTCCCGTTTGCATAAAAAACTGATCCGCTCCGGCCACCTCGTAACGGGCACGGACACCCGCATCGAAAAGTGCAAGGTATATATGCCCGCACAACTACAACCCGGTTTCGTGAACATCACCATCGGAAAAGATTCCATGGTAGAAGGCAGCTTCGTATTGTACTCACCCAATGCACGCGTTACCATCGGCGATCGCGTTTATATCGGGCCCGGCACCACCATTTATTGTTATGAAGAAATAGAAATTGGCGACGACATTATGTTTTCCTGGGACATTACCGTACTTGACACCAATGCACATTCATTGGTATGGGAAGAAAGAAAGAACGACGTGGTGAATTGGAAAAAAGGCGCTGGCTTTAAAGAGTGGTCGGTTGTTCAGCATGAAAAGGTAGTGGTGAAGAACAAAGCGTGGATTGGCTTCAACAGTATTTTGCTGAAAGGTGTTACCATCGGTGAAGGTGCCGTGGTTGCAGCCGGTAGCGTGGTTGTAAAAAGCGTAGACGATTATACGGTGGTCGGTGGCAACCCGGCACAGTTCATCAAGAAAACCAGTTAGAAAATTGAAACTATTCTATTACCCACAACGGTTCATTAATAAATTCCTCTGGTTTGCCAGGAATTTTAAAGACGTGAAACTCGATGCCGAGTTATTTCACCGCGTGCATGGTTCGCTCACTTACAATGCCGATGGACTGGCCACCAGCAACAATGCCGATTTTATTAAAGACCCTCGTTTTGCAAAGGCATACCAGGCGGCTGCCGACACCCAACCCTGGCCGGGATTCACTTTACAGTGGCGGGTTTACATTGTATGCTGGTTCGCCGAATGGGTCAAACACCTGGAAGGCGATTACGTAGAATGCGGCGTGAATACAGGCGCCTACGCCAGGGCCATCATGGACTATATCGATTTCAATGGCACGGGCAAAACCTTTTACCTGCTCGACACCTACGAAGGATTGGATGCATCTCAAATTACTTCCGCCGAAGCCGCAGCTGGCGTTACGCATTACCTGGACGCGTATACTAACGTTTATGAGCAAGTGAAGAAAACCTTCGCTCCCTTCCACGCAAAAATCATCAAGGGGCGGGTTCCCGACACACTCGGAGAAGTAAAGGCTGACAAAATCGCCTACCTTTCAATAGATATGAATGTAACCGCGCCTGAAATTGCCGCGATGGAGTATTTTTGGGAAAGATTGGTGCCGGGTGCAGTGCTTATCCATGACGACTACGGCTTTCCGCAACATATTCACCAGAAGAAAGCTGTGGATGAATTTGCAAAAAAACGAGGTGTACAGGTACTTTGTTTGCCCACCGGGCAGGGCATCATCATCAAACCATAATTGATTATATGGAGGTATTGATCATCGGTTCCGAAGGATTCATAGGCAAGGAGCTCACTGCCTTTCTAAAGCAGCAGGGCCATACTGTTACCGGCGCCGACATCATTGCGCAAACTGGCGATGATTATCACCAGATCAATGCCATGGATCCGGATTATGCAAAAGTGATGACAGAAAAACGGTTCGACTTTTGCATCAACGCTTCCGGACAGGCGAACGTGCGACAATCATTTGACGAACCGAAACTGGATTTCGACAGCAACGCCGTCACAGTATTCAGGCTGCTGGATGCCATCCGCATCGCAAGGCCTACCTGTAAATTCCTGCAGTTGTCAAGTGCAGCCGTCTATGGCAATACCACCGAACCCATCTTGAGAACGGACTTTCCGCCCCAGCCTTTTTCACCTTACGGATATCACAAATGGATGGCCGAATTGGTATGCAGCGAATTCAACAGGTTTTACAAACTGCCCACCTGTTGTATACGCATATTTTCAGTATACGGTGAAGGACAAACGAAATTGTTGTTCTGGGACATTTGGCAGAAGTACAATCGCCAGCCTGATAAAATCGAATTATTCGGCAGCGGTGATGAAAAACGGGATTTCATCTACATAAAAGACCTTGCCAGGGCGGTTGAATTCATCATGCTGCACCACCCTTTCGACGGAACTACCGTGAATGTGGCCAATGGCAGGGGCTGGAGCATCAGGGAAGCGGCGACTTCATTTTGCAAGCTGCTCGATGCAAAGACAGCTCTCGTGTTTTCACAAAAAAGTAAATCCGGCGATCCCAATAGCCTGGTAGCCGATATTTCAACGCTCGCCGCTTATGGCTATCAACCCGCTTACGCATTCGAAAAAGGGCTTTCCAAGTATATCCAATGGCTGAAAGAAAAAAAATAGTCTTCCCATTCTATAATAATTATTTCACCGCCACTTCCATAATTATTTATCAGGCCAATATTTTGAAAACACTTCAATATTTGCCAGATGAAAAAAAACCAACAGTGGTAGTTTGGCACAACCGGCAATCACCCATCCACGAATTGCAACAAACCGGTTATCCCTACCTGCAATTCGTCGATACCAAACAATTGGGATTTCGTTTGAAGAAAGCCTCAGCACTCACAGCCATTCGACTCGGAATAGCCGGCCTATTTTCATTTAACAAGGATATCGACATCATTTATCCCGCCGACCAGGACCCGTTTTCATCTACCATCAAACGGAAAATTTATTGGAAGGCCGATTTCCAGGAGAACTATTATCCCGACAATTTTTTGCCAGAAGAATTGAAATGGGTGAAGGCATTTTTCCGTTACCTGGGCAAACACCCGGTAGATACCCTCGTGCTCAGCAGTCGCGCATGCATTCACGACCTGCGGGATTTTTATCCTGAAATTGAAAATCCTGTTGAGTTGTATCGGTTTGTTTCGCACCTGCCGGCGCTGAACAATTCAACATTTGCCGGACTAAAAAGCAAATACGGTCTTCACAAATCCTATTACATTGTTTGCAACCAGTTCTGGCCGCATAAGAACCATGGCGTGGTGGTTCGGGCCATGAAAGAAATTGCAAGGCACGGCCCGCTTCCATTTCAGATGGTGTTTACCGGAAAAACATCCAGCAAACGTGGCGACGCCTATTTCAGGAAACTCATGGACGATATTCGTGCCGCAGGTTTGGACAAGGATATCGTGATCACTGATTTTATCGAACGCCAGGATCAACTGGTGCTGATGAAAAATTCAATCGCCGTCGTTCAGCCCAGCCTGTTTGAAGGCTGGAGCACAGTTATCGAAGATGCCCGCGCCATCGAAAGATTTGTGATTGCATCTTCGCTGCCGGTAAACCAGGAACAGATACAGGACAATGTTTGGTTCTTCGAGGCCCACTCGCACACCGAACTGGCGACGATGCTTGAAAATATGTTTAGTGACCCCCCCACATGGATACCCTATAATTATAAATTGCGCATAGGCCATGCCGTAGAAGATTTGGTAAGAATTTTCGACCTCTAACAACAGGCACCGCCTTCCAACACGATTTTAGTGTATATTGCTGTATAACCTCCCACCAAAACCAACGCTCTGATGGGATTCCACCCTGAGAATTTAGTACGCGGTATGATCGGCCTGGTTTTTCTGCTGGGTATTTGTTACGTCTTCAGCTCCAATCGCAGGGCCATCAACTGGAAACTCGTAGGCCTCGGCATCCTGGCGCAGGTTGCACTCGGCCTTGGCGTTCTGACCGAAAGCAAATTCAATTTTTTCCGCTCCGCATTGCAATTCTGTTCTGATCGTTTTGTTACCCTTCTCACACTAAGCCACTCCGGAACTGATTTTCTGTTCGGTAGTCTCGCAGACGCCAGCAAGCCCTGGGGCTATGTTTTCGCCATCCAGGTGCTTCCCAATATTATCTTTTTCGCAGCGCTTTCAGCCATACTCTATTACCTGGGTGTATTACAAAAAATAGTGTGGGTCTTTGCCTGGATGCTGAGCAAATTAAAAATCACCGGCCCTGAAAGCGTTTCCACCTCGGCGAATATTTTTCTCGGACAAACAGAAGCGCCCCTGATGATCCGGCCTTTTCTCGAAAAAATGAATCGGAGTGAAATTCTCTGCATCATGATCGGGGGAATGGCCAATACGGCCGGCAGTGTGTTGGGTGCCTACATCGGCATGCTGGGTGGAACCGATGTGGTGATGCAAAAATATTTCGCGCTCCATTTGCTCAGTCAGTCCATCATGAGCGCACCCGCCGCCATCGTTTGTGCGAAGATGTTATTCCCGCAGGAAAAGGATTACCACGTTAATACCAAAATCGAAATCCCAAAACAAAAGCTGGGCGATAATTTCCTGGATGCGCTTAGTCTGGGTACCACCGACGGATTGAAGTTGGCCGTGAACGTGGGTGCCATGCTGCTGGCCTTCATTGCGCTGATGAAAGTGTTGAATTATATTTTCTTCAAAATTGGCGATGTAACGGGTTGGAACGATGCCATTGTTGCGATGGATCCCAAACTCTATTCGAATCCTGCTATGGCGCCCGAGGACAAAGGACTAACGCTGCAGTTTATGCTGGGTTATGTTTTTGCGCCGGTGGCGTGGCTGATTGGAGTAGATCGATCGGACATGGTGCAGGTAGGTCAATTGCTGGGAATTAAAACCATCATTAACGAGTTCGTGGCATTCCAGCAATTCTCAGTGTTGAAGTCAACACTCAATCAAAAATCGATACTCATCACCACCTATGCCCTAAGTGGCTTTGCCAATTTTTCATCCATCGGCATTCAAATTGGTGGTATCAGTCAGCTGGCGCCCAACCAGCGAAAAAACCTCACAGAATTGGGGTTGAAAGCATTATTGGGTGGCACCATTGCATGCCTGATGTGCGGGTGTGTGGCGGGGGCCTTGTTATAGGACTTCACGCTAAGCGGCAAAGGGTCCATAAAGGTCAATCAACTAATCAACCAATCAACAATTCAACCAATCATCCTACCTTTACACCTCATCATTTCTACACACATGCTACCCGGAAGTATTGAAGCCCTTCTCGCCGATCCTTATCTTTCAACTGACCTTAGAAATATTGGAGAAAAAGTAGTTCAGCAAAAACGCATCTCAACTGATGAGGCGCTTTTGCTTTATGAAAAAGGAGAATTGCCTTTTCTCGGTGCGCTAGCCAACCATATCAGGGAAAGATTGCACGGCGACAAAACCTATTTCAATCGCAATTTTCATATTGAGCCCACCAATGTTTGTGTATTCACCTGCAAATTCTGTTCATACAGCCGGCTATACGCGCATCGCGAAGAAGGCTGGGAACTGAGCATGGACCAAATGATGGACCTGGTGAAGAACTATGATGGCAAGCCGATTACGGAAGTTCATATTGTGGGTGGTGTTCACCCGAAAATGAACCTTGATTTTTTTGCGGAATTGATGAAACGCATCAAAGCCCATCGTCCTGATCTTCATATTAAAGGATTCACGGCGGTGGAATTGGATTATATGTTTCGCAAAGCGAAACTGGGCCGGCTGGAGGGAATGAAATTATTACACGAAGCCGGACTCGACTCTCTGCCTGGTGGCGGCGCTGAAATATTCGATGCAGAGATCAGGGAAAAAATTTGCGCCGATAAAGTGGATGCAGAAGGCTGGCTGGATATTCATCAAACGGCGCATTCGCTGGGCATGTATACCAATGCAACCATGCTGTACGGCCATATTGAAAACTATGCTCATCGCATAGACCATATGAACCGCCTGCGCGAGTTGCAGGAAAAGACGCATGGCTTCAACACATTTATTCCGCTCAAGTTTCGCAACCATGACAACGAAATGAGTGATGTTCCCGAGTCGAGCATCATTGAAGACATGAAAGTGTACGCCATGGCAAGAATATTCCTGGATAATTTCCCGCACATCAAAGCGTATTGGCCGATGCTGGGCAGAAACAACGCGCAGCTAAGTCTGTCATTCGGCGTAAACGACATTGACGGCACGATTGATGATTCCACAAAGATTTATTCGATGGCTGGGAGTGAAGAACAGCGTCCCGCAATGAGCACCGAACAATTGGTAACCCTGATTAACCAGGTGAAGAGAAGGCCCATTGAAAGAGATACGTTGTACCACGAAGTGAAAGATTATTCGGTGGAAACGGTGTAGAATATCACGAGCATTTCACGCGAAGGTGCAAAGGTCGCTAGGTGTAGTCTCCGCCTGCGCCGCGCTACTCCTTTCTTCCTCGCTGAGTCTGAATATTAATATGCCGCCCCTACGGGGCTCAATCCATTGCATTTAGATTTGCTACAATAATGTCGCCGCTACGCGGCTCATTTTGCATTCTGCAAGCATTTACTCGGCGTAGCCTGCGGGCAGGTAGGGCTCCAGCCTGCGCCGCATTATCTTCCCCGCTGAGTCTGACACGACCCCGAAGGGTTGTGACCGGTTGTAGACCGTTTATTTTTTCGGGGTCGGGGTGACTCAGCGGTTGAGAGATTACTTCAACTGTGCCGCCCCTACGGGGCTCAATGCATTGCATTTAGATTTGCTACAATAATGTCGCCGCTACGCGGCTCAATTTGCATTCTGCAAGTATTCACTTTAACTCGGCGTAGCCTGCCTGCCGGTAGGCAGGGCTCCAGCCTGCGCCGCACTTTCTTCCCCGCTGAGTCTGACACGACCCCGAAGGGTTGCGACCGATTG
>Ga0163162_10000728_pt1 | contig 30520 bp, 24 predicted proteins | sample S55metaG_FD_115310 | JGI IMG/M metagenome (GOLD analysis project Ga0163162, IMG submission 115310) | Switchgrass rhizosphere microbial communities from Kellogg Biological Station, Michigan, USA - S5-5 metaG | ecosystem: Host-associated > Plants > Roots > Rhizosphere > Soil | place: USA... | reverse complement strand
TTGTGTCGTCGATTGGATCTCTGCATGGAAACATCATCCAGACATCATACATGTTCACGATTATCACGCAGGATTAATTCCTTTCATGATCCGGTATTGTTATCGCTACCAACATTTGCAACGCATACCCACAGTACTCGCCATTCACAATGCGGAATACCAGGGATGGATGGGATGGGAGCAAAGCAGTTTTATTCCCGAATGGGATAACTGGAAAACCGGAATGCTCGAATGGAACAACACGATCAACCCGCTGGCAAGCGCAGTTAAATGCGCATGGAAAGTAACAACCGTTAGTTATAGTTATCTCGAAGAACTCAGATATATGTCGAATGGCCTCGAAGCGCTGTTCGAATATGAAAAAGGAAAATGTGTGGGCATTCTAAATGGAATTGATACAAAAGTATGGGATCCTGAAACGGATATTTATCTCGACAATCATTATTCCATTCATTCACGACGCGAAGGAAAAGCAAAAAGCAAAAAAATTCTTTGTGATCGTTTCGACCTGGACATAGAAAAACCATTAATTGTTTTTATTGGCCGGCTCGTTGGAGAAAAAGGTGCGGATTTGATACCCCAGGCGATTGGAGATTCTTTTTATTATATCGGGAGAAAAATGACGTTCCTCATTTTGGGTAGCGGACTACCGGCTGTAGAATTTCATTTGGAGGGAATGCGATCATTGAGCAGAAACGATTATAGCATTTATATCGGATACAACGAAGGTTTAAGTCATTTAATGTACGCAGGTGCAGATTATATCCTGATGCCTTCGCGTGTTGAACCATGCGGGTTAAACCAGATGTATGCGATGAGATATGGAACAGTTCCAATTGTAAGAGATACGGGAGGATTGAGAGATACAGTCAAAGATTTTGGCGATCCTGGCGGATATGGGATCCGTTTCAACAATCCTGTTGTCGGTGATATCACGCAATCGGTGTGGCGGGCAGTTGAATTGTACAACCAAAAAGACATAACCGAAGAAATTCGAAACAAAATCATGCAACTTGATTTCAGTTGGGAAACAAGCGTGCAACAATATTTGGGTGTGTATCAGTCATTGATTCATACTCCTTGATAAATTGAGTGTGGAATCATTAAGAGAATTTTCAGTGATATATGTGCAATACTCAATTTTCATTTACTTCAGTTGCCAGGTTAGTCATCGAATTTTGAGCATCGAAAACTGATTGTTGAAAATTTCCTGGTTAAAACAAATTTGCACTTGTTTAATCAATCCAATATCATTGTTGTAAATTGAATCCGGATAAATGAAAACCCGGTAGCACATTTCGGTTTTTGTTAGTCAATAAAAAAATATATCCCATATAAAACGCTTGTTATGTCAAAAAAAATTTTAGCAGTGATTCTTGGAGGTGGTGCGGGAACAAGACTTTATCCGCTTACGGCCAGTCGTTCGAAACCGGCTGTTCCCATCGCCGGCAAATACAGGTTAGTGGATATTCCCATTTCCAATTGCCTGAATTCAGGCATTAACAGGATGTTTGTACTGACGCAGTTTAATTCAGCTTCCCTGAACCGGCATATCAAAAACACTTACCATTTCAGTGCATTCAGTTCTGCATTTGTTGACATTCTTGCGGCAGAGCAAACACCCGACAATCCCACGTGGTACCAGGGAACAGCGGATGCAGTTCGCCAATGTCTGCGACACCTCGGACCATTCGATAGCGAATACATTTTGATTCTCTCCGGCGACCAGTTGTATCAAATGGATTTTATGGAGATGTTGAATCATCACATTGAAAAGAAAGCCGACATTTCCATTGCAACGATTCCTGTCCCCGACAGAGAAGCTTCAGATTTCGGAATCATGAAAATGAATTCCGATGGTTATATCACTTCATTCACTGAAAAACCAAAAAAAGATATCTTACCACAGTGGGTAAGCGATACGGGCCCCACCATGCAATCGCAGGGCAGACATTACCTTGCCTCCATGGGCATTTATATTTTCAACAGGCAGTTGTTGTCTGACTTGTTGCAGAACGAATATGTCGAAGCAACCGATTTCGGGAAAGAAATTTTGCCGCAGTCGATCAGCAAATACAAGGTGATCAGTTATCAATATGAAGGTTATTGGACAGACATCGGAAATATTTATTCATTCTTTGAAGCAAACCTGGGACTAACAAAAGAGATTCCTGATTTTAATTTATTCGACAATAACAATGCAATCTATACGCGTGCGCGTATGTTACCGCCCGCAAAGATCAGCGGCACGACCCTGGAAAAAACAATTATCGCGGAAGGATGCATTATCAATGCGTCGCGTGTTGAAAATAGTGTCATCGGAATCAGAACGCGTATCGGAAGTGGAACGACGATCGTAAGCAGTTACCTGATGGGTATAGATTTTTATGAGACCATTGAAGAAATTGATCACGCCCGCTCTCACGGATTACCAACTGTTGGAATTGGTAGTCGTTGCTATATACGAAATGCAATCGTTGATAAGAACTGTCGTATTGGGGATGATGTACGCATCAATGGCGGACCGCACCTTGAAAATACAGATCATTCATTGTATACTGTAAAGGATGGAATTGTTGTTGTGAAGAAAGGAGCAGTGCTGCCCAACGGATTCGTAATTTGATTTTCTAACTGATCGAGTATTTTCATTAACGCAACAGTCGCAATGAATCCTGAGAATATTTGATAGTCAACAATTAATATTCAAGTCGAAATGCAAAATCTCCAACAAATGCGACATAGATATTGAACGTAAATTGGTGCGTATTGAATTTTGAATCGGCATCTCGATCATAGCAAAAAAACACCACCACAAACTTCCCCCATGTCTGCAGCCCCTGTTGCCATATCTTCTCCCGTTGCGCTCGAAAAACCCAGGCTTTCGTTTCGGAGCATTTTCAACATGAGTTTTGGTTTCTTCGGTATTCAATTCGGATGGGACCTGCAACGCGCAAATATGGGACCGATCTATGAATATCTAAAGGCTTCACCAGATCAAATTCCATTACTTTTTTTGGCGGCGCCACTGACCGGTCTCATTGTTCAACCGATTATCGGCTATATGAGTGATCGCACATGGCATCCATGGTGGGGTAGAAGACGACCATATTTTTTTATTGGTGCGGTGCTGAGTACGATTTGTCTTTTTTTAATGCCGAACAGCGGCTCATTGTGGATGGCTGCAGGCTTGCTTTGGATACTTGATACCTCCGGTAATATCGCGATGGAACCTTTCCGTGCATTCATTGCAGATAAACTGCCCGACAGTCAGCGGACGCAGGGATTTGCCATGCAAAGTTTCTTGATCGGTATTGGAGGAAGCATTGCTTCCGCATTACCGTGGATCATGGAACACATCTTTCATATTTCAAGCAAATCGGAAAACGGATCTATTCCACATTCTGTAAGATTTGCGTTCTATACCGGTGGCTCCATTTTTCTCGCAGCCGTGCTTTACACGGTGTTTACAACCAAAGAATATCCGCCTGCGGATATGGGTTTCCGTGAGAAAGAAAATGATAGCAATAAAGGAATTGCAGCCGGCATCCGTGAAATAAATCACGCCATTTTTAATATGCCGGTAAAAATGAAGCAATTGGCATTGGTTCAATTCTTCACGTGGCCCGGACTTTTTCTGATGTGGTTTTATTATAATACGGCAGTTGCGCGGAATATCTTTCATGCTGCAGATACATCCGATCCATTATTCCAGCAAGGCACAAACTATGGAAGTCTCACGTTGGCGTTTTATAGTATCGTCTCATTCTTATTTGCTTTGATTCTTCCTACGGTCGCGAGAAAATGGGGCCGGAAACAAACGCATACTGTCTGTCTCTCGTGTGGTGCTATCGGTCTCATCGCTGTAGGGTTTGTAACGCAACCGTTCGAATTATTTATTTGTATGATCGGCGTTGGGATCGCCTGGTCAAGTATTTTATCCATGCCTTATGCAATGCTCGCGGGCGCGCTGCCTGAAGATAAAGTCGGCGTTTATATGGGGATATTTAATTTCTTCATCGTGCTCCCGGAAATTATTGCTTCATTGGTCTTTGGATGGGTGATGGAGCACATGCTAAACAATAACAGGTTGACTGCGGTCCAACTCGGCGGCGTAATGATGGCACTGGCCGCATTATTTTGTTATTTTATTGTAAAAGAAAAACGAGATTAATCTTATTAACTCCTTTGCATCTTTGATTCTTTGCGCGAAAAATAATTCTCGCAACGCGCAAAGGTGTCAAAGAAAAACTCGTAGAGATGAAAGTAAAATGTTTTGTCTTATTTTTTCTCATTTTCAAACTTTCAACATTTGCTCAATCAATAAAACCGTATCCCACTAGCTGGTGGGTCGGCATGAAATGGAACAAGCTCCAAATCATGTTACACGGTGATGGCGTAGGCAACGCATCATCTTTTTCAATCAATTACCCCGGCATTCAATTAAAAAAGATAAATAAGGTCGAAAGCAAAAATTATGTTTTCCTGGATATTGTTATAGCAGGAACCGCAAAGCCCGGCACAGTCAAAATCAAACCCGCCGGTTTGCCTGACAACACAGCTGTTGATTTTGAATTGAAATCGCGCCGCAAAGGCTCGTTTGCGCAAGGAGTAACTTCTTCCGATTTCATTTACTTGTTGATGCCCGACCGTTTCAGCAATGGGGATCCTTCGAACGACCGGATTCCGGGCATGAAAGATCAATCACTGAATCGCAATGAAATTTTTGACAGGCACGGTGGAGATCTGCAGGGAATCATCAATCACCTCGATTATCTGAAAGATCTCGGTGTTACCGCATTGTGGATGACACCCGTCCTGGAAAATGATATGCCGAATCGCACCGAACATGGATATGCATTCACTGATCATTATACCATCGAGCCACGCATAGGCGGTGCCGTTATGTACAAAAAACTAAGCGATGAATTACATAACAGGGGAATGAAATTAATACAGGATGCCGTCTATAATCATGTTGGGCTCTTCCATTTTACCGTGCAGGATCCACCTATGAAAGACTGGCTGCATCAGTGGCCAACGCTTACACAGCCTAACTATAAAGATCAAACGCTTTTTGATCCGCACGTTGCGCAGGTGGATAAAACCAAAATGGTGAATGGTTGGTTCACCAGTGAAATGCCTGACCTCAACCAGGATAATCCGTATGTCGCTAATTTTCTCATTCAACACGCGATTTGGTGCGTGGAAGAATTTGGAGTTGACGGCTGGCGAATCGACACGTACATCTATCTCAGTCTGGATTTCATGAACCGCTGTAACAAAGCGCTGACAGACGAATATCCAAAGATTACCATGTTCGGGGAAGCATGGGTGACCGGAACGGCTAATGAAGCATACTTCACGCAAAATAATATCAACTCACCTTTTAAGAGTAACCTGATTGGCGTTACCGATTTCCAGTGCCTGTTTTCCGGAATTCAGCCAACCGTCAAACAGGCGCCCGACGGAGTCAATAATTTATACCAGACAATCAGCAACGATTTCTTGTATAAGAACCCCATGAACAACGTAATTTTTCTCGACAATCACGATATGACGCGTTTCTATTCCGAAGTAGGAGAGGATATCGCAAAACATAAAATGGGAATAGCATGGCTGCTAACTGAACGCGGAATTCCGCAAATGTATTACGGCACAGAAATCTTAATGAAGGGAATAAAAAATCCCGATGGCTGGGTGCGCCTTGACTTTCCGGGTGGTTGGGAGGGCGATACAAAGAATGCCTTTTCAAAACTAGGAATGTCTTCAGACGAACTCGCGGTGCAGCAGTACGTAAAAACTTTTGCCAACTTTAGAAAAAATTCTTCCGCTCTAAAAACCGGGAAATTGACGCAGTTCGTACCAGACCAGGGCGTATACGTTTATTTCCGGTACGACCAGCATCAAACCGTCATGTGCGTAATGAATACAAATGATACGCAAGCCACAATCGATCTTTCCCGCTTTAGAGAACGAATGAGCGGCTATACAAAGGCGTTAGATGTTGCTACCGGAACTGTTTTTAACCTGGAATCAACGCTTACTCTCGGGGGAAAATATCTACTTGTTATGGAATTGAGAAGATGACCTTTGTGGTTCCAAAATCCCACGCCGTTGTTGGTGTTTTAATTAAGACAATCGTTCGGACTCGGGACAACACCAACAACATCTTTACAAAACTGCACCAATCAAATCAAGGGAGTTGTTGGTGTACTTACATCCTCTGTAAGTTGCATTCAATTTAAACACCAACAATGGCGGTCAAAGTACCACGAAGGTTTCGATGCAATCACAACATTACGTGCCAAATATTCCTTCTCCCAAATTTGCCCCAATCTTTCATTGCGGCTCGTAATTGCGCCATCAGCTCTTTATTATTTACTTTTTTTCCTTTCTTTGGCGGAGATAAATCTTCGGGCTTTACAGCAACCAATTCAAGCTTCGTAGCAAACCATGTCGTATTGATACGAGGTATTGCAACGCCGAGGATCATTCCCGGTAATCCACTAAACGATTCAGGGCCGCCGCTGCATGCAATTTCATCGGTATAAAAAGCTACAACATAAACGGAGTCCATAATAATCGCGACTGCCTTACGACATTCAAAACCTGCAATCGTTCTCTTATCAAACGTGATTTGCCATTTTACTTTCCGGATACTGTCCTGGATCAAAAAACTACTTTCAAATACATTCTTAACCGTGATATCCTGTTGTTTGTCGAGATCGTGAAACACCACATTATCAATCGCCGGTCCCATGATCCAGTCCGGCGGTTTGGGAGACATCACGGCTTCACGTCCCGGTTTGTATAATGTCCGCCCATTTTCAAAATATAAGTTGAAGTAGGAGGTAATATATTGCGGTGTTGCCTTTCTTAATTCCAACAACCAGGAATCATCGCCTTCAGCATCTGACTCTATCTCCTTATGTGCATTTACTTTTTTTTCAAATTCAATTTTACCCGCGGTAATGATAGCATCCTGCGCGCCCGCCCGAAAGAAAATTAATAACGTTAGTATGTATGCGAAAAAAATCTTTTTCATAACTGACTATTGAGGATTCGGCGCCATCGGATTCTTTGAAAAATTCCACAAGAAAGATATCATGAAATATCGTTTAATGGTTTGGTAATTGTCTTCACGAAGCACATTGCTGTTGATATACCGGTTGTAACCAATATTTTGATTCAACATGTCATGCCCGCTGATTTTTATGATTGCCTTATCATTCTTCAACAATTTCCTGCCGATATATGCATTCCATAAGACAACATTGTTGTTCTTATCAAACACTTCTGTTTTCTGCCTGAGATTCGCATTGATTTCATTGTTGACCTCAAGTTTCCACGGCAGTTGAATCGTAAAATTGAAACTGTGCTCCTGCGTCCAGTAATTCGTTTTGATATCCGTTCGAATCGAAGAAGTCGACGTGTTGTAGTTAAAGCTTCCCCAATAATTTATACTGTATTTTTTTTCTTTCTCTTTCCAGAATCCGAGGTTTAGTCCCCCCGAAATATTATCCGTCGTATTGGCTACGCCATTAACAAAATTCCTATATTTCGACCCATTGAAATTGAAGCCGACATTGAGACCGAGATCAATTTTTTTTAGTTTGACATTATAACCGCCGCCGGCATATGCATTGTAGTTGCCGTTGACATTTACATATTGGTTGATCGTTCTGCCAATACTGTCCGTGTAATTGCTGGTCACAATCGCGTTGTCTGTTTTTGAAATATTTCCATAGATATAGATGCCACGCTGACTAAATACTTTATATGTATTGAAATTAAACCTCAAACGGTGATCGAATTCCTGTTTTAAGAATGGATTACCCACCGTGATATTTAATGGATTCGTGTTATCCGCTATCGGTTGGATTTGCTGAATCGTCGGCTGATGTGTATTCCCCTGGTAGTTTATATTGAGTCGTGTGTTCGTGCCGAATTTGTATGTGAATGCAACTTTTGGATAAAAGTTTGTGTAATCTCTTTTAGAGACTGAGTCTTTAAATATATCTGTTTGCTTGAAATTCGACCAACCCACATCCGAGCCGACAGAAAACGTCATGTCTTTGCCATTGAATTTAATTGCCGTTCCCACCGTGTTCGTGAGTACATCGAACTTATAATGGTTGCTAAATGTATCATTCAGCGTCTCATACTTTCCCGAGCCATCTTTATCATATGATAATTTCTCCGCATCGCTTTTGCTGTTACGTAATGCATAATTCAACTCGAGAAAAACTTTTTTACTGAGCGGCTCTGTATATATTAATTTACCATTGACAGAAGATTGAGTCGTTTGATTGATTTTTTTCTGGTCCGTCGTCGTGGCCAATGTCAGATCCCCAATCTTGTCAAAAAAATAGTTTTGCGAAAACAAAAATCCATTGGATGAATTTCCATTATATAATTGATCAACATTCAGCGAAATCGTTCTGCCCACTTTTGCAAATCGCCTTCGGAGTAACCAAAGCGAATGCAAATTCGAATTGTCTCCGTCGTTTGTGGTGTTGCGGATACTCTTATTCACAGTATCACCGAATTCATTCAGGGACGCACCTAAATAGTTATTGAATCCCTCCAACTTTCCAAGGTATCCATTGGCAGTTACTTTTAGTGAAGTAAAACTATCGATCAGCCATTCATAGGAGCCATTCGCGGAATGACGTTGCCGGCTGCTAAATGAATTTCGAATTTCTTTATTGAAAAATACCGTGTCGGGCAAAATAGATTGCGACAAAGAACTTCCCGCTCCTTCGCTGTTCAATTTGGTGTAACGGTAACTTCCGTTGAGTGACTGCTTATCATTATTAAATTTATTCGAGTAGTTGATTCCGGCGCTCCAGGTTTTTGGAAGCCCCTCGCCATTATAGTTTGAATTACTAAATTCATCATCATTCCCAAAAAAGAAAAATCCGCCAAAGTCTTCGTTGTATTCGAGGCCATTTCCGTTTCCGAATGTATTCGATTCATTCCAATCCAGACCCGTTTTGCCCGTGTTACTCATGATTCCATATGCAGAAATTTTTCGTTTGCTTCTGAAACGATTAAACATCGCGCTATTATTCCATGATGACTGCGTTCCGCCACCAAGATCAATCTTGCCGAAATATCCCTTCTTCTTATCTTCTTTTAGTTTCAGGTTAATCGTTCTTGATTTTTGTCCATCGTCAATTCCCGTAAATGCAGCCTGGTCACTTTTCTTATCGAAAATTTGCACTTTATCAACTGCATCGGCCTGGATATTCTTAGTGGCAATCGTTGGATCGTTTCCGAAAAATTCTTCGCCTTCAACCAGTACTTTTTCAACGGTCTCACCCTGTGCCGTGATCTTGCCGTTCTTATCAACCTGGATTCCGGGAAACCGTTTTAAAAGATCTTCTACGGTTGCATTTGGCGGAAGCTTGAAACTGTCGGCCACAAATTCAATCGTATCCTTCTTCACCCGCATGGCGCCGAGTTGCTGTTTAACGATCACTTCTTTTAATAACTCGCTTCTTTTTGTAAGGGAAATTTTTCCAAGATCAATAGTGGAAGAATCTTTCAGGTTGATGTTATCCGTGTAATCTGCGAAACTGTGGGATGTAATTAATAGCAGGTAGTTTCCATCTTTCAAATTATTTAATTGGAAATCCCCATTGTCCCTTGTCCTGGTGAAGCCGATGAGTACCGAATCAGCCTTCCTGATCAATGAGACCACTGCATGTGAAACAATTTTTTTACTGGCTGTATCGCTTACGTTGCCCTTAATAATCGCTGACTGCGCAAACAAATGTTGCATGGAGATAATAGCGATAAGGAGGTAGACAGTCAGCTTTTTCATGTAACAGTCAGGGTGATTAGAACACTGTTTCAAGGAGAGAAGGATATTGGAGATTCCTGCTTTTCAAATTTCAAGCAAAAACAAGGAATATGCGATACCGATCTCTTAATTTTACGTTAATAAGAAACTCTCCAATTTGTCTTCACTTCAAAAGCATCACTCTATGACACCAAATGAGAAAAAATCCATACAGGAAGGTAAAGAAAATGAAACCCAGATTTCGAACGCTCAAATAAAAGTCGGTATGAAAACACTTACGCAACAGGATGCAGCAAAAAAGTATGAGGACATACATTTCGTGGATTCCTCAAAGGCCGTTTGGAATTATTCATTATTCTCCGATGAAGATATCAGCAATTTTCAAAACGGAACTCATTACCGTTTATATAATTTTTTTGGATCGCACCAGATAGAAGTGTTGGGCACAACCGGATACTATTTCGCAGTGTGGGCACCGAATGCAACATATGTTTCCGTAATTGGAAATTTTAATGATTGGAATACGGAGAGCCATCCGCTGTTCGTTCGTATGGAAAGGTCGGGCATATGGGAGGGTTTTATTCCAAATCTTTCCAAAGGTGAAGTGTACAAATATCACATACATGGTTACAAAGGGAAGCGACTCGATAAAGGCGATCCCTATTCAAATTTTTGGGAGATGCGTCCGCAGACGGCTTCCATAACCTGGGAACTCGGATTTTTATGGAATGATGCGGACTGGATGAGAACCCGCGCAGATCATAACGGGCTAGACGCACCATGGAGTGTCTATGAAGTGCACCTCGCAAGTTGGATGCGCCCGGATAAAAACAATGAAGAGTCATACAACTCATACGATCAGATTCGCGATCGCCTCGTTCCTTATGTCAAAGAAATGGGATTCACGCATGTTGAACTGATGCCGGTGATGGAACATCCATTCGACGGAAGTTGGGGATACCAGGGCACCGGATATTTTGCACCCACGTCCCGATTTGGCGACCCCCAGGGATTTATGTCGCTGGTCGATACTTTTCACAAGGCTGGTATCGGCGTTATCCTCGATTGGGTGCCTTCGCATTTTCCGTATGATGCACACGGATTGTATATGTTCGACGGCGCTAACACTTATGAGTATGCGGATATGCGCAAAGGATTTCATCCCGACTGGAACAGTTATATCTTCAATTATAAAAGGGGAGAAGTCAAATCTTTTTTAATCAGCAGTGCACGTTTCTGGCTCGATTATTTTCACGCGGACGGTATCCGTGTCGATGCAGTAAGTTCCATGTTGAAATTAAATTACTCACGCACGCACGGTCAGTGGGAGCCAAATGAATATGGAGGTGATGGGAACCTCGAAGCCATCGCATTTATCAAAGATCTGAATGAAACCATCTTCCGTGATTTTCCAGACACACAAACAATTGCCGAAGAGGCGACGGACTGGCCCGGAATAAGCAAACCAACTTTTGCAGGAGGATTGGGATTTGGTATGAAATGGATGATGGGATGGATGCACGATACATTGGACTACTTCAAGCTCGATCCCGTTCATCGGAAATTTCACCAGGATAAGTTTTGTTTTAGCATGATGTATTATTACGATGAGAATTTCATGCTACCACTTAGCCACGACGAAATTGTGCATGGAAAATCACCCATGCTTTACAAAATGCCCGGCGACGACTGGCAGAAATTTGCAAACCTGCGATTAATGTATTCGTATATGTTTACACATCCGGGCGGAAAATTATTGTTCATGGGTGACGAATTTGGCGCCACGAATGAGTGGAATTATAAAAGCGAACTACAATGGAACCTTCTACAATTCGATTCACACCGAATGATCAAAGATTGTGTCCGCGATTTGAATTTGTTGTTACGAAATGAACCTGCGTTGTACGAAAATCAATTCAATATCTACGGCTTCGAGTGGATTGATCTCAATCATCGATCAGAATCCGTAATCGTATACAAACGCAAAGGGAAAAACCCCGATGATGAATTGTTGATTGTACTGAATATGACGCCCGAAGTTCGTCGCGATTGGAAAATCTATACAACCGGTAAACCAGCATGGAAAGAAATTTTTAACAGTGATGCAAAAAAATATTGGGGAACCGGTGATGTGTTCAACCCAAACCTGCAAACCCGCCTCGTGGATAAAAATGAAATGACGTATGAAATAAATGTTCATCTCCCTCCGTTGGGAGCTATTGTGCTGAAGTGAGTTTGAGGTCTACTTTTTCACGCAAAAACGCAAAGTAAATCAAGGCGCAAAGAATCGCCAATTCAGAAGCCATCATGTTTAGCGACACTTTGCGCGTTGATTTACTTTGCGCCCTTGTGTGAAACCAAGACTGTAACCTCAACCCGCCTCAAAATGCCGTCATACAATGAAAAATTTTCTTCTTTGCTGTCTCGTCTTATTCGCAAAGCTTTCTCTCGCCCAGAATGCAGATAGCTCCTCTTACTTCTACCAAAAAGCGCTCGAAGAAAAAAACAAGCGCCTTTTTATGGTTGCATTCAATGATTTCCAGAAATCAGTAGAATATAAGTCCGACAACATCGAAGCACAAAGAGAACTGGGACTGACCGCACTCGAATTGAGAAAATTCGAAAACGCAAAACAGGCATTTCTAAAAGTAAACGCAGCGAAAAAAAATGACACAACCGCTATTTCAAGTTTAGCAACAATCTATTATTGGACACGTCAATGGCCCGAAGCGGCACAATATGCAATCAAAGCACGCGATCTTCACATCGGAAAAAATTGGAATTATATTATTGGCAAATGTTTTTATGAACAGGAAGATTATGGGCAGGCATTCAAATATTTTCAACCAGCTCTCAGGGAAGATTCAACCAATGCAGAAATTCCTTATCTCGTTGCACGTTCTTATGTCGATATGAATAACTACAAAATGGCGATCCCGTATTTTCAAAAGGCAATTTCCCTCGACTCAGGAAAAGTGCAATGGATCTATGAATGTGCATTGACGATGGCAACTATTTATGATGATAAGAATGCGATTAAATATTACGAACTCGCCGCTTTAAGGGGATATAAAAAGGACAATGACTTTTACGAAAATCTGTCTGACTCATACATCGCAGCAGGGCAACCGGAAAAAGGGCTTGAACTCATGCTCAAAGTACTTGAAAAAAAACCGGCAGACCTCGACCTTCTATTTAGCATTGCGCACGCGTACTACAAATTAAAAAAATATGACCAGGCGATTGAATACTGGGATAGAATTCTCTCATACGACAAACAAAATGCACGCGCATTGTATATGATCGGCCTTTCGTACCAGAAAAAAGGTGATGAAAAAAAAGGACAACAACTTTGTGATAAGGCGATCGAAATGGATCCTTCATTGAAAAATTTGCGGCAGGAGAGAAGGATTGATATGTAATGGAGACCAACGAAATCTTTAATCAGGTTTTCACGCAAAGGTGCAAAGGAAAACGCAAAGGCGCAAGGCACTCGCTAAATTGTGTACTGAATAATACTAAGTCTTTGCGCCTTTATTTACTTTGCGCCTTTGCGTGAAACGGAAATCGCACTCTTACATTCTCTCCGGCATTCTACTACCAAGCAAGCCCATCGAAGATTGTAAAACGATCGCAGTCAGCTTGCACAACTTCAGACGCAAATGCTTTTTCTCATCTGACTCAGCCTTACTCACCGAATGTTCAGAATAAAATGAATTAAATGTTTTCGCAAGGTCAAATGCGTAGATCGCAATAACAGAAGGATTCATTTCTTCGCACGCCTGGTCAATGATCAACGGGTATTTTTCAAGGCTTAAAATAATCGCTCTTTCAAGTTTAAGTAATTGTCCAGGGTTTTCAATTTTCACGTTATGGAAATCGCCTTCTTTTCTTAGAATGGATTTGATCCTGGCATAAGTATATTGAACAAATGGACCGGTGAATCCGTGAAAGTCAATCGACTCCTCCGGGTTAAAAATCATTCTCTTTTTCGGATCAACACGTAAGAGGTAAAACTTAAGCGCACCAAGCCCGATTGTATCATACAATTGTGTTAATTCATCCTTTGTAAAATCCTGCACTTTGCCGAGTTCGGTTGTGTGCTGCTCCGCAATATGTACCATTTCATCAATCAAATCGTCGGCATCAACAACCGTTCCTTCGCGCGTTTTCATTCTTCCTGTAGGCAGTTCCACTAATCCATAACTGAGATGAAAAATTCCGTCTGCCGAAGGAAAATTCAGTTTCTGGCAAATTAATTTGAGCACTTTGAAATGATAATTCTGTTCGTCGGCGACTACATAAATACTTAAATCGGGTTTGTATTCTTCATACTTCAACAATGCGAGCCCGATATCCTGTGTGATATACACGGCGGTTCCGTCTTTTCGTTGAACGATTTTCTGATCGAGCCCGTCATTCGTTAAATCAATCCAAATACTTCCATCGTCTTTCTTGAAAAAAACATTTTTTTTCAACCCCATTTCCACGAGGTCTTTTCCGAGTAAATATGTTTTACTCTCGTAATATATTTTGTCGAAGTCGGCCCCGATTCTTTTATACGTCTCATCAAAACCAGCATATACCCAACTGTTCATTTTTGCCCAAAGGTCAATCACATCTGGTTTCCCCGCTTCCCAATCGATCAGCATCTTTTGCGCCTCCATCATGATCGGTGCTTTCTTTTCCGCTTCTTCTTCACTCATTCCGGTCGACATTAATTGCTGCGTTTGCTTTTTGTATTCTTCACCAAAGCGCACATAATAATCGCCGACAAAATGATCGCCTTTGGCTCCGGTAGATTCAGGCGTTGCACCGTTTGCAAAATGTTTCCACGCTACCATGCTTTTGCAAATATGAATACCGCGGTCATTTGCCATGCACGTTTTTACAATATCGTATCCGTTTGCTTTGAAAATTTCGGCGACGCTCCACCCTAAAAAAATATTTCGAAGATGGCCAAGATGAAGTGGTTTGTTTGTATTTGGCGAGGAATATTCAACCATTACTCTATTGCCGCTCTTTTCTTTCCTGCCAAAAGCCACCGAATTAAAATTCTTATCGAGGAAACTGAGAAGTGCGTGATCAGATATTGTCAGATTTAGAAAACCTTTAATCACGTTAAAGGATGAAAAAAGATCCGCGTGTTTGTTGACTAAGTCGGTCCCCAGTTCATTGCCGAGAACTTCCGGTGATTTTTTCAAACTTTTTACAAAAGAAAAGAGAACAACGGTATAGTCTCCGTCAAACTCCGGTTTCGTTTCGTTTATTAAAATCGATTCGTCATTGACCTGTGCCTGGTACTTTTCTTCGATGGTCCGTTGAACAATTTTTCTTATCCTGTTTGTGATATCCATGTGTCAGAATTGGGTGCGAAATTAGGCAAATGTGACAAATGTGGTGAATGTGATGGAACGGGGCGTACAACTTAACATCACGAACGATCACCTGCGCCGTAAGGTAAACCCATTGACAACATGGTTACGCCATAGGAAGCGTGCCGCAGGTATGCTACTCTTAATCTGAATCAGGTTATTATTGTTATTATATCTACGTTAAGAATACACTGATTATTAAGATCGAAAAACGGCGGTGAATTCGGCGTTTTTCCCTGTACAAATTTTCGCTAAAATGATTCCAAATCAGCACTCTTTATAGTACCTTCGCGACGGCCTGTAAAGCCGTTTATGCCAAAAAAGCAGATTATTGCATTTATAGATTTTTTCTATCCTCCCTTTAGAAAAATAATGCCTTTACAAACGTTTAGGTATGCTGCCTGCGGGGGTACAAATACCTTGTTGGATATCTTCGTTTACTTCATCAGCTATAATTATATCTTGCAGAAACAGGTCCTTTACCTGGGCGTTATTGCATTCAAACCGCATATTGCGGCATTTATAATGTCTTTCCTGGTGAGTTTTCCAACAGGTTTTTTATTAATGCGGCATGTTGTGTTCACCGATTCGGTGTTGCATGGCAGGGTACAATTGTTCCGTTATTTTTTATTGGTCGTTGCGTGTATCATCCTGAATTATATTTTCATTAAAATGTTTGTTGAAAGATTTCATATATATCCAACGATCGCAAAAATCTTTACTACTGCTATAGTAGTTCTCTTCAGTTACCTGACTCAAAAGAATTATACGTTTAAGGCCGAAACGCCGCGCGCTGAATGAAATCGCGGATTGGCCGAAAAACAGGTGGATTTTCGTGGATTTTTTATTTTTTAGATTCCCCAGCACTTATGGCCCGGTTCGGAATTGAATAAAGAATTCGACTACGACTTTCTATTGAATTTACCCTCGTCACTCACATACTCTTGGGCTGGGTCATACTAAACCAGTTTCCGCATCCATCCGTAATGATCGCCTCGATTCCATAAAATTGTTCTTTCGGAGGGGAGTTAAAATGAACACCTTTGGATTTTAATTCTTCATAAGTTGCCATACAGTCGGGAGTATACATCACACCCGCACCAAGCGCACCCTTTTCAAGTAATACTTTGAAAGCTTTCTTTACTTCTTCGTCCTGGTACATGAATCCGGTTAATGGGGACAACAGTGTAATCTGTAAATCCGGTTGATCAGGCGGATTTACACTGAGCCACCTGAAACCATTATCCATTTTCACATCAGTATTCAACTTAAAACCCAATGTATTTACATAAAAATCTTTTGCTTTGTCCTGGTCAGTGACATACAACGTCGCGTGGGTAAATTTTGTGATCATAAAATTATATTTATGGCCAAAAATATAAGTTCGGCTACTAAATTATTTCTTGAAAATTGCTTTTTATTGTGCCGGACAAACGTCGCGTTTCAGTCACCGTGAAAATAGGCACACCATTCATTCTGATACTCGATAGGTGTTGATAAAACAGTGCGGAATAAATTTTATGGGGAAATTTTTGGACTGTTCTTTTTTCTCCATCGCATTACTGCGATAGGTGCTTGGATTACTTCCAATTTCCTTTTTAAATAAAACACTAAACGAGCCCATGCTTTCAAAACCGACCGCGTTACATACGTCGGTTACCGATAAACTTTCGTCGGTCAGAAGTTCACAAGCCAGGTCAATTCTTTTAATGGTGAGATATTGATGCGGCGTTTTTCTATAAACTCTTGTGAATAATCGGTGAAAGTGATAACGCGAGATACAGGCCTCCCTGGAAATAGAATTCAGGTCAATCGATTCACGGAAATTTTTGTCCATATACAATTTCCCTGCAATGATTCGTTTATATACCGCAGGAGCAATATTCATCAGCAAATATTATAGATTTTTAAGGCGAGATCTTCCCGGTAGCATCGTTTTCAAAACGCTATTATTTCAAATTTAATCATCTGGTTCTTAATATTTAAATAAAAAAATTTTGGCACAATTTTAGGGCAAAAATGTTTCGTAACTTGTAAAGAGCTGCTTATTCCATCTGATATCCGAATTTGGCTTTAGCAGCTGACATGCGCCATTTGAACTATTAAAAACTCCTATCGTATGATCAGCGTAATTATCCCTGCCTTGAATGAGGAGAAAACCATCCGGCAAGTTATTACCCAGGCAAAAAGAAGTGAATTTGTTTCCGAAATTATCGTGGTCGATGATCAGTCCATGGATAGTACCGTTGCCGAGGCCCGCAAGGAAAATGTAAGAATTATCACAAGCACACAACTCGGCAAAGGCGATTCAATGCGCGAAGGCATGATGGTCGCCCGAAATGAGATCCTTGTATTCCTGGACGCCGACATTCCCAACTACAGTGAAGACATTATTGAAAAATTATCGCGGCCATTGATCAACGATGAAGCCGATTTTGTAAAGTCACATTTCGAGCGACAGGCCGGACGGGTAACTGAGTTGCTCGTGAAGCCAATGCTTGAATTTTTTTTCCCACATCTGACAAGATTCAAACAACCGCTCAGCGGAATGATCGCCGGAAAAAAATCATTTTTCGAAAAAGTTGAATTCGAAAATGACTACGGTGTAGATATCGGTCTGCTCATTGATATGGACAAAGTGAATGCACGCATCGGAGAGGTTTGTATCGGGGAAATTGAAAACGATATGCAGCCGCTCCAGGCATTGAGCCGTATGGCGCGACAAGTTGCAAATGCAATTTTTAAACGCGTAAATATTTTCAATCCGAATATTTTCAATTTTCATCAACAGCCGGAAGAAGAAAAACAGTCAACCGTGCCGGTGCGCGGGCAAATCGAATACGCCCTCCGCGAATTGAGCAGGCAACACGAAAAAATGATCGTGTTCGATATGGACAATACCCTATTTCGCGGAAGTTTTATCCACACTGCTGCAAAAGAATTTGGATTTAAAAAAGATCTTTTAAATATTATTCATGCAAGGCACAACGATTACGTGCGGACAAAGCAAATTGCAAAATTATTAGAGGGAAAAACTTTTGCCGATCTCATCAACGTGGCCGAAGCCATTCCGCTGATCGGTGATGCGGTGCATGTTGTCAGAGAATTACAAGAACGCGGATATATCGTTGGAATTATCAGTGACAGTTATCAATGCATTACTAACCACGTAAAAAATCTCCTTGGAATAGATTTTACACTCAGCAATGAACTTGAATTCAAAAAAAGTATCGCCACCGGTGAAGTAAAAGTTCCTTTACAGTTTCTAAATGATGGCACCAGCCCGTGCCAGCATGACCATTGCAAATCTAACATGATGATGCACCTGCTAAACCGGTTTGGAATCGGCGTTGAAAAAACAATTGCTGTAGGTGATGGCGAAAACGATATCTGCATGATCCAACTCGCCGGCAAAGGCATTTCCTTCAACTCAACAACCAAACACATCGACACGGTCGCAGATCATATTATCCGCGATGGATCGTTGAAGCCTGTATTGCGGATCGCCGAGTAGCAGATGACTGATTGATTAACCCACTATACGCCAAAAAAAATAATCAGTATAGTTTCACACAAAGGCCCAAAGAGTTTTTCTTTGTGCCTTTGTGTCTTTTTATGAAATTGCGCTGACAATTTCGTAAGCATTCAACCAGCTAGTCGGTCGACTTAATTCACCAGATTCCCTTATCTTTAACGTCATTCCTACACTCACTAAAATTGTTATTGCCATGAGTACATCACGGAGAGATTTTATTAAAACAAGTGCATTTTCAGTAGCAGCAACCACTTTATTTTCAAACCGGATATTCGCATCGCCCCGCGCAGATTTGATGGTCGGTGTGCAGTTATATTCAGTCAGAGATAAAATGAAGGATGATCCTGCAGGCACTTTAAAACAACTTTCGGATATTGGTTATCGTTATGTTGAACACGCTAACTACCAAAACCGCAAATTTTACAAATACGATCCAAAAGATTTCAAAAAACTATTGGACGACCTGAATTTGAAAATGGCCAGCGGTCACACCGTTTTAGGAAAACAACATTGGGATGCCACAAAAAATGATTTCACTGATGCTTGGAAATATACGGTAGAAGATGCTGCTGTAGGCGGACAAAAATATGTGATCAGTCCATGGCTTGATGCCAGTATGCGCCAGAATATGGACGATTTCAAGCGTTATATGGATGTATTCAATAAGAGCGGAGAGCTCTGCAAGAAATCCGGAATGAAATTCGGGTATCACAATCATGATTTCGAATTCAACACGCAAATCGACGGAAAGAAATTATACGATCTGATTCTTCAATATACAGATCCGAATCTCGTGATCCAACAACTTGATATTGGTAATCTTTATAATGGCGGAGGCGTAGCTATCGACATTGTAAAGCAATACCCCGGGAGATTTGAATCGATGCACGTAAAGGATGAGATAAAAGCCGCATCAGGTAACGAAAAATATGAAAGCACAATCCTGGGAACAGGTATCGTGAATACAAAGGAAGTGATAGACACAGGCCGTCAAAACGGAACTGTCCATTTTATAATCGAACAGGAATCGTACCAGGGAAAAGGATCGGTAGAGTCTTGCAAAGAAGATTTAGCGATTATGAAGAAATGGGGATATTGAGAATGAGAGCGTCAGCAAGGAGAGCGGAGAGCGACGTACACACTATCGCTCTCCGCTCTTTTGCTTCGCTGTAGAAAAGATAACGGACCCTTCCAATTTCCTTCCTTCTAACTGTCATCTTTTTTAGCATGATCTTAAAAATATTTTTAGGAAATTTGCAATTGAGACTGCCCATATGGATCCTCTAAAAATTCTATACAACGAATTCGTTTCATTTTTTGGAATCGAATCGATCATCAAAATGGTGCAAAGCGGCGACTACAGTAGCCTGCTCACTTTACACGGGATATTGGGTGCCATTGGTCCGTTGATCCCTATTATATTGGTCATTGAAATTATCCGGGCTGCCTTTTACAAGAAATTCAAGGTTGAAGAGTATCGCGTCCCATTTTTCATTTTTGTTTTCAATCGTTTCATATCAAGATTTATTTCTATTGCTGCCGTAGCATTTTGTATAGGTGTATTTGAAAAACATGCAATTTTCAAAACAACTTTCACATGGTATTGGCTGATCTATGGATACATCGTATGGGAATTTGGACACTTTATATATCACTACCTGGGCCATAAGGTGAGATTATTCTGGTGTCTTCATTCCACGCATCATGCTCCTGAATCAATGAATTTGTCAGTCACCTTTGCGCATTTTTTCCTCGAGGCACCCTATGCCGACGTTATTCGAACGACAACATGTATTTTACTTGGAGTGAACCCACCGCTGTTGTTTTTTATTATGTTTATCGACGGCACATGGGGAGCGTTTATACATGTCGGTGAGAATCTGATCAAAGATGGACGATTGGGATTTTTAAATAAAATTTTATTGACGCCGTCACATCACCGCGTACACCATGCAAAAAACCCATTGTACATGGATACCAATTTTTGTAACCTGTTAAACATTTGGGACAAAGTATTTGGCACTTTTCAATACGAAGAAAAAAATGTGCCCATTGAATACGGCATCACCAGGAAAGTGAATGCAAATAATTTTTGGGACGTATATTTTGGTGAGATCGTTTTACTGGCCCGCGATGTGTGGCGTGCACCAGGAATAAAAAATAAATTTCTTTATATCGTCATGCCTCCTGGTTGGAGTCATACCGGCGAACACAAAACAGCAAGCGTTGTTAAAAACGAATATTTAAAACAGCAGCAGCAATCCGGTTCACAAATTCCTAGGCAGATGGAAGAATTAAAAAACGTAGCGAGTTAAAAGTTCATATCCGCAGTTTGTTCTTCGACCGCCGCCAGGCTCGCCCTGTAGTTAATGATCCTCGAACCAATCATCAGCGTTATAAATGCGGTGACGGAACAACTTGCCATCACACCCGTCATTGGTAAAGCAGTATGATTGCTGAGAAAGCTAACAAGCGCAGACGTAAGCGCTCCGATACTCATTTGAATCCCGCCCAGCAACGCAGAAGCGCTCCCCGCATTGGTGGTAAAGGGAGCCAGTGAAAGTGCGGATGAATTTGGGAAGATAAATCCCTGGCAGCAGAGGTAAATAAAAATTAGAAAGATCGTGCTGAATAACTCAAGCGCACCAAAAATAGTTCCGACAAAAAGAGATAGACCAATAAATGCCTGGCAGGCCAGTGCAACCCGAATGATCTGTTCGCTCTTATATGCACGCAACAATACGCTGTTCAACTGGCTTGATCCGATCAATCCCATAGCGACTAACGCAAAAATCCACCCATATTGTTTTTCGCTTACTTTAAACAACTCCATAAAAACATATGGCGAACCGGCGATATACGCGTATAAACCGGATGTCGCAATCGCTCCGGTAAATGCGTATGTATAAAATTGTGGCTCTTTAAAAATTCCAACAAAGCTCAATACAATTGGCCTTGGCCGGAGTGAATGATCAGGATTCGGCTGCCTGCTCTCGGGTAAAATAAAATGCACGGCAGCAAGGATAAATACCGACATCAACGCAAGTGTTGCAAAGATAAATCTCCAACCAACCGTCGCAGTAAGGTAGCCTCCAAGTGTCGGTGCAATAATCGGCGAAACACCAACGACCAACATCAACAACGAAAATATTTTTGCGTTGTCCTGAACGGCAAAAAGATCACGTACCATGGCTCTAGAGGCAACCATTCCCGAACAGGAACCAATCGCCTGCAAAAAGCGAAGAATGATCAGGTCATTAGCCGAATCAGCAAACGCACACCCGACCGACGCAATCAAATACAGGCTAATGCCAAAATAAAGAGGTTTTTTCCTGCCATACCGGTCAAGAAGCGGCCCATATAGAAATTGTCCGGCAGAAATTCCGATAAAGAAACTCGACAGTGAAAGCGATACATGGGCCACGGTTGTATGCAAGTTCTCGGCAATCGATGGGAACCCGGGCAAATACATATCGATAGAAAAAGGACCGATAGCAGATAATAACCCTAAAACGATAATCAAAAAAATATTGTCCTTAGCCTGTAAACTCATAGATTTTTAGCAACGAAATGCAAATGTGCAATTTCTTTTTCCCGATTACGATTCTTTGTACGCACAGCTGTGCATTATATTTTTTGGTAATTCTGGAAGTAATTGGTCGGATGGATTTTTTACGCAGAGGTCTTCTTCACTGCGAACTATTTTCCCCAGCATAAAACAGGAATAAGCGTACACTGAAACCCGAATGGATGGCAAAAAAATTGAACTGGTAATTATTTCAATCAAAAACTATTTTATGCCATACATCAAATCAATTCAAGGATCAACTTCCGATCCTGTCAATATCTATTATGAAGATACATTTTTGGGAAGACCGGTTGTGTTCATACATGGCTGGCCCCTTAGCCACGAAATGTGGGAATACCAAATGAACGAATTACCAAACTATGGTTTGAGATGTATCGCCTACGACAGAAGAGGCTTTGGCAGATCAGGACGACCCTGGATGAATTACGATTATGATACATTAGCTACTGATCTAAAAATTCTGCTTGATGAACTCGATTTGAAAGATGTAACGCTCGTAGGATTTTCAATGGGTGGGGGAGAAGTGGTCAGGTATCTCAGCAAATTCGGCGACAAAAGAATTTATAAGATTGTACTGGTAAGTTCAGTCGTACCATTTATGTTGAAGACTAACGACAATCCTGGAGGAATTCCGCAGGAAACATTTGACGAGTTTGCAAACAAAATTCGCGATGACCGCCCAGGGTTCCTTGCTGATTTCGGAAAACAATTCTATGGAGTGAACATTATCAATAAGCCGGTGAGCCAGGCATCACTTGACTGGTCATTACAATTGGCGCTACAGGGATCGCCAAAAGCAACACTGGATTGTTTGAGATCTTTTTCGACAACTGACTTCAGGGAGGATCTTAAAAAAATAAATGTGCCGACCTTAATTATTCACGGAAGCAGTGACAAAACAGTACCTATCGAAGGAAGCAGTCAAATTACGGCAACAATGATCGAAGGCGCGGTATATAAAATTTACGAAGGCGCTCCACATGGATTATTTGTAACCGAAAAAGAAAAGCTAAACAATGACCTGATCGCTTTCATTGAAGGCGGTTCATTGTCGTCTGAAACAGAGGCAATGGATCCGACTGCGACGGAAGCAATTTCATCAGTCCCGTATCCATTTTAGTTTCATGGTTTCTGATAAAAAAAAGATTCTGAAGGTTATTCTTCAGAATCTTTTTATTTATGAATTGAAAATTCTAGTACCTGTAGTGATCGGCTTTATAAGGGCCGCTCTTTGCAATACCAAGATAATCGCTTTGTGCATCTGTCAGCTCATCCAACTCCACGCCAATTTTTGCAAGGTGAAGACGAGCCACTTTCTCATCAAGATGTTTTGGTAAAACAAACACCTTGTTTTCATACTTGCTATGATTCATCCACAACTCAATCTGCGCGAGTGTCTGGTTAGTAAACGAATTACTCATTACAAAACTTGGGTGACCGGTAGCACAACCGAGATTTACAAGGCGTCCTTCTGCAAGAATGATCACATCTTTTCCTTCGATGTTATAAATATCTACCTGCGGTTTGATCGTATCTTTTGTATGACCATAATTTTTATTCAGCCAGTCGATGTCAATTTCAATATCGAAATGCCCGATATTACAAACGATCGCTTTGTCTTTTAATGCACGGAAATGTTTTTCAGTGATCAGGTCGCGACAGCCTGAGGCAGTGACAACGATATCTGCTTCTTTCACTGCATCGACCATTTTCTTTACTTCGAATCCGTCCATAGCAGCTTGCAAAGCGCAGATAGGATCTATCTCTGTCACAATTACACGGCACCCGGCTCCTGCAAGTGATTGTGCAGAACCCTTACCCACATCTCCATAACCACCCACCACAGCGATTTTACCTGCGAGCATTACGTCAGTAGCGCGGCGGATTGCATCAACCAAACTTTCCTTACATCCGTATTTATTGTCAAATTTAGACTTGGTTACAGAATCGTTGACGTTGATCGCAGGAACCGGCAAAGTCCCTTTACTAACGCGCTCGTACAAGCGATGAACTCCGGTTGTTGTTTCTTCAGAAATACCTTTCAGGTATTGAACAAGCTCTGGATATTTGTCGAGAACCATGTTTGTCAAATCACCACCATCGTCAAGGATCATATTCAACGGGCGATCTGTGTTTCCAAAAAATAAAGTCTGTTCAATACACCAGTCAGCCTCATCAAGTGTTTGTCCTTTCCATGCAAAAACACCGATACCTGAAGCAGCAATTGCAGCAGCAGCATGATCCTGCGTGGAGAAAATATTACATGAGCTCCAGCGTACCTCTGCACCAAGCTCAACCAATGTTTCGATCAATACAGCAGTTTGGATCGTCATATGAAGACAACCGGCAATGCGTGCGCCCTTCAAAGGCTTTTGTTTTCCATATTCCTTACGGAGCGACATCAATCCCGGCATTTCAGCTTCAGCCAGGCGAATTTCTTTGCGGCCCCATTCAGCAAGACTCATGTCTTTCACTTTGTAAGGAAGGCTAAGGTCAATTTTTGATTTTAAGTTCGTTGACATTTTTATATTTTTTATTAGTGCAAAATTAGTAAATGAAGATACATCGTTACCAGGTGCAAATTTAAATCAGTAGAACAAAATAATACAGTAATTGTATAAATTTAGAATAGAATGCTATTTTTGTCGTTAATTTAGAACAAATACACAGTTTGTTATGGAGAAGACCCAAAAAAAAGAAAATAATACTATCGCCCCTTTAGCTCTTGACGAGAAGGACCGCGCCATCCTGCGTATGCTCCAGGAAAATGCAAAAGTGACCGTGCGTGAAATCGCCAACAAAATTCACTTAAGCCCGACGCCGGTCCACGAACGTATCAAGAGCATGGAAGATTCCGGCATTATTACGCAGTATGCTGCCCTGATTGATTATTCGAAAGTAAAGAAAGGCCTGATGGTGATTTGTTATGTTTCACTAAAAGAACATAACAAAAAATCGGGAGCGAAATTTATTAAAACGATTCATGAATTAGACGAAGTCATCGAATGTTATAACATCTCCGGTGAATTCGATTTTATGCTGAAAGTGCTCGTTGAAAATATGGATGCATATTATGATTTCCATGTCAACAAACTCGGGCAGGTAGAAAACCTGGGACATCTGCAAAGCACTTTTGTGATGGGAATTATTAAGCAGACACAGCCGAGGGTGAGTTAAAATAATGTTCACACCTCTGTGCCTATCCTCCGATATAGTGAAAAAAAATTTTACCACGCAGGAGCATAGGCACATGGCTATCCACGCCCCGCGCTTCACTGATAATTTTGTAAATTGAGCGCATAAAAATAATCTTATGATTTCCTACGACACTGTATCTGAGGCGGTGAATGGTTTGAAGAAAAGAGGATACACGATTGATTACAACCTCAACTTCGATTGCATCACTTGTAACGATGCTCCGGCTCCATTAAAGCCATCAGAATTCGAAATTGCAGAAGTATACCGGTTTGAAGGCGAGAGCGATCCTGCCGACGAAGCCGTAGTGTATGCCATCGAATCAAGGCATGGGCAAAAAGGAGTTCTGGTAAATGGCTTCGGGATTTCATCTGATGACGCAAGTGATGAAATGATTGAGAAATTAAAAGTGAGACACTAATTCAACATTACTATCCTGACAGATAATTATTCTCTTCATTTTCCCCGATATTAACTGACTACATGGAAAGTAATTTACTCATTATACTAGCCTTGCTTTTCGCTATTTCGATGTTGTGCATGGTGGCAAGCAAACTTCGTGTGTCGTATCCGATCTTTTTGGTTATCGCAGGACTGGCCATCAGTCTTATCCCGAGAATTCCTCAAATCACATTAGATCCTAATATTGTTTTTACTTTGTTTTTACCGCCTTTGCTATACGCGGCAGCCTGGAACACTTCGTGGAATGATTTCTGGTTCTTTCGCCGCCCGATTTCACTACTTGCTTTTGGTCTTGTGATTTTTACCGCGACGACTGTTGCATATGTGTCGCACGCATTGATCCCTGATTTCACCCTTGCCATGGGCTTTCTGCTTGGTGGAATTATTTCGCCACCTGATGCTGTGGCAGCAACATCCGTTTTACAGGGATTAAAAGTACCAAAGAGAATTGTAACAATTCTGGAGGGAGAAAGTCTCATCAATGACGCATCGAGCTTGATTGTATTTCGTTTTGCATTGGTCCAATTAGTGACCGGGCAATTTATGCTGGGGACCGCCACCTTACAATTTTTTACAGTTGCCCTCATGGGCATTGCAATCGGAGCGATCATTGCAAATATTGTTTATGTTATTCATCGCTTCCTGCCAACTACGCCGGCAGTTGATACAGCGATATCAATAATATCTCCGTACCTCATGTATCTGACTGCCGAACATTTTCATTTTTCCGGAGTGCTTGCCGTGGTGACGGGGGGACTCATCCTGAGCTTTCATTCGCATAAAATATTTACCTACAATACCAGGCTGCAAACCTATAGTGTGTGGAATACGCTCGTATTTATGTTGAATGGCTTTGTATTTATATTGATTGGACTTCAGCTTCCGCATATTATAAAAGGACTTGGACAATATGCATTGCGCGATGCGATTTTTTATGCTGTAATAATTAGTCTGGTTACAATTGTTATTCGCATAATTTGGGTTTACCCGGCGGCCTATGTTCCAAGGTTGTTAAGTGCGCGTATCCGACGCCGTGAACCGAATCCGGGATGGCGTGGCGTTTTTGTTGTAGCCTGGAGTGGCATGCGTGGTGTTGTGTCACTGGCATCGGCCCTGGCAGTTCCAACAGTACTAGCAAACGATACACAATTTCCACATCGAAATCTGATTTTGTTTATCACTTTTATCGTTATCCTCTTCACGCTTGTCCTGCAGGGATTGAGTCTTCCCTGGATCATCCGCATCTTACGCATTACATCAATAGATGATCACTCTAAACAAGATCAGGAAATGCGCCTGCGGATGGCGACCGCAACGCTCGAATTCATGAATAAAGAATACAGCGAAGAATCAGATTCCATCGATGCATTTACGCGCGTGAGGGACCGGTATGCAAGAATGATTGAAAACATCAATCAAAGACTTGCCGAGGAAGACGGGGAAAAAAACCCGACAGACGATTTCTTGCCAAAATATCGAAAGATGTTGCTGGAAGTCGTTTCGGTGCGGCGAACTGAATTGACAAAAATGCGTCACGAACGAAAGTTCGCTGAAGAACTTTTTCGTGAAAAAGAATTGGAACTCGATTTGGAAGAAGCCAGGCTTGGAAAATTTCTTCGAAACAATTAATAATTTTTGGATGATCAGTATTCGCCTTGCAAAAGAACCAGATTTGGAAGAAATACTTTCAATCTATAATGATGTCATTCTGACAATGACTACTGTGTTCGAATACAAGCCACATACTTTAGAAATGCGTAGGAAATGGTTTGAGTCAAAACAAAAAGATGGTTATCCCGTCTTTGTTGCGGAAGAAAACGGGCACGTAATTGGTTTCAGCTCTTATGGGCAATTCCGTGCGTGGCCGGCGTATAAATACAGCGTCGAGAATTCTATATATATTTCATCTGAACATCGTAGCAAAGGAATTGGAAAATTGTTGATGCCGCCCTTAATTGAATCAGCAATGAAAAATGACTTTCACGTAATTGTGGCCAGTATTGAAGCGTCAAATAATGCAAGCATTGCGCTCCATAAATCATTTGGATTTGAAGAAGTCGCGCACTTTAAAGAGGTTGGTTATAAATTCGGACGATGGCTTGATTTGAAATTCCTACAGCTAACACTAACTACACCGCAATTCCCGAGAGAGGGCTGACGAGAAAATGTGATAAATGTGATAAATCTGATGAATTCTGTAGGGCAAAGTTTGGTTTCACACAAAGACACAAAGAAAAATCAAGGTATAAAGAAACGTTAATAACTACGTGTCATTTTTGCTTAGCGATCCTTGTGTCTTGATTTTTCTTTGTGCCTTTGTGTGAAACCAAACTTTTGCCGTACAGAATTCATCACATTCATCACATTTATCACATTTATCACATTTGCTTCACAATCCTCGCCACCACCTTATCAATCGGCAGCGTAATCATCTCTTCAGAAAAATCTTCCCACGGAATAAACCGAAATGTTTCTGTTTCGCCTGTTTTTTTGTAGACGTCCATTTGCTTTTCATCAAAGTCAAATGGCTTGGTTCGTAATGGGGCTTTAATTGTCTCGAGCGGTTCAGCGAAATAATAAATTGAAATAATCTGTTGATCGGGATTAAAAGCGCTCATTTGGAAAAAATCAGTAGTATAAATATGATCCGTGATCTTTACATCGAGATCCATTTCTTCTTTGAATTCTCTTTTCAGGCAATCTCTTGTTCCTTCACCAAACTCCAATCCACCACCAGGAAATTTGGTATAATAACCTCCACGAATAAATTCATCCGCTACCAATACACTTTTATTTTCTCCCAATAATATTCCGTAAACGCGAATGTTGAACATGTTGTAATTTTTGCTGTTCGTCCTTTTTACAAGCTTCCAAAAAATATTACAGGAAGTAACGCGAGAATTTATGGTGCAAATTCTATATCTCCTTCAAAAACCTTTTCAGCGGGGCCGCATAGCCATATATTTTGGAAAGAACCGTCCGGCATCCTGTCGAATTTTACGGTAAGTCTGCCGCCTTTGGTGATCACGGTCACATCATTATATCCCACATCATTGTGATAACAAACCAACGCACTCGCTGTTACGCCCGTTCCACAAGAAAGTGTTTCATCTTCAACACCACGCTCGTAGGTTCTGACAATAATTTCGTCTTCTTTCTTTTGTTCGACAAAATTCACGTTGATTCCTTCGCGCGCAAAATCTGCGCCATAGCGGATATCCATGCCCTTGTGAAATACATCATAGTCCATCACATCACTTACAATTTTGACATAGTGTGGTGAGCCCGTATTCAAAATAAAATCATTGTGAAAATCGCGCACATCGATCACGTTGATCATTTTTAGGCTGACAGTTCCATCATCATCCATCTCGGCTTCATGCGGACCATCTACGGCAGAAAAAAGAAATTCCCTTTTACGCATGCCCATATGATATGCAAACTTCACAAGGCAGCGCCCTCCATTTCCACACATGCTACTTTCCCGTCCATCGGCATTGTAGTACTTCATTTCAAAATCGAATCCAGATTTCTGATTTAACAACATCAATCCATCTGCACCGATTCCAAACCGACGATCGCACATCAATTTAACACGATCCATCGTCAATGACGTGTAACTCCAGTTCCTGTTGTCCAGGATGATAAAGTCATTTCCGGTGCCCTGATATTTGTAAAAATGTATTTTCATTTTAAACTGCGCAAAGGTATGAAGCAAATGTGATAAGTGTGAGGGAAAATTCGAATGTGAGAATGAGTTGTGAGCCGTCATTTCGAACGGAATCCGCCGAGGCGGACGAAGTGAGAAATCTAACCGAATTCACAGAGATTGAATTGGTACAATTTATAAACGGTGCCAAAATACTTGTTCCATCAGATAGCGTGGAATTTCTCACTTCGTCCGCCTCGGCGGATTCCGTTCGAAATGACGGCTCACAACTCATTCTCACATCTCCACATTCACACATTCTCACATTCGAATTTTCACATTTCCACATCCCACATTTGCTTCACACTCATCCCATCGCTTGAATAATGTCAATCGACTTCCTAATCAAACGCTCCACCACCGCATTTCCATCTTTTGAGAATTGTCCCGTTATACGGTTTGCAACAATTGCACTCAAACTAATGCAATGATGCCCCAATATTTTACCCAGTCCATATAGCCCCGCTGTTTCCATTTCAAAATTGGCGATTCGATGCTGCCCGAAACTGAATTGTGTCAGTCGATTGATTAAATCAGGATTACTTAATCCCAATCTTAAGACGCGTCCCTGCGGACCGTAAAAACCAGGACAGGTAACTGTAATGCCATTGTAAAATCCTTCGACAAAATATTTTAATAGGGAAGGAGCGGCACCACTTATATATGGATTCGAAAATCGATTGTGTAATTGAGTTTGAGTAACAAAAGACTGCAATAATTGTTTTTCCTCATCATTCTGATCATGGCGATAAAAATTTAACAGGTTGTCAATGCCCAGCCCGTGCGTGGAGACCACAAATCCATCGACAGGAATTTTTTGTTGCAAAGAACCAGCGGTACCAATTCG
>Ga0163162_10000726_pt1 | contig 30564 bp, 30 predicted proteins | sample S55metaG_FD_115310 | JGI IMG/M metagenome (GOLD analysis project Ga0163162, IMG submission 115310) | Switchgrass rhizosphere microbial communities from Kellogg Biological Station, Michigan, USA - S5-5 metaG | ecosystem: Host-associated > Plants > Roots > Rhizosphere > Soil | place: USA... | reverse complement strand
TTCAGCGAGCTGCCGCCGTAAGGGTTCGGGATCGCTGTGCCGGGTACGGATACGAGCGCCGGCCGGATCAGATTGGACGCCATGTCGTAGATTTGCGCGGCCGTCATGCTGGGCGCCGAGACCTGCAGAAACAGCACCGGAACCGACGACGCGCTATACGAAAGCACCTGCGGCGGCGTGATGCCGGCTGGCATCTGCTTCAGAACGGTCTGCGAAATCGCGGTCACTTGCGCCTGAGCGGCTGCGATGTCGGTCCCCGGTTGAAAGAAGATCTTGACGACGCCTGTTCCATAGAGCGACTGGCTTTCGATGTGCTCGATATTGGCGACCGTCGTAGTCAACGCGCGCTCGTAGTAGTAGACGACGCGGCCCGACATGTCCTGCGGAGAGAGGCCGGTGTACGACCACACGACCGCGACGACCGGGATGCGGATTGCCGGAAAGATATCCGTCGGCGTCTTCAATATCGCCATCGCGCCAGCGAGCACGATGAGGATGCTCATCACCACAAATGTGAGCGGGCGGCGCAGGGCAACCAGGACAATGGCGTTCATGAAAAAGGTGTTGGCGGCTTCGGGTTGATTCTGGGCGTCGGACGTGTTTGCAGTGCTTGATGCCGCCCGGCGCGGCGCGACAAGCTGAACGGAAAACTGCGCGTCCGAATGCGTTACGGCTGCGGGGCTAGATTGCGCGCTGACGAGAGCGTCGTGAGGGTCGCGCCCCGATCTTTGCTCAACCCGCCACGCTCGCATGGTGTGGCGGATCGGGAATGGGCTTGCATCGCGTGGAACTGGTTCATGGTCGAATGCCGATCAGTTGGGAACAAGGATGCATGATCGGTGTTCGGGATTAACCCGCATTGGCCAGCTTGATGAAGGATTCTTAATTTTCGACGGTGACGCGCCAACGCGCCGATGGGGTGGCGTGCGTGCGAAAGCGGAATGCGAGAACGCGCTGACGTGCCGATTCCGGCATATGTATCCGACCGGCTTTCTATTCGGCTTGGGTTGGACGCGCCCATGGAAATCCACGTCGAAAGAACAGATCAAGCGCACTAAAGTAACGCGCTGTAATATACTCAAGCACGGTTAGCTAAGCGAAAGTTCCATTCCGATATCGTTCGGGATCAAACAGATGGAAGTCAGGAATTCTCGGCGGTGGGCTCCGCGTGGCCGGAACCGGTGGATCATCGCTGCCGCAGCGCTTGTTACCGCCGCCCTCATTCGGACGGCGCTTCAGCCGCTGCTTGGCAACTTCATGCCGGACACCGGCTTCCTCGTCGCCGCTATCCTCGTTCAATATTACTGCGGCCTCGCGCCTGCGCTTTGCGTGATGATCGTCGGCCTTGGTCTCGCCGACTATCTGTTCGTGCCGCCATATCGGCGTCTCGACATCATCGATCAGGCAGACATCATGCTGCTGATCTCGTATCCGTTCATCACGATCGTCATGATCACGCTTGTGGAGCGGCTCAGGCGCGAGCAGTATCGCGCCGAGCTGCTGGCCGCGGTGTCCCAGTCGCGCTACGAAATGCTTCTGCGTCACGACAACGAGCGTCTTCTCGTCCGGCGCGCCACGGTTGAGATGCGTCGCATGCTGCATTACATCGCACAATACAATCGCTCGTTGATACTCATCAGGGCACTCGATCCCGCGAACAGCGCCGCGCCTGGCAGTTTCGTCGCAGCGGCGGCGACCGCGACACCCAGCGGCATCATCGACGACGAGTCGTTTCGTGTGGGCGTAGCCTACGGTGCGAAGCATTCGCAGGTACATCAGGAAGACCTTGAACGCGTGATCGAGCGGTTGGTGCCGGGTCATCACCGCTTGCGTTTTCTATCGGCCGCACAGGGGTGGCGCCCCGTCGAATGTGTGTGCGACCGCTTCACTACGACGTCGGGCGAGTTTCTGATCCTGCGGACGGAAGAATGACCATGGGTGCGCCTCCGTTTTCTACCGCCCAGAACAGCGATCACGCCGTTCTGCTGTTGCACGGCCTGTCGAGTTCACCGCTCGAGTTGCGGTTCCTCGCGCGCTTTCTCGCCGAGGAGGGTTTCATAACGCACACACCTGAGCTGGCCGGGTATAGCGCGGGCACAGGGCATCTGCCGATGGAGCAGTGGATCAGCGCGGCGGTGGCGCAATTCGATGCGCTTGCCGTGCAGTATCGCCACGTCTCGGTGTGTGGCCTTTCGATGGGTGCGACGCTCGCCGCTGCAGTCGCGCATCAGCGGCCGGCCGCTCGCGCATTGCTGCTGCTGTCGATCACGCTCAGTTACGACGGCTGGGCAATTCCGTGGTACCTGTTCATGTTCGACTACCTCTACTACACGCCGTTGCGCTCGCGCTACCGTTATCGGGAACACGAACCGTACGGCCTGCGCAACGAGGCATTGCGCTCGAAGATCGCGCGGGCGATGCAAAAGAACGAAATCAGCGAAGTTGGACCTGCTTCCATCGCGATGCCCGCGTTGCACGAAGCGAGGCGTCTCGCCGGCTCCGTGCGAAATAAGCTGAAGGGGATTGCCACTGATTGTCTGATCATCCACGCGATCGATGACGAAACGTCGAGTCCTCATAACGCGCGTTTTGTCGAGTCGAACGTCGGGGCCGCGTTTCTCCGAACCATCTGGCTCGACGATTCATATCACATGATCACGTCGGATAACGAACGCGAGGTGGTCGCACGCGAATGCGCGCTGTTTCTGCGCGAAAGTGCGGCCACCTCGGCGGCAAGCAACAACCCGGCGCCAGTGGTGTCCCGCGCGCTCGCACGCCGTTTGAGGCAACTGGCATCGGTGGCGGGGAAGGCATGACGCGGTTTATGGCATCGCTCAAATACCGTTGTACCGCGCTTGCAGCGGAAATCGCGTGTGGACTGATGGACTTCGCGAGCGCGGCGAACGGCGCCGAGCCGCAAGCCGACAGCGACGGAAAAATATCGGCCGGGCAGGGCGCGCCAGGACCAGGCGGTTAGGCGCCGCTGATCGGCGCCTCGAGAAGACAACCAAACTCACGGGCAAAGTCGACAGATACGCGGGCATGGACTGCGCCCTGCTTGTCGAAGAACCGCTGCGTCCCTCTGAGAGTGAACACACCTTCATGCCAGACGTTTGGATGGATGTAGAGACCCTGCTGTCCATCGAAGCGAAAGCACACGAACTTCTCTGGCGCAATGTCGTCCCCCGGCAATGCCAGTGGAACGTAGAACGGAAGACGGTCGAGAGGAAAGAACAGTTGTCCTCCGTCGGGGTGGTAGTTCGCGTGCCAAAGCAACATGCGCTCCGGAGCATTGGCGTGGTCGTCGCGGGCTGCTTCAGGTGCAGTTGCATACGCGAGGACGTAGTTACCGCTCACAGCCTCGTTTCGACCGTACAGAATATCGCCGCGCCATTCGCTCACGAATGTGCCTTCGGTCGTGCCAGCCTGATCACCGGTTCCAGGGTCTATGGGCCTTGTCCCCACTGCTGGCCACTGCACAATCTCGATCGAGCACGCGCTCGGGTCGGTCACGAGTCTGCCAAATCCATCAAGCGTTGCAGGGGTCGCGTCGACCACGGGCATCGATACGCATCTGAGGCCGGGGGGAAGGGCGGGGTTGAGGTAATCGATCTCTTGGGACATCGGCACAGTTTACATGAGTTGAAGATACTGACCGCAGTTGCTCGAACACGGCGTTTAGACGATCATCTAAAACGCAAAACGGCCATTGCGGTAACGTCGGAAACGGGTCGTGTGGACGGAAGTTCAGTGTCGGTTCTTGTTGTTCCAATAAGGATTTGGCGGCGCAATGCGTACAAATCCATTTTCGACAAGGCGAACCTCACGGGTCGTGTCAGCGCACCGGCCAATCTTTTACTGCTGCCTCTCCGCGAACGGCGCCGTCGTCTCCAGAGCCATCGCGGCAAACGCGCGCACCGCGGCAGAACGGTAAGCGTTGCGTCGTTGGAGCAGTGCAGCGGGCCTGAGTTCGAGTTCAGGTCGGATTCTCGCCGCGGTCAAACCGGCTCCGGCGACATTTTCTGGCAGGATAGTCGCCACGTCGGTCTGGCGAACGATCTCAATCAGCACTGTGATGGAGTTTGCCTCTACCACGATCTCTGGACGCAGGCCCCTGCGCGCGAAGTAGCGATCCACGCTTCTGCGGATCGAAAAGGACGCGTCCAGTAATGCGAGCGGAGTGGCCAGAACTTCGGCGGGCGTCACGACCGCCTTCCGCGCGGGCAATCGAGCTGCTGCGGTGATCAAAGCAAGTCGTTCCTTGTGTAGGGGGGTCGCTTCGATATCCTCTACCGGCATATCGCCAAAACCGATACCCAGGTCCAACCTGTCGTCCCGAAGTGCCGGCTCGATTTCCTCCTGCTGCGACGCGACGCGAATCGACAGCGAGATCCCCGGATAACTTGATCTGAAGCGCTGCACCAGCGGGCCGATCAGATAGCTTGCGACGGTCGGCGTCACGCCAAGGCGGAGCGATCCGGTTGAAAGATCCTCGACATCCCGCACCGCGCGAGCGGCTTCGTCGAGCTCCTCCAGGATATGGCGGACATATCGAAGGTACACGGCCCCCCGATCCGTAGGACGGACCTGGCGCCCGCTTCTGTCCAGTAGTTGAGCGCCCAGGCGATCTTCCAGTTCCTTGATCTGCTGCGATAGCGCCGGCTGTGAAACATGCAGGACCTGTGCCGCCCGGGTAAAGCTGCCGTTGTCGACGACCGCCGTGAGATATCGGATATGGCGGAGAAGCATTGTCTATAACCTCAACTTATAGAAAGCGTAAGGAACGAGTCTTGGACGATTATGCATCCAATCCATATTCTGTAGTCAAGGCGCGCAACGAAACACGTCGATTCCGCGATGGCGGAAAGTGCCCATCGCATGACTGACGCCTGAGAATCAGAGCGGGCGTTGCCCCTATTCAAGGAGAGTTGATATGCAACAATTTGCCCGAGTTCTCGTCAATGACCGTGCCGTTCCCATCATCATCGTTGGCGGTGAGCATCTGGATCTGCGCCCGGTCGCGGCGGACATCACGCCTGACGTCATCGCGAGCGGCGTGCTGAACGAGGTCGATACGGCCGCGCTCGATCCGCTGCGCGGCGAACACACCTATCTCGCGCCAGTCAATGGTATCCGTCAGATCGCAGCCACCGGTTTCAACTACAAGAAACACATCGAAGAGTTCAAGATGACGCCGCCAACCGAACCGGAAGTCTTTCTCAAGGCGGTGACCTCGCTTGCCGGCCCGAACGACCCGATTTCCCGTGGCCCCAACGCCGGCACGAAGCTGGATTGGGAGGTGGAGCTGGCAATCATCGTGGGGCGCGAGGCCCGGGACATCGCGGCAGCCGACGCCGCCGACTATATCTTCGGTTATGTCTGCATCAACGACATCTCGGACCGCGCAACCCAGGTCGACGAAAAAGGCGGCCAGCACCTGGTGCGTGCCAAGTCACGCCCCGGCTATTCACCGATCGGACCGTACCTGGCAACCGGCGTCGATGGTGCGAACCTGGGACTGTGGACAAAGTTGAACGGCCAGTTCGAGCAGCAAGGCAACACGAGCGACATGCTGTTCTCGATCGGCGAGATGCTCGCCTACTTCTCGACGCACATGACGCTGCTTCCTGGCGACATCCTTGCGACAGGAACACCGCCTGGAGTCGGGTTCGGCAAAAACCGATTCATGGAGCCCGGCGACGTGCTGGAATGCGGCATCACGCATCTTGGCGCACAGCGGCACCTGATTCTGGCCTGAAGGCCATGGCGCGAGGTCGGGGTGGACGTTCCCGACCTCGAGCCATCATGGGCGACATGCATTTTTCGCGCGCTCCTTGGTTCTCGTCGAATCCGCGGTTTCAACTCTCACGAACGATTGCTTACACCATGCACACCATGATCAGGCTATGGCGGGAATACAAAGGTCTCGTCGCGTTGGTGCTTCTGATGACCTTCTTCCGCAGTGCGATTGCCGACTGGAACGTCGTGCCAAGCGGTTCGATGCTGCCAACCATTCGCCCCGGCGATCACATCATCGTTGACAAGATGGCCTATGAACTGCGCATCCCGCTGACTCACATCGGAGTCGCGCGTCTGAGTGACCCTAGACGCGACGACATCGTGACGATCGACTCATCGGCAGCGCACGAACTTCTCGTCAAACGGGTCATTGGCATACCTGGCGACAGCGTGGCCATGCGTAACAACGTGCTATTCCTTAAGGGCAAGCGAGCAGACTACCGGCCGCTCGGGTTCGATCAATTGCCGGGCGATGCAAGCTCGCACGCCGAATATCTCACCGAGCAATTCGACGGTGTTGCGCACAAGGTGCGTCTGTCGCTCGACGCTCCGAGTCCTCGCAGTTCGTTCGGGCCGGTCGTCGTGCCGGCTGGCGAGTATTTGACGCTAGGCGACAATCGTGACGACAGTGCGGACTCTCGCTATTTTGGATTCTTCCCGCGCACCGAGATCATGGGCCGGGTGCGTCGGGTCGCCTTCTCGCTGGACCCGACTCACTTCGATTTGCCGCGACCCGACCGGTTTGGCAAACGTCTGGATATCCCTCCCGGCTAAGGGGATCGCTCCGCCGAGACAAGATGAGCGGGTTCTTGACCGGATCCAATTCGACGAAGCTCGTCGAGCACGGCCGCCACCTTCGGCAACTTCGCGCGATCGCGCGCGTACGCCGCGAAAACATCCAGATCTTCAAATGAAAGGCCCGGCGCGGCATTGACCAGACTGCCGTTCGCTATCGGCGCATTGGCGGCATACATAGGCAACACGGCCACCCCTAGTCCCGAGCCACAGAGGTCGAGAAGCGCGTACACATCGCTGACGGTCATTCTGGGCGTCAAGCGAAGCTCGGCTGGTTCGCCACGCCAGATCACCTGCCAGGTGGTCCGGGGCGCGTAAGTCCTCAACGCAAGGCAATCATGGGCGCCCAGTTGCGAGAGTTCCGTGATCGTGCCATGCGTCTCCAGATAGTCGGGCGAAGCGCACAGGCACCGGCCGAATGACGCGATCCGTTCCTCTCTGATTCCGGATTGTGGCGTAGTGGAAGTCCTCACCGCGATATCGTAAGTGCCTTCACTCAGATCCACGTACCGGTCGGACAGATCCAGTTCAAAGCGCAACTTCGGATAGCGCCTCGCGACCCGGGCGAGGGCGGGCACCACGCTCGCGCGCCCCAACGCTGTCGGCATGGTGATGCGGATGAGCCCCTCCGGCTCCGCCGTACCACGCTGAGCGCGCGCATCGGCGTCCCTTAAGCGCAGAAGAATGTCGTGAAGCTCGCTGGCGTACGAGAGGCCCGCATCTGTCAACGCAACGTGCCGCGTGGTTCGCTCGATCAGGCGTACGCCCAGTTTTGCCTCCAGAGTGGCGATTCGCCTGCTGATGGTGGATTGGGTGACGCCGAGCTCCCTCGCTGCCGCCCCGAAGCCGCCACATTCCGCGACAGCCAGGAAGGTTTCTGCTTCGAACAGGCCCATGTTATTCATGCGAATTCTCGATAAGTTATATCCGTCGTGGCAATGTTAATCGATGGCGCGGATCAATGTACTCTGCGTTCAGCGTCGAGGTTCCCACGGAGCCGGACGAAACCGTTAAATGGAGTACCAAATGAACGCCACAGATAAAGCAGCCATCTACTACGCGGATGCTACCGAGTTAGCCCGCCTGGTGCGGAACCGGGCATTGTCGCCAGTTGAAGTGATCCAAGCTCATCTGGACCGTATCGAAGCAACCAATCCGAAGGTGAACGCAGTTGTCACGTTGATGGGAGAGGAGGCACTGAAGGCCGCGAAAGTCGCCGAAAAGGCTGTCCTGAACGGCGATGCGCTTGGACCTTTGCACGGCGTGCCGTTTTCTATCAAGGATTCATTGGACACCGCGGGCGTCCGGACCCAGCGCGGCTCGAAGCTCTTCGCAGCAAACGTCCCTGAGGGAGACGCCACGTCGGTCGCGCGCTTCAAGGCCGCCGGCGGCATCCCTTTGATGAAGACCAATCTTCCCGAGTTTTCCGCGTGGACGGAAACAGACAACCTGGTAACCGGCCGCACCAACAACCCGTGGAATCTCGAACGCACGCCAGGTGGATCCTCCGGCGGGGAGTCGGCCGCGATTGCCGCCGGCATGTCGCCGATTGGCATCGGCAGTGATGTTGCGATCTCGGTGCGCGGGCCCGCCGCATTCACCGGCATCGCCGCGCTCAAGGCCACGCACGGCCGCATTCCTTACACCGGTCACTTCCCGACGGTGACGTCCCGCTGGTGGCACGTCGGACCGATGGCTCGCACAGTGCGTGACGTCGCCTTGGGCTATTCGATTCTTCGCGGAACAGATGGAGTCGATGGCTACGCGGTGCACGCGAGAAACGCCGCACCCGATGACCGCAGAATCGCGGGTCAGTCGATCCGTGTCGGCTGGGTGTCGGATGCGGCGTTTGGACCCGTGGATCCGGAAATTACAGCAGCCGTCGCGAGCGCCGCGGCCCGGCTTGCCGACCTCGGATGCGAGGTGGAAGAGGTGAGGCTGCCTTTCCTCGGCGACCCGCTGTCAGCGCTCATGACGGTCGTCTTCGGAGAGATCGTGCCTTACGTCAAGTCGCTCGCAGCCGCCCGTGAATCCGAGCTGCACGCGATCGGTGTGGGTATTGTTGAAAGGTCGAATCCTTCGTTCACGGATTTCAACAGCGCGCTGACTCAGGCTGAGGCGCTCAGGTCCGCATTTGCTGGCTACTTCCAGAAGTACGACGCGTTGCTGTGTCCCGTCAATCCGATGACCGCGACACCACACGGTGCTCAGGAACTGATCGTCAATGGCACGGTGGTTCCCTGGACTCACGTCATGAGTGCAACGTCGCCGTTCAACCTGACGGGTCTGCCTGCACTCTCGGTCCCGTATGGCCTCAGCTCGGAGAACCTGCCCATCGGCGTTCAACTGGTGTCGAGCTGGACCGACGAGGCAACCATCCTGCAACTGGGGGCACTGATCGAACGCAAGGGCGGTCTCGGCAATCGACGACCCATGCTCTGATCCGTTCGGCTACACGGTGCAGCGCCTGCGCATGACGTATTCACGGAGGCCGGGGCGGCTCGCTTCGGCTGTCGGAATCAGGCGCGTTGTGCTACTGAACGAACGCCAGACGTTTGCGCTGGACGGGTCGTACTCGGCCTGCGAAGGGATTGTTTTTACTTGAGACTGGATACCCGGTGTGCATCGAGCGTCCCGGCGCGCGATGCGCCGGGGATCGAATCCGGGCTTGCAGCCGGTCTTGCAGCCAAGAGCCGCCGTTCTTTCTCGTCCTGGATCGGACATGCAGGCGTCGGTTCCATCTCGGAAGCGGTCCTTCGATCCGCGATTCTCGCGCCGCTTCGTCGGCCACAGCGGTCGTTGGTCCCTCAAGGCGTCAACGGAAGGCATGGGTTTGCGGACGTTCCCACGGTCAAGCCAGTTCGCGCATTCGGAGTTCCATGTCCGCTTTAATTCACGCCCGAGGTTGAAGCGCTCGTTGTCGCATCGCTGCCAACAGGTTGTAGCGCGGCATGAGAGCGGTTCTCGTCCGCAGTCGTTCTATTGCGGCATTTGTTGGCGCCGGTACTCGTTCTTCTTCATCTGCAGATACTCCTGCTCGTCCAACTCATGCAATTGGCGTTGGTACTGTTCTGTTGAATCGAACCATGACGCAAAGCGTTGATCGACGCGTTTGTCGGCAGGAAGGGCGAGTGAACCCAGATATGCATCGATGGCAAGGTAGTAGCGCATCGTATTGCGCTCGACGAGGCCGCGCACGCCGCCGATGTATTCGCCGCTCGACGCCTTCGTAAAGCCGACTTTCGCGCTGCCTATGGTCGCGAGATAGGTCTTCATCGCAATACGGCCTGCCATGCCGAATCCATACGAATACGTGAGGTGCAAGAAGGTCCGCCCTTTGCCGATACCGACGGCCTCGAGCACTATGCGATAGTCCTTCGTGCTGAGCGGTCCCTTCGCTGCGCTCAGATCGACCTGGAAGTAGTCGGGAGTCGTCGCCACCGAACGGTAATTGAACTGCACGCGGAACGTGTCGTTGAGTTCCTGTTCGGTTTTCTTGCCGACGTTCATGCTGATCGTCGCGCCGTTGTTGCCTGAAGTGGCATGACAGTACTTCGTGTTCAGATGCAGGATCAGCACTTCGCACCAGTTCGCAGGGCCTTGCTGCGGGTCGTTGAATGCGCTGTTGACGGTCGCGAACGGATAATCGACGACGGCGTAGATATCGCCCTTTAGCGTGTCCTGCGTTTCTTCCGAGTCCAGATGGATCGGGCGATGAAACACATTCGACTTGAGCTGCGGCGCGAAGGTGTCGTACTTGTTCCTGAGCGCGGTGGCATTGTCGTCGGCCGATGTCAGCGCCCCGAACGAGAGGCCCAGCAGCGCGAGCGCAACTAGCGCGAGCCGCTTGGTGATACGCACGATCCGCTGGGTGGTCATGACAGCGCGCTCCCGCTGAGTCAGGCAAATCTCGCACGAACGTAGCAGAGCCGCCATCAAATGCGGATGAGCCATTCGAGCACACAGGCAATTTGAACCAATATAGCCGGATTTCGATTACCACCAGCGCCAGATACCCGCAGCCCAGCCGGCGAGCGGAATATGAGCCCAGGACGTTGCGAGCCAGACAACAAGTCCACCGAGAAGCACTTGCAGGCTGAATCCGCCCAGTCGCGCACGGCCGGCAGCAATCGCTGCGAACGGCAAGTAGCTCGTCTTCGACTCCCATGCGGGCCAGAGATCGGGCTGGAGCCGCTCTTTCTTCCGATCCTGCAACGCCGCGCCGACAAGTGCAAGGAGGACGATAGCCGCGGCGACGATGATGTTTTTCGCCACCGGGAACACTGCGATGTGGCACAAGCCCCAAAGCGCGAACGACCACATCATCGGGTGGCGTGTCACCGCGTACACGCCCCGCGCTGTTTCCGGGAGCGAGGCAGGCCGGCCTCCAGTGGGAAGCGCCGGATTGCGGATCAGAGAGCCCACCAGGAGGACCGACGCGATCAGCATGAGCACGGTCACAACCGCCCAGAGTCCGTCCCCCACCGCCCACAGTTGCGCGGTCAAGGGCGCGTTCCGGTAAGCCACGATCAGCCAGCCGAACGTGAGGAGCGCAATCAGCGAATACACGCCCTGGAATTGCGCTTGGCCAATTGCACGGACCAGGCGCCCGCGCAATGGATGGGACAAGAGAAAGTGGCTGCCCACGAAGGCGATCGCTGCGGCCACAACTGCATTGATGCTTCCCATTGCGCCCGCTCCTCAAGATGCGTCAGAAGTTTCACGGGACAAAGGAGTATCCGCCGCCCATCCGCCGTGAAAACCAAATGGCACACGCACTGGCAGATGGATAGTCGCGATCGGGTCGCCGGCGAAGTCCTGTGCGTCGAGGATGACCACGTCGCTGAGATCGTGGTTGCCGTCGTAGACGTAGGACATAATCCAGCCGTCGTCCTCCTGCACAGCGTCTGAGCGTCGCACGAACACCGGCTCGAGCGTCATCCGGCCCGCGCCGTAGTCATGTACCTCGGATGTGCCGCGCACCATGTCGTGTTTTCTGGCCGGACCAAATGAGACCTGGTCGCCCCAGTGGGCCGTATAGGCATACTGGTAAGACTGTCCTTCGAAGCGCCCGTTGATTCGCGGAAATTCATTGCCGCGTTCGTCAAGGACCGTTTCGCTCAGTTGACCGCTACTGCGTTCGAGCGTCCACCGAACGAGCACCGGCACGCCCTCGTTGGGACCGTGGTGGTCGCGCTCGAACATGCGTGGGTGCCGGATAAGGTCAATAATCGTTAGGTTGCCCTCGTCATAGGCATTGACGAAGTGAAATACGAAGCAGCGCGGCGCGGCAAACCATTGAAGGCGTGAGACGTCGCCGTCCCGTGGCAGCAGACCGATTCTGGAATCGCGGCTTTCATCCCAGAGCCACGGAAACGCGGCTCGCGCGCTCTGCGGCTGGAACGTCACGGGCAGGTCGGGTACGACGATGAATGATGCCGTGAACGCGACGTCGTGAATCAGCGGGACATGGGGCAGGTCGATGCGCGCTTTGGTGGTCGCGCGACCGTCGCGTCCGACTGAGACGTACCTGATCGGTTCTCCTGGTTCGTACGTCAACGCGTGCTGCTCGCCGGTGACCGGGTCGAACTTGGGATGCCCTGTGAAGCCAGCTTCCAGCGTCCCGCCAAAGTCAGAGCGCGCGACACTTTCCAACTCGTAGTCGAGCTCAACCGGCAAGTTGCCAGCTTCGACAACCGCATACACCTTGTCCCCGACCCGGGTGAAGTTGGTATTCACCGGTCCGTCACGGCGCTGCGGCGCCGGGCCTGGTATCGGTTCGAGTCCCAGGGCAGCAGATGCAGTCGCATCCTTGACGAAGCGGCTCCGGAACCACTCCGCCTTGCCGTCGCGAAGCCGCAGACCGTGCGCCATCCCCGTTGCGGCAAACCAGTGATAGCGCGTCGCATCGGGTGCCGTCGCCGGATTTGGGCCGATTCGCAGGAAGCGGCCGCTAAGTTCTTCAGGAATGTTGCCAGTCACCTTCAGGTCGAACGCGGTCGTTTCGACCTCGACAGGTGCGAAATTGGCCGTGAGATAGGCACTTCCGGATGAAACAGGGTGAACGGATTGATGAGTCATTTTGGGTGGCTGCTCGCAATGTGATGAGGTATCATTTTGATGAACTCCGAACGGCGAGTCAAGAAAAAGTTATTACCTATCACATTGAGTTAGACACACCGATGAGCAAAGACACAGCTGCAAAGGCGCCAGCGAAGCGTTCCCGAGACCGGAAGAGCTACCACCACGGCGATCTGCGAAGGGCTTTGCTCGACGCGGCGCGAGAAGAAGTCGCGGCAAACGGCGCCCAAAGCCTGACTCTCGCGTCGCTTGCACGGCGTGCCGGCGTTGCCCAGTCGGCACCCTACCGTCACTTTGTGGACCGGGACGACCTGCTGATCGCGGTGGCTGCAGAGGGATTTCAGGAGCTATCGGTGGCACTGCGCAGCGCGGCCGACGCCAACGGCGAGGAGGGGAGCGTCAGGCGCATGGCTGCCGCATACCTCCAGTTCGGGGAAAGAAATGTTGAGCGCTATCGATTGATGTTCGCTTCGCGCCTGGTTCCCGACGCTCCATCGGATAGCCTGCTGGCTGAGGCTGCCGAGGCGAGCTATCAGTTGCTCCTTACGGGTGTTGATGACCGTGCTGCGGGCGGGTCAAATGGGTCCGCCACTGCAGTGTGGGCCCAGTTGCACGGGTTGGTGATGTTAAAGGCTGACGGCTTCGTTTCCGATCCGCTCGAGGCATTGCTCCCGGAGCTTGCTCTGTAAGCGTTCCGCGCGGAGACCAGCACATTTTCCCGTGAGCAGTCGCTTTAGCTTCGGTCGCGACCCTTCAGGTTGCTCACTCCCCAACGGGGGCAACGGGTCGGCGAGGGACGTTCGGCGGTGATGTCGGGTACTCCGCGCCCCAGTGTGCGGACCGGTCGTCTTGTGTCCTACGCGGACCAATCGGGGCGGAGCGCTCGGTTGTTCAACGTCGGAGCGCAGGCGGGCCAGTTGCTGCCGTTCGTCCTTTTCACAGAGCGGCGCTTCAAACGGCTGGTTCATCCCCGACACCAGCCGAATGTCACCCGTACGCTTTCCCGCGCTCTTTCTAAAGACGACTGGACCGACTCGTGCCTGAGCGATCCGTGCGGGCCGAGCAGGCCGAAGCAGACATCGGACCACGAGATCAGCGCTCTCCTCGAAGAGATTAGCTTGAGGTTCGTGCAACCTCACTCCTGCCGAACGTGCTCCGCTCGACGAGAACGCCTTGACGCCGGCGACTTCGTTTGCAATTTCGAAGGGCTTTCGACCGCATTCTCGACGAGCGCGCGGATCCCCGCTGCAGCGAATCTGACGAGTTGATCGTAATGCGCGGTGGATTTCGATGTCCGGGCCCTTGCGCCGAGACGTGCAGCACGTCCGTTGAGTGCATGCGCCTGCTGCCGGGCACCGACGGAAAATAGATAGGCCCAGGTCGCATGATCACGCGAGATACCTGGCATGACCGTATGCAGCGCGTCGATGATGCGCTCTGCGATCGGGTCATAGAACGTCTCGCGGATCCGCCGCGAGCGTTCGTCACTGCCGAGACTGACGGAGGCTACGAGTTGCACATAGAGCGCGAGATTCGCCGCGTCCTCCCCGTGAAAGATTTTCGACAGCGGCGTGAATGCGATCGTCAATACATCCTCGACGGTCGCCGTACGTTCGCTGTCGAACAGGGCGTCGAGCAGTTCGCCTCGGTATCGATTGATCGCCGAAGATCGCCGCTTGAAAACAGCCTCGTAGAGCTTGTCCTTGGTCGCGTAGTGATAATGCACCAGCGCTTGCGCCACACCTGCCTCGTCGGCGATGTTGCGCATGCTGGCTCCGGCGTAACCGTGCTCGCCGAACACGCGCTCGGCTGCATTCAGAATGGCGGAGACGCGCGAGCCGGGCGCGCGGTCGGAATCCTGGGCGTCGCGCGAGGTCGCGGTTGGCTTCTTTTCCCGTTGACTCTTCATCTCAGGACACTCCTTCGCATACTATTCGATCGATCAGTCAGTATAGCGCGAACCATTGACCGTCTCGCCTCAGCGATACGGACCGCGTCGCTGAGGCGAGACGCGGCCGCCGTATGCGCGGGCCGCTAGCCGAGGAATTCCGGCTCCGGTAACCCTTTACGCCGGGACGCACCGCGAGCACGTTTCCAGCGAGCGGTTGTTGCGTAAGTTCCTTCTCGCTCATGCGCCGGCGCGCGGTCGTGATGAAGAGCGTATCGAGATCCGGGCCGCCGAAGCACAGGCTGCTCACGCGCCGCACAGGCAGGTTGACGACCATGTCGATGCGCCCGCGCGGGTCGTAGCGCGTAACGCACCAGCCGTCCATGTTCGCGCTCCAGAAGCAGCCGTCGGCATCGACCGTCGAGCCGTCGCAGATGCCGCGTCCGAGCGGCACGTCTGCGAATTTTCGGCGGTTATGAATGGCGCCCTCGACCGAATCGTAGTCGAACACGTCGATCTGGCAACTGAAGGAATCGGTCATATACATCAGCCGGTTGTCCGGACTGAAGCTGATGCCGTTGATGCAGGTGATGCCTTCCATGATCAGATGCGGCTTCAGGTCGGGATCCAGCCGGAACAGGCGGCCTCGCGGCGTGTAGGCGGCCGCCTCGACCGTGCCTGACCAGTAGCGGCCGTGGCGGTCGGTCTTGCCGTCGTTGAAGCGGTTCTTCGGGCGCTCCGCATCGGGACGGGCAATTTCGGTCAGTTCGCCGGTCTCGGGCGAGAAGAAGTAGAAGCCCGAGCGCATGCCGACGATCAGCCCGCCCTTGGCCCGCAGACCGATGCTGCCGATTTCCTCCTGCATCGGCCAGCTCTTCTTGGCGCCACTCGATATGTCGAGGCGGTGTATCGCCTGGCCGATGCCGTCCACCCACCAGAGTAATTGCGTTTTCTCGTCCCAGATGATCGATTCGCCGAGCACGTCGGGCGTGGAATCGACCACGTCGATGACCGAACCCACCATGTCGATCGGTCTGGTGATGCTGCTGACAGTCATGTTGCCTCCTTGTATGCGACGTTGATGTTTGCGCGGGTGAGATTCCGATCGTTCAGGCTGCCGGCTCCTTCATCCGGGCGAGACCTTCGAGCGCGAGGCCGTAGCCGAGCACGTCGTGCAGGCGCGCTTTCAATTCCTGGTTCAGGCAGGTGCGTGTATAGCGTCTCACGAGACGCGGCTGTTCGAGCATCAGCTTTGCGAGTTCGCGGGCGTGCGGCAACAGGTCGGCCGTGGGCAGGACTTCGTTCACGAGACCCATTGCCTTCGCTTCGCTGGCGGAGATGGACTGCCCGGTCAGCAGGAAATAGTGGCCGCGCGCACGTCCCATCAGGAGCGGCATGATGAGATGCATGCCGTCGCCCGGCACCATGCCGCCCCGGAAATGCGCGGTGTCCTGGATGGTCGCGGTATCCGACGCCAGCACGATGTCGCCGAGCAGCGGGATTTCCGCATGCCGCACCGCCGGGCCGTTGATGATGCTGATCACCGGCGCCTCGATATTGAGCAGGTTGATGAGCAGATGCTTCGCTTCCCAGTAGATCGGGTCGTAGATCGTGGGCGTCATCAAATTGCGGTTCTGGTGCATGCCCGGCCGCGATGGAGCCCGTTTCGGGGCAAGTCGCGATCCACGAACTGCTTGCTGGTTGCAGGCCTGACCGACTGGAGCAAACGATGTTGCATGATTCCACCGTCACGATCTACGTGACCTACGCAGGCGAACCTGGCGTGCGCTTCGACCGCGCGTATTACGTCGATTGCCACCTGCCGCTCGTGATGCGCCATTGGTCTCAGCACGGCCTTGTCGGCGTCGCGGCGTTCTTTCCGGCAGTGGAACAGGCCGGGACGCTCGCGATCTGCGAATGCCGGTTTCGCGATGAAGCGTCGGTCGACGCCGCGTTCACGTCCAGGGAAACGGACGAAGTGATGGCCGACGTACCGCATTTCACCGATATTGCGCCGCGCCGCCTGCGCGCCGCCTCGATCTGAGGAGAGGTCGTTCATGGGCAGCCGATTCGGGCCGTGGGAAGCCACACCCGCGCGTTTCGTCTGGTCCACGCGGCGGCCTGGGACGGCTGACGATGCGGTTGTCGGCTGATGAGGTTCATCTGGATCACGGGAGCAAAGCTATGGAAATCGGCATCATCGGTCTCGGCGCGATGGGACGCGCGATGGCGCGCAATCTTGCGCAAGCGGGCCATGACGTGAAAGCGTGGAACCGCTCGGGCGGGTCGGTGGATGGCGTGACGATGGCCGTTTCGCACGTGGAGGTGTTTCAGGGCGATGCGGTGCTCACCATGCTGTCCGACGACGACGCGATCCGCGCGACGCTCATCACACCCGGCGTGCTGGCTCGCGCAAAGCCTGGTCTCGTGCATGTCGTCACATCCACAATTTCGGTGGCATTCTCGCGCGAGCTTGCCGCGGCGCACGAGGCAGCAGGCATTGGTTACGTTTGTGCGCCGGTGCTCGGCCGGCCCGACGTGGCGGCGAAGGGCGAACTCAACGTGCTGGCAGGCGGCGCGCCCGCCGCGGTGGCGAAAGCGCGTCCGGTGCTCGAGGTGATCGGTGGCCGCATCTGGGACATGGGCGCAGAAGCGCCCACCGCGAGCGCCGCGAAAATCGCCTGCAACATGATGATCACGATGGCGATCGAGGCGATGGCGGAAGCCGTGGTCCTCACCGAGGCAAACGGCCTGTCGCGCGAGCGCTTCTTCGATGTGATCCTGAACACGCTTTTTGGCAGTCGCTCTTATCAGGTCTATTCGGCGAACATTGCCAATTCGAACTATGAACCCGGCTTCAAGGCGACGTTAGGGCTGAAGGATTTGCGGCTCGCATCGGAAGCCGCCGAAGAGGCGGGGCGCGCGTTGCCGATGCTCGCGCCGGTACACGGCCGGATGGCCGAGACGGTCGCGGCCGGACTGGGTAACCGAGATTGGTCGGCGATGGCTAAGCTCACCATCGAGTCGACTGGGGGCCTAAAGTGATCTTTCGGTTCGAAGGTCTGCAGGGAACCTGATGTTCTGGATCTCAACAATGCAAGGACGCCGTCCAAAGCGGAAGGTGCTAACGGGAAATGGCTGACCGCCGCGCCGCACCGAGGGTCTGTTGCAGCGACCGGTTGAATCCGCAGTCGACTTTTCCCCTATACGGACCGATCGGGGCGAAGCGCTCGGTTGGTTCAACGTCGGCCCGCATGCGGCCAGTTTCGGCCGTTCGCCATCGCTGCGGCGCTGACACTCGACCATCTCTTTCGCTCGGACATCGGCCATCTTCAGGTGAGCCGAGCGCATGGGCCAGGCTCGCTGGACCGAGCGACGTCAGTTGGCAATGGCCGGCTCCCGCCGGGCACTCCTGCGCAGGAAATCGGCGGGTACACCATACGTTCGGAGGAACGCTCGGCGCATACGTTCCCGGTCCAAGAAACCCGTTTCCTGCGCCACCACGTTAATCGTGTGGCGGCCTTGCTCAATCATGAATCTGGCTGCTTCCAGGCGAAGCTGTTCCACCGCTTTGGCCGGCGACTGACCGGTTTCAGCGACGAAGGCGCGGCTGAACTGGCGAGGGCTGAGGTTTGCCACATCAGCAAGCTCCTCAATGGTGAGCGGGTTGCGCAAGTTGCGGCGAATATGCGCGAGGACCAATTCGATTCGATCGGATTTCGGCGTCATGTCCAGCAGTGCGGAATGCTGCATCTGACCGCCAAGCCGACGCTGATTCATGACAAGCAGTCTGGCAACCATTTTTGCGGCATCGGCGCCGAGGTCGTTGTCGAGCAACGCCAGGGCGAGATCGATGCCGGCCGTCATTCCCGCCGAAGTCCAGAATGAACCGTCGTTGACAAATATCCGGTCTTCTTCTGTGCGGACTTTCGGGAAACGCACCCTGAATTCGGACGCGTGTGCCCAATGCATGGTTGCGCGTCTGCCATCCAGTAGTCCTGCCTCGGCGAGGACGAATGCGCCACTGCAGATCGAGGCCACTCGTCTGGATACCTTGGCTGCTTCTTTCACGAATGCAACCACGGGGGCATCGGAAGACGGCATTTTCATTTCGGTTATCGAGCCCACGATGACCGTGTCGAATGCCGGATCGCCAAACGCCTCGGTTTCCAACGTCATACCGCCCGAAGACACAACAGGACCGCCGTGTTCAGACAAGAGATGGACGTCGTAGCACTTGCCTCTCGGCGGCATGTTCGCGATCTCGAATACGGTAAGGGCCGCGAGGCTCATCATCTGAAATCTTCTCGGCACTATGAAGCCAATCCGGTGCATATCTGATCCTGCCGTTCGCCATACGAACGTGGTGTGAATGAGCGCCGTCCGGGTCGAATTCCCGAATAGCAAACTGGTGAACCTGAGTAGCGAGCTTTTCTGCGCCCGAGGACGGATGTCATGAATGGTGGCAACAACGACATACATCGTAATAGCCCGCCACGTTAAGGTACAAGCACTTCTCTTATCCTCCTCGCAGCCAGCGAAAGGAACATCATCATGTCCAAAATCATCCGCGCCGCAGCCGTCCAGATTGCGCCCGTCCTCTATAGCCGGGAAGGCACTGTCGATAAAGTCGTCAGAAAAATTCTGGAGCTCGGCAAGCAGGGCGTCCAGTTCGCGACTTTCCCTGAAACAATCGTTCCCTATTATCCGTACTTTTCGTTCATCGAATCGCCATTTGCAATGGGTGCCGAGCATTACAAACTGCTCGAGCAGGCAGTGACGGTCCCGTCGGACACGACTCGCGCAATCGGCGAAGCCGCACGCCAGGCCGGGATGGTTGTGTCGATTGGGGTCAACGAACGCGACGGCGGCACGATCTACAACACGCAACTGCTGTTCGATGCCGATGGCACGCTCGTGCAGCGCCGCCGGAAGCTCTCGCCGACTTATCACGAGCGAATGGTCTGGGGAATGGGCGATGGTTCTGGCTTGCGTGCAATCGATACCGCCGTGGGCCGGGTCGGCCAACTGGCCTGCTGGGAGCACTACAACCCGCTCGCACGTTACGCGCTGATGGCCGATGGTGAGGAAATCCATTCAGCCATGTATCCGGGTTCGTTCGCTGGTGATCTTTTCTCGGAGCAGATCTCCGTCAACATCCGCCAGCACGCACTGGAGGCGGGTGCCTTCGTGGTCAACGCGACGGCCTGGCTGAGGCCCGAACAGCAACAGCAGATTCTGCAGGATACCAATACAACGCAGATTGGCCCGATCTCCAGCGGCTGTTTCACCGCCATTGTTTCGCCGGACGGCGAGTACATGGGTGGCGAACCGCTGCGTGAAGGGGAGGGCGAGATCATCGCCGATCTGGATTTCTGGCAGATCGACAAGCGCAAACGCCTGATGGACTCGCGTGGTCATTACAGCCGTCCCGACGTGCTCGGGCTTGTGATCGACCGCACGCCGAAGCTGCACGTCGTCGAGCGATCGGTGCGCGCGCCGGCTGAAGAGCGCGCCAGCGATCTGGAAGAGCTCGCTTGAGCCACATGTGGAATCGCGCGATACCGTCGTCGAGTGCGCATCGCACACGTGCGATGCGACAGACGCACGAAATTCAGCCACGCAACTTCGAACCAACGATGCGGGAGCAAACAAAATGGACTTCAACGATGTCATGCTGGGGCGCAACGCCAACTTCGCAAACACGACGTTCGACCACGAACTGAAGATGATGCCATCGACGGGAACGGTCGTCGTCGGCTGTGTCGATCCTCGTGTCGATCCCGCCGACGTGCTGGGCTTGAAGCAGGGTGAGGCGGCGGTCATTCGTAATGTCGGTGGCCGGATCAACAAACCGCTGCTCGAAACGCTGGCAGTGCTGAGTGTGGTCGCGAAAGCAGCAGGGCGCCCCGATGGTGCGCGCAATCTCGTCCTGCTCCAGCACACGGATTGCGGGATCATCGGCTGCCACAAGCATGCCCCCGCGTTGCTCGCGAAGCATCTGGGTGTCGAGACGGCCGCGCTGGATGCGCTCGCTATCACGGAACCGTACGAGGCGGTGGCGCTCGACGTCGCAGCGCTGCGGGCGAACAAGGAACTCCCCGATAACCTGATCGTGTCGGGGCTGGTGTACGACGTCAAAACAGGCCTCGTCAAGACCGTCGTTCCTCCCGCGCCTTTGCGTGAGGCAGCAGGCTGAGGATCGGCTGGATGAAAGAGCCGGCCCATCGCCGTGCGTTTCCTGAACGATCACCGCTGTCACACGCGTCGACAAGCGAAAAGCCTCGCGTACCTCTTCGCGGTCCAACCTGGAGTATGAGATGAAGCATGATGTGTATCTGATTGCGGGCGCTACCGGCGCAACTGGCGGTGCCGCCATTGAGGAACTGCGGTCGAGGGGCGCACGCGTGCGCGCCCTGGTCCATCGTGACGACGAGCGTGCCGCCTCATTACGGGCAAGCGACGTTGAAGTTGTTGTTGGCGATCTGCTCGACAGTCGTGCTGTTCAAGCGGCGCTACTACACGTGACGGGCGCGTACTTCGTGTACCCGATCATGCAATCGCAACTCGTGGACGCGACCGCCTATTTTGCGCACGCTGCGAAGCTCGCAGGCGTTCGCTCGGTCGTCAACATGTCGCAGATTTCCGCGAGCGCGGACGCGCAGAGCCATGCGTCGCTCGCGCACTGGTATGGTGAGCGCATATTCGATTGGGCTGGTATTCCCGTCACGCATCTGCGGCCGACATTCTTTATGGAGTGGCTGAGCTACGGATTTCAGCGTTCGCAGATAGCGAACCATGACCTGCTACGCGTGCCTGCCGGCAACGGACGTCACGCACCGATCGCCGCCGCCGATCAGGGGCGTGTGATTGCCCGCATCCTGCTGGAGCCTGAGTCTCACGTGGGCAAGACATATCCGTTGTTCGGCGCCGAGGAACTGAATCACGAGCAAATGGCGAAAATAGTCGGCGATGCGCTCGGCCGCCCGGTGCGTTATGAACCCGAAAGCCTGGAATCATTCGAGGCGCGTCTCAAGCAATTTGGATTGTCGGCGTATTTCATTCAGCACATCACGTCTGTGTATCGCGGTTATCAGGCGGGCGAATTCGCTGGTACGAACGATTTGGTCGAACGGATTACGGGTCAAAAGCCGATTTCCGTGCACGACTATGTCATCGCGAACCGTGAAGTGTTTCAGCCGGGAACGCAACGCTGAACCGCCACATAGGTACCCGATTGACGCCGCTCGCGCACACTCGGCAATACGGCGTGTCTTCACCGTTGATTTGCGAGCGTCCCGTTTGTCGCTCAGTCCGAAAAATCGTCCATCGCATCGCGGATAGGCAAGACGGCTGTCGGCGCCATGCATTGGAAGCGGTCGTTCGATAATCCGGACGGTATCAGGCGGCGACGGGTCGCGTGTCGCCGATCGCCCACACGCAGCGGTTGGCCAGGCTCGGCGTTCCACGCCTACAGCCGAACCGGCAATCGCGGCCAAATGCATCAGTTGACGATTAGCCGCTGACAACGTTGCAATCCTGGCCTGTATCTCTCGTTCGCAGTCATGCCGCGAGATTGCGGACAAATTGCTTGATACTGGCGAGGACGGGTTGCTGATCGCCCGCGAAGACCCAGTGATCGGCGCCGTCGAGTTCGACCAGTCGCGCCTGCGCGATGTGGCTGGCGAGATGCCGGCCGGCGCCGATGCGAACAGCGCGGTCGTCGAGACGATGGAGCACCAGAGTCGGAACGGAAACTCGGCCCAGAAGGTGCCGCACATCCATATCGCGCAACGCCTCGAGCACGCCATTGATGGCTCCCGGGCTCGACGCGGCCCGCAGCATGCCTGCCCACCAGGCTCTTGCCTGAGGATCGCCAGACAGGCTCGGCGCGAACGTCTCGATGCCGGCAGGCCCGCCCCACGCTGAGACGAGCTGCTGCAGCCACATGTCATACTGACTGGCGTGCAACGCGTGCGGATAGTCGGGCGTCGCGCTTCCCTTTGCCAACGAGGCGAACAACATGAGGCCGGCGACACGATCGGGGTGATCAACGGCAAATTTGATGCAGGGCGGTCCACCCTCGGATGCGCCGAACAGCACGACCCGGCGGCTGCCGGCGGCGTCAAGCACGGTGCCGATGTCCTGCGCGGTGGCGTCGACGCCGGGATTGAATCCGACGCGGTCGGAAAGCCCGATGCCTCGACGATCGAACAGGATGAGACGGCCTATTCCAGCGAGCGAGGACAGAAATGCCCGGCACCGCGGCTCCTCCCAAACCCGTTCGACGTGGGACACGAATCCCGGCAGCACCAGAATATCAATGCGACCGGCGCCGCAGGTCTGAAACGCGAGATGGATGTCGCGACCGCGGACAAAGCGCGTCGGCGGTGGGGCCTCGATCGGCAACATTGCGCCGGGGTTCAGCAGCGCGCGGGTCTCGGTTTCGGGCGCGACATCGAGCTCGTCGCGAAGGCGCTGCGTCAGGGCTTCGAGGTGGCGCTCGGCCGCGGCCCGATCTCCGGCGAGCAGGAGATTGCGGATGAGGTGCCGGCCGTACACTTCGCTGAGCGGATCGAACTCGACGAGACGGCCGGCGTGCGCAGCCGCAGCCGCGTAGTCGCCGGCCGCATTCTTGTCGTGCACTACCCGCTCGAGCGCCTGGATCGCCCGACCCCGCAGGGCCTCACGGCGAAAGAAAGCCCACTCGTCGAACTGCGGGCAGTCGCCAGGCGAAAAACCTTCCAGAAAGTCGCCGGAATACTGACGGCAGGCCCGCTCGAACTCGCCGCGGTCGCAGGCTTGCTCGAACGACTGAGCATCCACCTGCAGGTCGATCCCTGATGACCATCGAACCGTCGACCGGTCGGTTGTGAGAACGTCGTCGCCGAGCGTTGGCTGGAGGCGATGCAGGAGGCGCCGCAGCCGCGCCCGTACGACGTCTTCGCTGCTGTCCGGCCACAACATGGTTGCGATGACATCGCGCCCGACCGATCCCTTCGCTTCGGCCAGATAGATCAGCAGGGCCAGGCCCTTGCGCAAGGGCAGCTCGCACAGCCGGTCGTCCCGGCGGATTTCCGGAAATCCAAGCGTCCGTACGCTGAACAGAGTCATCGTGATGCGAGCCTCAATGACGGCGTCCAGGGGACGCTCAGGGGACGAGGCGATACTATCATCCACTGCAGACGAATGTCGCCGGACACATTGCGACGGATTGAATTGGAGGATTGTCATGAAGAACCTGGGCGAGCACGCGATCGTAATCGGCGCCAGCATGGGCGGGCTACTGGCCGCACGCGCACTGTCGGATTTCTATACCACCGTCACCGTGCTCGAACGCGATGCATTTCCAGCAGCAGACACGCCGCGCAAGGGCGTGCCACAAGGGCGTCACATCCATGGGCTTCTTGCGCGCGGCAGCGCGATACTCGAGGAATTCTTCCCAGGGTATAACAACGAAGTCGTCGCGCAGAGCGGCGGGTTGCTTGGCGATGTCGCCAACGATGTGACCTGGATCGGTCACAACGTTACGCTTGCTGCTGGCACGAGCGGCCTGATCGGCCTGATTGCGAGTCGTCCCGTGCTCGAAGGCCATCTGCGCCGACGGGTCCTGGGGTTGCCGAACGTGCGCGCCATAGAGAATTGCGCTGTGCGGGGTCTTGCCACCGACCCCGCTCGCAAAAACGTGACCGGTGTGCGCATGCGTGTTGAGGGCAAACTGGAAGAGACCGCCAGCGCGGACCTTGTCGTCGATGCTACCGGCCGCGGCTCGTCCAGCGTGGCTTGGCTGGAGGAGCTCGGCTACCAGCCTCCTGTCAACGAGAAGGTCGAGATCGGCATTGGCTACATGACCCGTACCTATCGACGTCGGCCGGCTGATCTTGACGGTAGGCTCGGCATCGTTGTCGCCGGTAGTGCGCCGAACTGGCGGAACGGCGTCATGCTCGCGCAGGAACACGACACCTGGATCGTCAGTGCCGGCGGCTTTCTTGGTGATGACGCACCCGATAACGATCAAGGCTTTCTCGCGTATCTGGCAACGCTGCCCACCATGGAGATTCACGACGTTGTCGCACGAGCGGAGCCGCTAAGCGAATACACGCGCTACCGCTACACCTCCAGCGTGCGCTGGCGGTACGAGAAGCTTGCACGCTTCCCCGGGAACTACCTGGTTTTCGGTGACGCCATCTGCAGCTTCAACCCGATCTACGGGCAAGGCATGACGGTCGCGGCACAGGAGGCGCTAAGGCTGCAACAGTGCCTGCTCGCGGGCTCGAACGATCTTGCGCGGCGATTCTTCAGGGCGGCCGCGAGGATCGTCGACATTCCGTGGGACATTGCAGTCGGCAACGATCTCCGCCATCCGCAAGTCAAGGGCGCGCGTCCGCCGATGCTGCGTTTCATCAACTGGTACATCGGCAAGCTTCATCTTGCTGCGGCGAACGACAGCACGCTGACGAGTACCTTTCTGAAGGTGGTAAACCTGATGATTCCGCCGCCGTCGCTGCTCAGCCCTTCGATCGCCTGGCGGGTCTGGCGGGGCACCTGGAAGCCTGCGCTATCCGTTCCCTCGCGGGCACTCGAAGCAACCCGCGATACAACGCGAGAATTGAACTGACCTGACATGGGACAGCCCTGGTCGTATGGCTGTGTCGCTCAATGTTAAAACGAAAAATCTGCGCGCAGTTCAGCTGCTATTCGGCCGTACAAAACTTGAAAGCACGGTCCGATATCTCGGAATCGAAGGCGACGACGCGCTCGAGATGGTCGGCGAGCGGGCGCTTGCCGGCCAGCAGCGCCCACTTGTGCGAAAAGCTCGAATGGCTGAAGACACGCTGGGATTGGCCAGCCCGCCCCGCTTGGCGTTCGTTCCGCCGAAGAGATGTCCGCATACCGGAGGGGGCGTTCACGGTAGGATGCTGGCTCTGAAGCAACCGTCAATCTCTTGACCTCGCACCCATCGTTGATGGGCGCAGTCTTGTGAATATGCCGCAGAGGATAACCCATGCCGTCCGAGCACGCCGATGTCTTGTCCCAGGTACTCACGCTGATACGCCTTCGCGGGGATCACGTTTTCCACGGCGAGCTGGGCAGTTCCACCGAAGTGATTTTTCCGCCAGGGCCGGCGACGTTTTTGCATCTGCGTACCGGCGAACTGTCGGTGTCTCAATGCAATGGACCCTCCGTGCTGCTGCGGTCAGGAGACTTCGTTCTTTTGCCCCATGCGGACGGACATACGATTCGAAGCGAGCCGGGCGGGAAAGCACATCAACGCTTCGAGGCGGCGGTGGACTTTACCCCCAGCAGAGATGCTCAGAAGTTCAAATGGGCGGCTGACGACGGCATAGCAGGATCCTTTCTCGCAGGATCATTCCATTTTGACGGGGCGCCGTTACGCTCTTTGCTCACCGGGCTTCCCGGGCTGATTCATCTGACATGCGACAAAGTCAGCGAACCCGCTTGGCTGGCCTCCATCTCCCATTTCCTCGACGTGGAATCGCGTAAAGCCGGCCCAGGGTCATCGCTGATGATCTCGCGGCTTATTGATCTGCTCGTTATCCGCACCTTGCGGATGTGGGTCAGCCGGCAAGGCGACCGGGTCGGCTGGCTGTCCGGACTGAGCGACGAACGCGTCGGCCGTGCGTTGAACGCAATGCATCTGGAACCTAACCGTGCATGGACGGTCTCGTCGCTCGCCGAGACCGCGATGATGTCGCGATCGATGTTTTCGGATCGCTTCACGGCGGTGGTGGGGCTTCCACCGCTGCGTTATCTGACACGGTGGAGATTGACGATCGCAGCAGACTTGCTACGCGGAGGAACATTGAAGGTGACCGAAGTGGCCCACGGTGCCGGCTATGGTTCGGAGGCTGCCTTCAGTCGCGCCTTCAAGGAGGAGTTCGGCTATCCACCGCGTGACGCGCACCGAATCGCGCAGACAGGGGCCTTTGTCGCGCGAAGTTCGGAACTCCTTTGACAGTCCTTTTTACACCGTTGGCTCGAATCGTCGGTTGAAGCTGTCATTGCCGCGGTTTCGTTTCAATGGCATCGCGTCACTCCCCAAGCGGCGTCGATCTACCCCGCTTGTCCGAGTGCGTCGATCGTACGATAGATCATGCAAATCGGACGCAGAGATATGGTCAGTCCCGGATACGTTCCTTAGAGTAGATGGCCAAGGTCCTCCCGTATCTGGAGGAGGACGGCTCTCACGCACTATGGTTCGGATCTCTCATGCTCAAGTAGCTCAGACAGCTTGCGATAACACTTCTCGTTGCAACACCCGCGCTTCCGTCATGCGTCTGGATCGAAGCGCGAGTTCGGCCGCCAGCGTCACCGTCGTATAGGTGGCGTGAAGGCCAGGCATGCCTCGATGCATGAGAAATGTCGGCTGATCGCGGACATTTCTTCGATGCGGCGCCGTTCAGTTCCACCCTAACGTAGCAGTGCCCTTGATTCCTAATCGGAATTGAGAGGTCGAGGCGTATCCACGGATCTTTTCAAAGCCAGGTTCAAATTCACGACATCGGCACCGATGTCTCTTCAAGGAAGCAATGTAGATGAAACTCCTCCCCGCCGCTCTCGCCATTTCAGCATTCGCGTTCGGTACTAGTGCGATGGCTGCGCAAAAGCCCCCCATCGTTCTGGTCCACGGCGCTTTCGAAGACGCCCAGGTCTGGGGGCATGTCACATCCAAGCTTCAATCCGATGGCTATAAGGTTGTGGCTGTTGAACTGCCCGGGCGTCCGGGCGCGCCCGCCGCACCGGACAAGGTCAGCCTCGACCTCTATCGCGACACCGTGGTCGCAGCGCTGAACAAATTCCATCGCCCGGCCGTCGTGGTCGGGCACAGCTTCGGCGGCATCGTCATCGCCGACGCCGCGGAAACGGCACCGAAGAAGATCAAGACTTTGGTCTTCGTTGCTGCCTACCTGCCGCAAGACGGCGACTCGCTCGTGTCGATGGCCAACAAGGATGCCGACGCCAAGATCGGCCCGCACCTGCAGATCGATAAGGAAAAGGGTATTGCCTCCATCGAGTATTCGGCACGCGCCGATCTGTTCGCCAATGGAGGTTCTGACGAACTGCGCGAGGCAATCCCGAATCTGATCCTGGACGAACCCGTGGGCCCGCTGTCTACGCCCGTGCATGTGACTTCCACCAACTTTGGTCAGGTCGACAAGATCTATATCCACACAGCCATGGACCAGGTCATCAGCCCCTCGTTCCAGGCCAGGATGGTTGCCGCGACCCCCGTGAGAGCCGAGTACACCCTGCAGACCGGTCATACGCCGTTCCTCACCGATCCCGACGGCCTCGCAAGGGCGATCGAGGCCGCTGCGAAATAGGCGGTTCCCGGTTGGTCCGGGAAGCGAAGGCGCGGCGGCTTCGTCATCCCGCGCTTCGCCTTCAAGTATGTTGCTCCGGGCGCGGGGCTCGCTATATCCGGGTTCCCGCGCACCGCCTGCAGGCCGCTCTTCGATGGTCCGTACCGGGATGCTCTTTCAGATAGAACCATGCGCATCCGTTGTTTTCGACAATTTCTCTTGTTCCCAAAGGCAGAACCGATATGTCCCGTCTTCAGATACCCGCCACCATCGCAGATGCACCCGCTGCTTCTCAGCCCTTCCTGGAGGCCATCAACAAGAAACTGGGTGTTGTGCCGAATCTGTTTCGTCTGATGGCCAACAGCCCCGCGGCGCTCGAGGGCTACCTCGGTCTGGCCGGAGCCTTGGCAAAAGGCGCGCTTCCAGCACAAACCGGCGAGCGTATCGCTCTCGCCGTCGCCGAAATCAATGGCTGCGACTATTGCATGTCGGCGCACAGCTATTTGGGAAAGAACGTGGCGAAACTTGACGATGCGGAAATGTCCGCCAATCGAAATGGCGGCTCGAATGATCCAAAGGCCGCCCCTGCCGTGCAGTTCGCCGCGAAGGTCGCGCACGAGCGTGGCCGCGTATCCGACGAAGATCTGCGCGTCGTCAGGGAGTGGCTACACCGATGCGCAGATCGTCGAAATTGTTGTGCACATCGCGCTGAGTGTCTTGACGAACTATGCCAACGTCGTTGCACACACCGAGATTGACTTTCCCGTGGTGCATACACGTCAGGGCCTGAAAGACGGGACTCGCATGCTTCTCGATTTGTGATGCGTTAACTGAGCTGATAGGTTACGTCAATGCGTTGGAAGTAAGACAACCATCCGCAAGCGTAGCGCTAGGTGGGCTTTTGACGGAGGCGTTCGTCCTGGATATCGGCCACGCTCTCAGGCACCACGATCATCGCGGGCATCAGCTCGTGATTCAGGTTCCAGACGGCACGTTCGTCGTCGTATCCCGCGTCACCCGGCAGTAGAACCGAACCCTCGACCGTGGCCACGAGGGGCGCTGCATCCCCCGGCAATACCGGCGGCAGTGACAAATCGTTGAAAGCCATACATGAAGGTCCTGTCGCTAATGGATTGTGCTTGAAGCGACTGATCCTATTCTTTATCACGCACCGGGCATATGTCATTTAAACGGTCGATTTAGGACGAGGTAACGCTTACGGCATCGCTAGCACCGAGGACTAGCGTGCAATCAGCCAGATTCGAAAGCACGGAATTGATAGAGAGGCTGTCACGGTAGGCGAGCGCTTCGATTCAACGTCTTCAGCGAGACACCGGCCGCAGTGTGGCGCGCTAAAATGTCGCGGCAAAGGTCGAGCGAGGAGTCGATTAACGTCTCTTGCGCGAAAGGCGGCAGACGCCGCAGACACATCGCTCTGCAGGCCAAACCCGCTCGCGTTCGGCTTGGCATTCGCGATGTGCACCGTGGCCCGCTAAAGAAGCGAGAAAAGCGGCCGTTAAAGACGTAGTCCGCCAACATTGATGGGGTCGCGGACAGAAAAGCGACCAACTTTCAACAAGACGATAAAAATGCGCGCACTAAAAACAATCCTCTTTCATCTCCTGCGTACCTTTCGCGGAATCGTTCTTCTCGGCTGCAAGATACTCTCCGGAGTCTTCTTGATTGGCTTTATTCTGATGCTGCTTATCGGCAGCGGACATCAAGGTGCGTTTGGAATGAAGCTCACATTCCTTGTATTCGCAGTCGGATTCGGTGCGCTTGCATGGTATTACGACATGCTAATCTTGAAGCTGAAGCCCGACAACGTCGATCTCGTGCTCTTCCAGTAGACAACTGGTTGAGCAAATGACATTGGCTCACGGCTAGTCGAGCAGCAGACCTTAAACCTCAACCGAATGAGGCAGAACATCGGCCAAAGCCGTCATTGGGATGGGCCGGGCTCTACGTCAGCAATGTGGCAGATTGTCGACGATGGCGGCATCGAGCAACCCGGTGAGAGCATCCTGCATCAGTGCGCTCACACTCCCGAGCTTAAGCGGCCCTTAGACTCGATGCGAGCGCTATGGCAGCTTCCAAACTGGAACTGCCAAGGGGGTTAACTCAGGCGATGACCTTCTGCTCCCCGGCAGCCTGCTCGCGCATGCGACGGGCTTCGTCGCGCAGGAACAGCTGGTAATCGTCCAGATCGCCGTCGAAGGGCTCGACCCCACCTTTGGTGACGAGCCAGAACTCGTCACATACCGCGCGCAGCAGGGAACGGTCGTGACTGACCAGCATCACCGTGCCTTCGAATTCGTTGAGTGCCATGCCTAGCGCTTCGCGTGTGGCCAGGTCGAGATGGTTGGTGGGCTCGTCGAGCAGCAGCAGGTTGGGGCGCTGCCACACGATCATGCACAACACGAGCCGCGCCTTCTCGCCGCCGCTCATCGTGCTGACCGCCTGATGGACCATGTCGCCACTGAAGTTGAAGGTGCCGAGGAAGGTGCGAAGCGATTGTTCGGTGCCACTCTGGCCGGGCGCGCGCATGTGCGGCGGCGTGTCCTTGGCAAGGCGGATCATGTGTTCCATCGGCGTGTCGAGAGGACGCAGCACGTCGAGTTCCTGCTGTGCGAAGTAGCCGATGTTCAGGCCTTTGCCTTCGCTGATTTCGCCGGC
>Ga0163162_10000725_pt1 | contig 30582 bp, 25 predicted proteins | sample S55metaG_FD_115310 | JGI IMG/M metagenome (GOLD analysis project Ga0163162, IMG submission 115310) | Switchgrass rhizosphere microbial communities from Kellogg Biological Station, Michigan, USA - S5-5 metaG | ecosystem: Host-associated > Plants > Roots > Rhizosphere > Soil | place: USA... | reverse complement strand
TTGATAGAGGCGACTTCAACGGTAAAATTGATCTTCGCATCCGAAAAATCGGGTTTGGACGCATCCATATTGCCATCAAATGATTTGAATGTTCCATCTACATCAGAGATGACCAAATGCGAAACAGAGAACTTCACATTGGTATGTGCTTTATCCACCGCCCAGTTACCTGCCTGAACGACAGGGTAAACCGGATTGGAGGAATTTGAAGAATTAGGGGCAAATGCGGTTAAAAGAGCCGCACTTACGATTACGCTGAATAAAAAGATTTTTTTCATTTTAGTTACTTTAAAGTTTAAACATCAAATGTAAAGGTAGTATTTCTCATCGGGCGCCCAAATTAATTTATCGCCTGTTTGTTATATAAGCGTGGAAAAGTTATTTTAGCCGCTCAATTCGTTGAATATTATATAGCTAGAGGGTTGCCACGGTCATTTTACTGCTGCGGAATCCACTTACCTGCCTTCAAAAATCATTCCTGATCATGGATTATTTCAAGACGCTTTCCATCATAATACCGGCATACAATGAAGCCAGGACAATCCACCTGATCCTCGATCGTGTTTTTGCCGTTACGCTGATCAGAGACATTCAAAAAGAAGTGATCCTGGTAAATGATTGTTCTTCTGATAACACAGAGGAAGTCCTGTTAAAATACATGGCCTCGAATCCCGGGATGAATATGCAATATTATAAACATGAAAAAAATCAGGGGAAAGGGGCGGCTATCCAAACCGGCATTAAAAACGCAAAAGGCGAATTTCTAATCATTCAGGATGCAGACCTTGAATATGATCCGGAGGAAATCAATGAACTGTTGAAACCGGTTTTGAGGGGTTCAGCAGATGTCGTGTTCGGATCCCGTTTTCAGGGCGGCAATCCGCATCGCATTTTATTTTACTGGCATTCTATAGGAAATAAGTTGCTGACCAGGTTGAGTAACATGCTTACTAACCTCAACCTGACGGATATGGAAACCTGCTATAAATTATGCAAAACCCGTATCATCCAAAATATAGAATTGAAAGAAAAGCGTTTTGGGTTTGAACCGGAAATAACGGCTAAACTGGCAAGAGTACCCGAAATCCGAATTTACGAAGTGGGTATTTCCTATTATGGCAGAACGTATAAAGAAGGAAAAAAAATTGGTTGGAAGGATGGGTTTCGGGCATTATACTGTATCCTGAAATACAATTTATTCCGTTGACGGACTGAACAAACTGATTATTGCTTGTTCCAGACTAAAATGAAAAACCCGTCTCAATATGCAGACGGGTTTCACTTTAATTTTTATATTTTTTAATTTTTATCAGCAAGTACCTGCTGTACCTGTTCATACGGCATAGTTTTTAACTCCTGTATCGTATATCCTTTAATCTTTTGGCTTGAACCGTTCGTCGTTGTTTTCAGGGAACCCGGTATCGTTACATACCGATAGGGAAGACCTGAGAAATCATTGGATGACAGTAAATTTATTTTTCCCACGGAATAGTCTTCAATAATATACGGAGTCATTGCTGAAACAGACACCACATGATAGGTTCCGTTTGTTTCTTTGAAATTTACATAAGTAAGAATGATCCCGCTGTCAAGAATGGCCTGGGTAATGGAGGGGGTAATCAACGTGTCTTCATAAGCGCTATCATTTGAATTATATTCAAAATTCAGATTGACCCAGGCAGAGTATGTTACACTATCGGGTCCCGCAGGGCCCGCAGGTCCGGCGGGGCCGGTATCTCCTTTACTACAACTAATCATTCCAACAATCAATATAGTTGCAGCGGCCAAAAGGAGTCTGATATTTTTCATCTTAAAATATTTAATATGTGAATTTGAAGCTGTTAAAGAATGCAATATAATTTAATTCTTTCAAGGAATGCGGAGTAGGGGCCTTTTCATTGAATACGGTATACAGATCCGTGGGTTGCTTTTACTTTGATTTAATCGCAGTGGGCGGATTGTCTTTATGTCGCCATAAATGCAGGCAGGCGAAACTCCGGTAGGGTGACCATGCTGCAGAGATTCTGAGCATGTCTTCCCTTAATTTTTTCTTATCTGATTTGTCGAGTTTATAAATACTGATCATTGCCTGCTGGATCCCGAGATCATCTACGGCAAAGACATCTTCCCTTCCCAGCGTAAACATCAGAAGCATTTCTGCCGTCCATCTGCCCACCCCTTTGATTCTGGTTAAGTATTCTATTACTTCTTCGTTATCCATTTTTCTAAACACTTTATGATCCATACCAAATTCGATAGCGAACTGCGCCACATTGTGCACATAATTTGCCTTTGCGGCGGACAATCCAATGGAACGAAGCGTTTCGTGAGGAGTGGCCAGGATCTGATCAGGACTGGGTTTGGCCGGATACAGATTCAAAAAACGTTTACGAATTACATCAGCAACTTTCGTTGAGAGTTGCTGGCTGACTATTGAAAAACATAAATACAGGTAAACGTCTTTGCGTTTTGAGATAACCTGTGATTCCTGCCTGACTAATATTTTCGCTAATTTTTTGTCCCTGGAAAGATGTGAGATATATGAAGAGTGCCGAACAGCCATAACCGCAAATTAATGCGTTTATCATTCAAGCAATTTATCCAGTTTAAATAAAACACCATTTATGGCCATCGTATTAGCGGAAATAACATTTGATGTATTCGGATTACCCAGGATCTGGATCGTTGGTTGAATACCGGTGAGTGTAAATAAAAGAGTACTATCGCCGGAGGTTTTATAGGTGCTGCTGTCTACCACGTCGTAACTGAAAATACGTTGGGGGATCATACTTAACAATACCAGCGAACGCAAACTGTCTGAATTTACCGTGTCTAAATCTGACAGAGAATTATAGCCCTTTAGTCTGAATGCATCGTTGACCGGAGCTAACAGTGTAAAAGGTCCTCCGGTGGAAAGCAATTGGGATAAGGTATCCGGAACAGGGTTTGACAGCAGGATGGCCTCATTGAAAAAACTTAAACTTGTATCGCCACTTACTATTGCGGACAGATTTTGCGTAGGAGCCACCAACACACTGCCAAGAGCCAGCATGGTACCATTGTTGGCCGTCAGTTCTGAATTGGTAAACTGATATCCATTTACATAAGTCCTGTTTGAATCACCCGTAACGAATACCGAATCTCCATTGGCCATGATCAGTTTCTGTTCTGTTTTACCGATGAATGATTCAAATGTAAATACTGTACCGGCGTAAGTTTGATAGAGAACCCATTGCCTGGCCTGATCCCGTGAAAATCCATCAATCACCGCCTGACTGTATCCGGATTGGTTGCAGACCAGGTCGTTAGGAACCATCAGTGTGAAAAGGGATGGACCGCTGAAGGTTGAATCCAGTCCGGCTTTCACAACAGCAGAATTGAAAATTGTGGTAGTTGTTCCATTCGCGAGTACATATCCGAGGGAAGAAGTTTGTGAATTGATTCCGCTGGATTCCGTCTTGGTACAAGCCAGAGAAAACAGCAGGCAGCAGGTTGCCAGTGAAATAAAGAAGCCGGGTATCGTAAATAATTTTTTCATTTCCTTTCGTTAGTTGGAAAATCTGCCCCAATTGGTATCCTGCAATACGTTTAAAATGACATTATGGTATGCAGAGCAGAAAATTTATTCCATGCTAAAGCTGACGCGGCCATCCTTTTCATCTTTGAGTGATATTCCGATTTCCAGCAGTTGCTTACGGATCCGGTCGGAGGTCTGATAGTCTTTTTTAGTCTTGGCTTCGCGTCTGAATTCGATTAGCAGATTCATAATACCGTTGATTTTATCCGAGTCCTTTTGTGAATCATCCCGAAGGCCCAATATATTTTCCAAATATGTTTTGAACTGGGTCTGTACATATGACAGGGTTTCTGCAGAAAGGGTTGTTTTCTCCAGATCGCCGCTGCGGAAAGAATTGATGTGGTTAACCAACTGGAACATATTCGCGAGCACTTTAGCCGTATTCAGATCATCATTCATGAAATCATCCATTTCGCTGCAAACGTTATTAAACAGATCTTCCAATTGTGCATTCACGGTTTTTGATGGATCCGGTTTCATCCTCATCAGTTCCCGGTACGCATCCCATAAACGTTTCAGCCCCTTTTCTGCAGCCTGCAGGGCTTCGTTGCCAAAATCAAGGGTGCTTCTATAATGCGTCTGCAGGATAAAAAACCGTATTGTCATCGGGTGATAAGCCTGATCAAGCAGGGGATTGTCTCCGGAAAACATTTCTGTCAGGCGGATAACATTATTATAGCTTTTACCCATTTTTTTCCCATTGATCGTAATCATGTTATTGTGGATCCAATAACGGGCAGCCAGCTGATGATTGCAAACCATACTCTGGGCGATCTCACTTTCGTGGTGTGGAAACATGAGATCCATTCCACCACCATGAATATCAAATTGGGTCCCAAGGTATTTGGTACTCATTACTGAACATTCTATATGCCATCCGGGAAAGCCTTCACCCCAGGGGCTTGTCCATCGCATGATATGTCCCGGCGGCGCTGATTTCCAGAGTGCGAAATCCTGCCGGTTTCTTTTTTCCTCCTGGTTATCCAGGTCGCGGGTGGTTTCCAGCAGTTCATCCAGCTTGCGTCCACTCAGTTTTCCATAAGGATATTTTTCGGCATATTTTTTTACATCGAAATATACCGATCCGTTTATGGCATAAGCATATCCTGCTTTTATGATTTCCTGGATCATATTGATCTGTTCCACGATATGGCCTGTTGCTGTGGGTTCGATACTGGGATCCAGGATGTTGAACTGATGCATGGCCCAATGGAAGAGGTTGGTATATTTCTGTACCAGCTCCATGGGTTCCAGTTTTTCAATTACGGCTTTCCGGGAAATCTTGTCCTCCGCTTCGCGTCCTTCTTCCTCAAAGTGTCCGGCATCGGTAATATTACGGACATAACGCACTTTGTAGCCGAGGTGCAGCAGATAACGATATAGAACATCAAAAGTGATATAGGGCCGGGCGTGACCGAGATGACTCTCGCCGCTGACCGTAGGTCCGCAAACATACATACCCACATGATGGGGTACAATGGGAATAAATTCTTCCTTCTGTCTTGTGTAAGAATTATAAACTTTTAAGTTGCTCATGCCTTCGCCCAAATATAAACATTTATCGCTTTCAGTCCTGAAGCTGCAGATCCGTTAGTACAGCATGATGGTCAGAATACGGGGTTGCAAGTTTCAATGTTTGTACGACCCTGAAATTCTTTGAAGGAAGTATATAGTCGATACGGAGAGTAGGTGCTATATGAATATAAGTTCTGCCTACACCAAAACATTTTTTAATAAAAGCATCCTGCAGGTTTCCCCGGATATGGAAATAAACATATGAATTCGGAACATCATTGAAGTCCCCGCAAATAACAAGAGGGTAGGTGCATTTATCAAGCTGGCTCCGGACGGTGTCGGCCTGGTAGCCCCGCAGACCCAGGGCTGATCTTAATTTTTTTACCAGGGAACGGGAGGCTTCCAGTATACTGTCTTCCGCGTTTCGGATTATTTCCACATTGCGAAAATCCTTCGGTTTAAATAAAACGGATTGGAGATGGGTGGTATAAATGCGTATTATCTTTCCGCTCACATTTAGATCTGCGTAGATCAGGCTGCCTGTTTTGTGACCACTGTCATTGCTGAAAAAAACCTGATTTGTTGAAATGATCGGGTATTTTGAAAAAATAACGGAACCGGATTCATACTTATTCAGATGGTTATGATAATCCCTTGAAAAGAAAAAATAAGGGAAATCCAATTTTCTTCTTATCCACCTGATGTTCGATTTTGAAGTATCTGTGGGTTCATAAAATTCCTGAAAACAGAGAATATCAGCATGCTGATTTTCGACCAGCCCGAGCATTGGTATACGGTGCCCTGAAGCACTTTGTTTTTTTGTGCTGAATTCATCCCAGCTCCGCACATTCCAGGTCATGATGCGGATGCTGGCGGAATCCTTGCGGGGGAAATTCTGTGTTGACAGGCTGAATCCAAAAAAAGCATGGATGTTCTGCCAGCCGACAAGCAGGCAGATGATTGAAATGAATGCGTAACGCGGATGGGCTATTAGCCAGAAAAATAAAAAGATCAATAAAAGAACCAGGAATAATGGGAAGAAAAAAGCAAGCATAGAAATGAACCACCATTTTTCCGGATGCAGATAGGCATTGCAGCAGGAGAGGAGAAAGAAGAATCCGGCCGCTATATTCAGGAAAATAAAAAAGCGTACAGCAAATTTCCGCAATGAACCCATGGGAGAGGAAAATCTGAAGTTACAAATCTTCCTCTTCTGCGGCCCTCTTAAGGATTTCTTTTTCTTCGCTTGTAAGAAAACGGAATCCCTGCTGGTTTATCTTATCGAGTATTTCATCAATTCTCTTCTGTGTAATGTTGGGAATTTTTTTATAGGGCTGCGTGCCAGCGACATTGTAATAGAATTCGTCCTTTTTATTTTTTGGTTTTTTCTTTTTTTCGGGGTTGAACAAATCGCCGAACCAGTCGAAGAATTGGTTGATCCACAGGCTACCATCCCATCCCCTGCGCAACAGGTAGATAAACAAATAACCAATGCCCGCAGCTCCGGCATAAGCCAGGTAGGTAGACAGATCGCTGTTCCCTACCCCGGAAAAATTCAACAAAAGGAAAATCAGGGTGAGGATCCAAAGGGGTATGCCCCCGCTGATCATAGGAAAGATCCGGTAGTCTGGCGATACCACGGTCGTGGCCACTGCGATGGCGGCAATGGAACAATTCGCCGCAGCAAGGCTGTCGGAATCAATAACTGCTCTTGCATTGGGAACTATCAGGTGGACCAGTACATAGATGACGGCGCCTCCCAATCCTCCATACAGGTAAATGGGAATTAACTTACGGTTACCAGTGAGGTCCTGCAGAATATACCCAAAGCTCCAGAGCCAGAACATATTTGAAATAAACCTGAACAGCTCCCTGTCCGTAAACATAAAACTGATCAGCGTCCAGGGTCGCCAGGCTATCTTTTCAGGATTTGCCGGTAGAACGAACCAGCTGTATATATGCGAGATAAAAGAGTCTTTCGCGGATCCGGTAGCCAGAAAAAAAACGTACACAAGCTGCAGCAATACAAAAATTACAGCATTCAGTACCAACAGATTGACAAGCGCATTGCCATCCTGACCCAGGTACATCTTTTTGCGGTAATTTTCTTCTTTCACATTCATATCATCTATTTGCCAGATTCTGCGACGGTTGAGGGTTAAATGATTAACATCCGGAATGAATCCTGGTTCAATAGAAATTACGACGATCTGTTTTTCTCCAATAAAACACCAACAGCAAGCCAACCAGGCCGCCGCCCAAATGGGCCCAGTGCGCCACATTGTCGCCGGCTGTATTCTGGATACCCGAAAATAATTCAAAAATACAGTAAGCAAGAACCGCCCATTTTGCTTTTACCGGTATTAACGCATAAATATAAATCAGGCTATTTGGGAAAAGGAGTCCGAATGCGACCATGCATCCAAAGATTGCACCAGATGCTCCCAGAGTAGCCGTATTCAGTGGGGAATTCGGATCCTGCCTGTAACCCAGCTGTTCGTGGATTGGGTAACTGCTCAATTCCTGCCAGAATGGGGTTAACTCATGGTATAATACCAATAAGTGAAGAATTGCGGCGCCGATACCGCAGACTACATAAAATGTAAGAAATCTTTTGGGCCCCCAGAAGTTTTCAAGTATAGATCCAAACATCCAAAGGATCAGCATATTCCAGAAAATATGCATCCATCCTCCATGGAGGAACATATAGGTAACCACCTGGTGGGGTTTAAAATAATCTGAGCGGATATCATGAAGGGCAAAATAATTTTCCATCATCGCAGATCCACTGCGCTGAACAGCAAGCTGGAGTAAAAAAATAATGACATTGATGATGATCAGGTTCTTGATTACGGGCGGAATTACCTGGGAACGCCCCGGACGGAAATCGGTCATGTTCAACAAAAATTACTGGCTGCAAGTTAATGTTTTAAGAAAAGCGCGGTTACATTTTCAATATGAAGTGTATGCGGGAACATATCCACGGGCTGAACTGCTGAAATCTGATATTTTTCTGAAAGCAGACCTAGGTCGCGGGCCTGGGTGGCGGGATTACAACTCACATATATTATTTTTTCAGCCGATATTTCCAGGAGTTTTGCAATTAGTTTATCCGACATTCCTGCCCGGGGCGGATCAGATATGATCAGGTCGGGCCTGCCATGGGTATCAAAAAAAGCGTCATCACAAATGGTAGTAACATCGCCAGAAAAAAACGCTGCATGATACACTTCATTTAACAAAGCATTTTCTTTTGCGTCCGCGATAGCTTCGGGTATCAATTCAATACCCACAATCTTTTTGGCCTGATTACTCAGGAAAATACCGATACTTCCCGTTCCACAGTACAAATCATAAATAGTTTCATTTCCGGTGAGTGCAGCAAAAGACCGTACGGTCTGGTATAACCGCTCTGCCTGAGCTGTATTGGTTTGGAAAAATGATTTCGGACCTATTTTGAATGAAAAATCTTCCAGTTTTTCAATTACATAACCTTTCCCGAAGAAAGGAACCGGCTGCAGATCATTCAGGCTGTCATTCCATTTTGGATTTATGGTATAAAGCAGGGTCGTAATAGCCGGAAACTGATCTTGCAAATGTTTTAACAGGGCATTGTGAATTGGTTCATCCAAATATCCAAAAACCAGATTGACCATGATTTCATTTGTACGGCAGATCCTGACCTGCACATTTCGCAGAAATCCTTCATGACGATGGATATCATAAAATGAAACCCCTTTTTCGAGGGCCCATCGTTTGATTTCAAGGCGTATTGCGTTTGTGGGCTCATCCTGCAAATAACAGGTTTCCACATCTACCACTTTATCAAAAATCCCCCTCGCATGAAACCCCGCCGCATCCTGTATGGTGGAAATCTGTGGATCTGCCAGTTCTTCCCGGAGGAGAAAGCGGCGGCTGGAGAAAGTATATTCAAGTTTATTCCTGTAATACCTGGTTCTTTCAGAACCCAGGATCGGCCTGATTTCCGGCAATTCGAGCTTTCCTATCCGTGTGAGGCTTTGCAGTACCTGGTCCTGCTTGTATTCCAGTTGTTTCTCATAGGGAAGCATCTGCCACTGGCACCCCCCGCACACCCCAAAATGTTTACAGAAGGGCTGGACTCTTTCCGGAGAAAAGCCGGTTATCCGGATTACCTGTCCTTCAGCCCAGTCTTTTTTATTTTTTATGAGTCTTACCGTAACAATATCACCCGGAACAGCGTTCTCCATAAAAATCACTTTGCCTTCATGCCTGGCCAGACTTTTCCCTTCTGCCGCATATCCGGTGACGAGCAGGTTCTCCAAAACGATATTTTTCCTTTTTCCCACGGCCGCAAATGTAGGATTATCCTAATTTAGCATACCTATGATCAACCTATTATTGAAAAAGACTATTACGTCCCTGGGGTTTCTATTGATCACCTTCTGCGGTTATTCCCAGGGTTATGATATCCATCTTACTTTAAAGCCCTTTACCAATGCCAAGGTATACCTTGGTTATCACTATGGAAAAGTGAAAGCGGTGGCTGATTCGGTAATCCTTGATGGTAATTCATCCGGTGTTTTTAAAGGTAGTACCAAACTGGCAGGCGGCATATATTTTATCGTATCACCCAAAAAGGAGATACTTTTTGAATTGCTGGTTGACGAACAGCAGCAATTTTCTATTTCGGCCGATACGCTTCGACTCCCGGCAAGCATTGTTTTTACCGGTTCACCCGAAAACAAAACATTCCTGGAGTATACCTCTTTCATGAATAGTCATGGAAAAGAGCTTGCAACCCTGCAATCGCAATTGGCGCAGTCAAAAACAAAAAATGACTCTGCGGCGCTTAAACAACGAATCGGGATTTTAAATGAAGAGGTAAAAAATGAACGGGAATCAATTCAGAACAAGGACCCGAATTCCCTGTTGGCTACTTTACTCCGAGCTCTCAGAGATCCCATCATTCCCCCTGCACCGCCGCTGGCGAATGGCCGGCCCGACAGCACATTTGCTTACCACTATTATAAAGCGCATTATTGGGACAATATTTCATTTACGGATGACCGCCTCCTCCGGACACCTATTTTCGAACCCAAGCTGGACCGGTATTACAAGGACCTGGTTAGTCCGGAACCAGATTCAATTGACCGTGAAATAGACCATATGCTCCTGTATTCCCGCACGAATAAGGAGATGTTTAAATTTCTGCTGGTTTATTTTACCCAGAAATATATTAACCCGGAGTTTATGGGTCAGGATGCAGTGTTCATTCACATTTTTGAAAAATATATCAATACCGGACAGGCCGATTTTTTTACAGAAAAGTACAGGAAGTTTGTGGATGACCGGGCATATAGCATTATGGCGAACCTGATAGGACAGCCCGCTGCGAATCTTGAAATGACGGATACGGCCGGTAAAACCAAATCGCTTTATGAGGTACCTGCGAATTTTGTTGTGGTTTGTTTCTGGGATCCTACCTGCAGTCATTGCAAGGAAACCATTCCCAAACTGGATTCTATGTTCCAGGCTAAATGGAAATACCAGGGTGTACAGGTATTCGCCGTAATGGTGGATGGCGGCCAGGACAACTGGCTGAATTTTATCAGGACCCACAATTTGGGTGATTGGATAAACGTTTATCAGACAACGGCCCAGCACGATGCAGTTGCTGCAGCTGGGCGACCGGATTATCGTCAGCTATATGATGTTTACCAGACACCCGTGCTCTACCTCCTGGACAAAGAAAAACGAATCGTGGCTAAGAAACTCACTTATCAGCAGGTAGATGAAGTCATCAGCCTTAAACTGAAAAAGGTTAATGCTCGCTGATATGAAGAATACCTTCTTAATCTTTCTTCTGCTTACAAGCTCCAATTTATTTTACGGTCAGACGCTTGTTCGGTATGGAAATAAAAACATAACCAGGGAAGAATTTCTTAATGCTTTTCGGAAGAATAATGCCCATATCCGTCCTTCGGAGAAAGCCTATCGTGATTACCTGAATCTCTATATCCGATATCGGCTGAAAGTGCAGGCTGCTTTGGATATCAGGCTGGATACAATGGCCGGACAGATCACCGAGTTAGAGAATTTCAAAAGCCAGATTGTAGATCAGTATCTGACCGATGAAAGCAGTCTGAATCAAATGGCCAGGGAAGCTTATGTACGGAGCCGCCAGGACCTGCGCATCTCGTACCTGTTTGTTGCTTCTCCCAAAAATGCAGCCCCGGCAGATACCCTCAGGGCATGGCAAAAAATCCAGGAGGCTTACAAAGCACTCAAAAGCGGTAAGGAATTTGGCGAAACAGCCTTGCAGTTTTCTGAAGATCCCAATGTGAAAAATAATAAAGGCGATCTGAATTTCATAACTGTATTCGACTTGCCTTACCCAATCGAAACCATGGCTTATAAAACCCCATTGGGGAAATATAGCCCTGTCTTCAGAGCTGACGGAGGATATATTATTTTGAAAAAAACGGCTGAAAGACCTGGGCTGGGTCGGATTCGGGTTGCACAGATACTTCTGATTTATCCTTATCAGGCAAGTGACGATGCCAGGGTGGAAACGAAAAAAAGGGCCGATTCGATTTATCAGGCCATACTGGCCGGATCAGATTTTGGCAAAATGGCCAGAAAATTCAGCGGTGATAATTTATCATATCAGTTGGACGGTGTTCTGCCTGAATTTGGAATCGGAAAGTATGAATCAGGTTTTGAGAACACTGCATATGGATTAAAAAAGGATGGGGACATCAGCGCTCCCTATGCCTCTGCATTTGGATACCATATTATTAAAAGAATCAAAAAAATTCCCGTACCCCCGTCGGCTGATCAAAAAGTGCTGGATGAAATAAAAGATAAAATCAAATCAGATCCACGGGCCGCTATTTCAAAAAAGCAAATGCTGCAATCGATTTTAAAACAAACCCGGTTTAAGGAATTTATACCACCCGGTGTTCCTTTATGGGATTATACGGATAGTATGATTCAAAATAAAAAACCGGCTTTAAATAACAGCATTACTGATCAGGCCGTTCTTTTTCAGATCGCAGATAAGAAATATACCGTGGGTGAATGGATCCTGTACCGGAAAAATCTGAAATCTTCGCCCAATCTTACCAATGGGAAGACCAATGCTGAGATACTGGATTTGTATCGTCAGAACGTGGCTTTTGAATATTATAAAGATCATCTTGAAAAATATGATAAAGCTTTTGCAGCGCAATTAAATGAATTCCGGGATGGGAACCTCTTATTTGAAATGATGCAACGGCAGATCTGGAACAAGGCGGCAATGGATTCTGCAGGGCTGAAAAAATACTTTGAAGCACATACAGGAGATTATTGGTGGAAACCCGGAGCGGAGGCAGTTTTATTTAACGTAGCAGATTTTTCTTCCGCTAAAAAACTGGAAACTGAACTGGAAAAAAATATCAAGAACTGGAGAAAGGCTGTTGATAGCCTGAGTGGACAAATTCAGGCAGACTCGGGGCGCTTTGAATCAAAACAGCTTCCCGGCAACGGGCATCTGGAGGCAGACAGGTTTACCGAATTGGTTTCAAACCCGGACAAATCTGTGCAGTTCGCTTATATTTTCCGCTTATATAAAACCCCTTCTCCCCGAACATATGAAGAAGCACGCGGGCTTGTTATAAATGATTATCAGAATGAACTGGAAAATCAGTGGATTGATGAATTGAAAAAAAAGTATCCGGTTGTTATTGAGGAGGCCGTATTCAAGACACTTCCGAAATAAGCAGAATATTGCCCGGAATTAAATGGTTTAAGTCTGTTAGAGTCGTTCATATAACTTCCTTAGTTTCTCCCTGGTCATAGTCCGTTCCCAATCAGGTCCGAGCGCATTTTCCCATAAAGGTTTCATGCCCAGAGATACATTGATCATGGTATTGAATTGTTCATCACTGAGTCCCCTGGTTATGTGTTGCGGAATTTCAATCTTGTTTTTTTCCACCATTTTCTTAAACTCTTTTACTCCATCCGGGTAGTATTCTTCGAGTTTATCGAATACAATACAATTGCCGACCCCGTGCCGGGTTCCTAACAGGTATCCCAAACCGTAACTTACGGCATGCGCAACGCCGACCTGTGAATAGGCGATACTCATACCACCGGCATAAGACGCCATCATCAATTTGTCATCGTGTTCAGGACCCCAGGCACCGCCACCAAGAAATACTTCCTGGCAGAGATTCAGGGCTTTCTCTCCATATGATTTACTGAATTCATTTAAAAATGTTCCGGTAAGACTTTCGATACAATGAATATAACAATCCATTCCCGTATAAAATCGCTGGTTAACAGGCGCATTCGCAGTCAGTTCGGGATCCAACACGATCTGATCAAAAGGAGTAAAATCGGAATTCATGCCCAGTTTGCGTGAAGGACCTGTCAATACGGTGGTACGTGAAACTTCAGCCCCAGTGCCACTCAAAGTGGGAATGCCGGCTTTATAAACGCCAGGATATTTTACGAGATCCCAGCCCTGATAATCGGCAGATGAACCTGGATTGTTCATCATCAGGGATACGGCTTTTGCAAGGTCCATAACCGATCCGCCGCCAATTCCTATAATACCGCTGATGGTTCCAAATTCTTCCTTAAGCTGGCCGGCCAGCATATCCACCTGTTTTGTTTTAGGTTCATTACTGACATCTGCGAATATTATTTTGTCAGTCGCCCGAAGGGGAATGCGATTCACTAAAGGTTTATTTTCAAAAAAATGATCCACCAGAAAAATCATCGGGGCATTTTCTTTTCGTTGTGGTGTCAGAATTTCATCCAGCTGGTTAAAAGATCCCCTGCCATACACCACATAACTGACCATTTTGAAATTCCTGAATTTCATAATAAAAAAATAAAAAGTAAAAAATATTGGGCTCAGGCCATCTGCGTCAGGGCAGCGGCACCAAATACTCCGGCGCTGTCACCCAGTTCCGGTCTGATCACCGGAACTGTGCAATAATTATTAAAAATAAAATGTTTCAATGATTTTACGCCTTCCGTATATATTTCGTCTATATTTCCGACACCACCGCCGACAACGATAATATCCGGATCGAGCATATTGGTGATAGAAGAAACTGCCTTGCCAAAGAAATGATTAAGCCGGTCCAATGTGTGCCGTGCATATGGATCTGTCTCTTTCTGCATCACAATTTCTTTTAATGTTTTTTTTGTGCCTGCGATGGATTCGTAAAATCTCTGTAAGGAAGGGCCGGAAATCAATTTTTCCACGCAGCCTACTTTCCCGCAATAACATGGACCACCGGATTCATCCAGGAAATTATGTCCCCATTCCCCGGCGATTCCATGATGGCCTTCCCAAATTTTCCCATCTATAACCAGGCCGCCGCCGACACCCGTACCCATGATAATTCCAAATACTACTCTTGCGTGGGGAGCCGCTTTTTTTACACCTCCCCAGGTTGCCTCGGCGAGGGCGAAACAGTTTGCATCATTGGCCAGGAGGATCGGTAGTTGCAGTCGTTCTTCCAGGTCTTTTTTCAAGGGTTGATGGTTCAGTATCGTTGTATTGGAATTTTTTAAAGTATGGGATATAGGATCCAGAATGCCGGGAGTTCCGAAGCCGATTCGTTTTGGAATGAGGCCGGATTCCGTTTTCATTTTATTCACCAGTTTGTCAATCTGGCCAATTACATGGTCATACCCTTTTGAGGCTTCGGTATCCACCCGGGTGCGGATCAACGTTTTCGGCTCTTTGTCGCCTTGCAGTATAATGCCTTCCACCTTGGTGCCGCCCAGGTCGATGCCCCACATCGTTTCTTCCATAATACAGTAGTTTAATAATTTGACAAGTTATTTATTCCAGTCTTTGTTTTGCGAGTTCCAGGTCTTCCGGCGTATCAATTTCAACCCCCATGTATTCAGTGAGTACCATTTTTAAAGGTATACCATGCTCAAGATATCTAAGGCACTCAATTTTTTCAGCTGCTTCCAGTGCTGTAACCGGCCATTGTGTAAAATTCAGGAGCGCCTGTTTCCTGAATGCATATACACCAATATGTTCATAATAGGGGATAACTAAGGACTGGTCCCGTGGATATGGTATCACACTCCGGCTGAAAAATAGGGAATTCATTTGCAGATCAACAGCAACTTTTACATAATTCGGATCCGCGATATTTTTTTTGTCTTTTATTATTTGCATCAGCGACGCCACTTGTACCTGGGCGGTTTTATCCTGTTTAAAAATTTCCAGTAATTTTTCCAGTGGCGCCTGACGAACAAAGGGCTCATCTCCCTGTACGTTTACTACGATATCCGTTTCAAGGCTTTCCACTGCCTCTGCGATCCGGTCACTCCCGCTCTCATGATTTTTTCGGCTCATCATGGCTTCTCCGCCGTTATTTCTGATTTCGTCATAAATAATCTGGCTGTCGGTGACCACGATAACCTGATCAAAAAGACCTGTCTTTACCGTATTATCATAGGTATGACGGATTACGGTTTTGTCACCCAGTACCTGCATCAGTTTGCCTGGGAATCGGGTTGATGCGTAACGGGCGGGGATCATTGCAACACAATTCATGAATTCTTTTTTCAAAAATAATTTTTTGCGCTTGGATCCGGTCAGGATGACCGGTTGAATCCAAAATATAGTTTTCAAGCAGATGGCAGATCCGATTTTGTCCCAACAGGAAAGACAGATTCAATCACCTGCTCCGGTGTTCATCTTCATTCATAATGGACCAGAGCAGGTCCTTCAGTGCCTGAATTCCTTTCTGTGTAGCGGATGAAATAAAAATTGCCGGAATATCTGCCGGTAATTCTTTGCGGATATCTGTAATCAGTTCTTCATCCAGAAGATCAGATTTACTGATTGCAATTACAAATCGTTTGTCCAGTAATTCAGGATTGTACTGCTCCAATTCATTACGCAGGATTTCAAATTCCTTGCGATGATCAGGACTATCAGCCGGTATCATGAATAAAAGAGCAACATTTCTTTCTATATGTCTTAAAAACCGGTGGCCGAGACCCTTTCCATCAGCAGCACCCTCAATGATTCCGGGTAAATCGGCAATGCAAAAACTTTTTCCATCCCGGTATTCCACCATACCCAACTGCGGCACAAGGGTTGTAAATGCATAATCCGCTATTTTGGGTGTGGCGGCTGTCATAACCGACAATAAGGTTGATTTGCCGGCATTTGGAAAACCGACAAGGCCTACATCTGCCAATACTTTTAACTCAAGCACTTTCCATCCTTCCACACCGGGTTCTCCGGGCTGGGAATGTTCTGGGGCTTGGTTTGTAGGTGTTGCAAAACGGGCGTTTCCCAATCCACCCCGTCCGCCTTTTAACCAGATAATTTCCTGTCCATCCTCAAGGATTTCAGCTTCTTTCAATCCACTTAGTTCATCCCTGGCGATCGTGCCCAGGGGCACGTCGATGTAAATATCTTTTCCAAATCGGCCGGTGCAATTGTTTCCGCTTCCACTCTCACCGTTTTCGGCCAGTACATTTTTATAGTAACGAAGCGGGAGAAGGGTCCAGGTATTTTTATTTCCCCGAAGGATAATATGACCCCCACGTCCGCCATCTCCTCCATCCGGTCCTGCCAGGGCATTATATTTCGTACGCATAAAATGCTTGATTCCGGCACCACCATGTCCGCTTTTACAGAATACCCTTATCTGGTCAACGAAATTGCTTTTTTCCACTTTTTAATATTCGGGCTGCAAAGATAACTGAATAAACTGCTACATGACTTTCAGCATCCTTGCGACAATGCCCGTCCAGCCTGTCTGGTGTGAAGCACCAAGACCCTTTCCCGTGTCGCCGTGGAAATATTCGAAAAACTGAATATGGTCCCTGAAATGAGGGTCATTTTGAAACAGGGATTGATCGCCGAAGACAGGGCGATTCCCATTCGCATCACGGGTAAATAATGCGATTACACGTTGAGCGATTTTATCAGAAATTTCCTTCAGGGTAAACAGGTTTCCTGAGTTGGTTGGATATTCTATCCGGAACTCTTCGCCGTAATAATCATGGAATCTTCTCAAAGCCTCAATCAGCAGGTAGTTTACCGGCATCCATACCGGACCCCGCCAGTTTGAGTTGCCCCCGAACAAAGTGGTATCCGATTCTCCGGGAGTATAATGAATCGAGAACCAGTTATTATCCATCTCCAGAATATAAGGATGATCCAGGTGATATTTGGATAAGGCCCGCAAACCATGATCGCTTAGAAATTCATTTTCGTCCAGCATCCTGTAAAGGATCCGTTTCATCCGGTGGCCCCGCAGGAGTGACAGAAGGTGCTTCGCATCTTTTCCTTTTTCTCCCCACCTGGCAACCAGGCTGGACAGTTTTGGCCTGTGATTGAGAAACCAGTAAAGGCGTTCAGTAAATAAAGTCTGGCTGGTGAGCAGCTCATCTTCCAGTACTTCTACCGCGAGTAAAGGTATCAGCCCAACCATGGAGCGGATCTTTAATTTCTGATTCGTGCCATCTGATTTTTGAATAGCATCATAATAAAATTCATCCTCGTCATCCCAGAGTCCCGTCCCTTCTTCGCCATCTGCGAACATGGCATGTGCGATATATAAAAAATGTTCGAAGAATTTGGTTGCCATATCCTGGTAGATAGGATTGGTTTTTGCAAGTTCCAGCGCGATACGCAACATATTGAGAGAATACATGCACATCCAGCTGGTAGAATCCGATTGTTCCAGTATAGCCCCATCGGGAAGTGGTGTATTCCGGTCAAAGAGTCCGATATTATCCATGCCAAGAAATCCACCTTCAAAAATATTGTTGCCCTGCTCATCTTTTCTGTTTACCCACCAGGTAAAGTTCAGGAGTAGTTTGAGAAAAATGGTTTCCAGAAATCTGGTATCGGGGATGCCTGTCGCCAATTTATCAATTTCATAGACTTTCCATGTTGCCCAGGCATGCACAGGCGGATTTACATCGGAAAATGCCCATTCATAAGCAGGCAGCTGGCCGTTTGGGTGCATATACCATTCATGGGTGAGCAGTCCGAGCTGACGTTTTGAAAACCCCGGGTCGATATCAGCGAAACAGATGCAGTGAAAGGCCAGGTCCCATGCTGCAAACCAGGGATATTCCCAACTGTCCGGCATGGAAATAATATCGGAATTGTTCAGGTGCCGCCATTCGTGATTTCTGCCTTTCTTTCTTTGTGGTGCCGGTGGGGGTCCGGCAGGATCCCCGTCAAGCCAGTGTCCGATATTAAAATAATAAAATTGTTTGCACCAGATCATACCTGCATAGGCTTGCCGCTGAATGCTTTTTAATTCATCATTGGGAAGATTAGTTTGAAGATCTGCATAAAATGAATTTGCTTCTTCGATTCTTTTTTTGAATACCAGATCAAAATCATCAAAAGGCTTTTCAGTGGATTCCGAACACATACGCAATCGGAAGATTTCAGATTGGCCTGGTGCAAGGATTTTCTTAAAATAAAATGCCGCTTTCGTACCACTTTTTCCAGGATTTATCGAACTGGCACCATTAATAATATGGTTGTTGATCCCGTCTTTGTAGTAACAGTCTTTTTTTAAAGGGATGGAATAGCATTTTTCACAGTTCGTTTCGTTATCGCAGAAAAGCATGTCGCCGGGATCATCTGCATGCAGGATGCGTTTTCCCAAAGTGGGGTGCTGAATAAAAATGCTGTTATCGGTAAGTCTTTCCAGTGAAGGTTTTTCAACAGGATAGCCGAGAACCCAGTTATTACGAAACCATATATTTGGTAATACGTGGAGGGGCGCAGGTTCCGGACCACGATTACAGACGGTTATCTTCATCAATATATCATGGGCTGACGCCTTCGCGTATTCAATGAAAACATCAAAATATTTATTTTCGTTGAAAATGCCGGTATCCTGGATTTCATATTCAGGATCTTTTTTCCCTCTTCTGCTGTTTTCTTCCAGCAGTTCCTCATAAGGATAGGCAGCCTGCGGATATTTATACAGCATTTTAAGGTAGGCGTGGGAGGGTGTTGCGTCCAGGAAATAATATAGTTCCTTGACGTCTTCACCATGGTTGCCCTGATTGCCGGTAAGACCAAAAAATCTTTCTTTAAGAATGGGGTCCTTTTCATTCCACAAACTAACTGCCAGGCATAGTTGTAATTTGTCATCTCCCAGTCCTCCCAATCCGTCTTCTCCCCAGCGCCAGGCTTTGCTGCGCGCCATTTCATGGGTTGTGAATTCCCAGGCGATGCCTCCCGGACTGTAATCTTCACGAACGGTTCCCCATTGTCTTTCACTGAGATAGGGTCCCCATTTTTCCCATTCTGGATCCTGCAGCCTTTTTTTTTCTTCGTTCATTGCTGCGAATTATGATATCAGCATCGATCAGGAGTAGATTTTATCGACAAAAGATTTGTATTTTTCGAGTACTATTTTTCTTTTGATACTCATCTTCGGTGTAAGTTCACCCGATTCAATACTCCATTCTGAAGGCAGGAGTTCGAATTTTTTAACCTGTTCCACATGGTTGAACTGCTGATTGAATTCATCCAGAAGATTCCGGTAAAAACGAATTACAGCGGGATTTTGAATCATTGCCTGGTTTGAGCTATAATCATATCCATGTTGCTCACTCCATTCTCTAAGTTGGGCATAAGCAGGCACGATAAGCGCACCTACAAATTTCATTTCAGATCCTATCACCACTACTTGTTCAATAAAACGGGATTCTTTGAGTTTGTTTTCTATAGCTGCAGGAGCAACATATTTTCCACCGCTGGTTTTAAATAATTCTTTTTTGCGATCCGTAATACGTAAAAATTTTCCGTCCTCCAGCACTCCGATATCTCCGGTATGCAACCAGCCATCCACAACGGTTTCTGCAGTTAAATCGGGTCTTTTGAAATATCCTTTCATCACTGAAGGGCCTTTCACAGAAATTTCTCCGTCGGATTCCAGGCGTAATTCAATTCCATTGATGGGGGGGCCCACAGTTCCAAGCCGGTTAAGTCCCGGCCCGCGGCGGTTCACACAAATGACCGGTGAATTTTCCGTAGGTCCATAGCCTTCGTAAACCGGAATACGGGCGCTATTGAAAATGCGGAGCAGTCGTTCCTGACAAGCGGCACCACCGGTAATTATATACTTGATGTTGTTCCCCAGGGCTTCCCGCCATTTATTAAATATGAGTTTATTTGCCAGCGAAAGTTGAAGATTATACCATAATCCCAGGTTCCGGTTATTATCATATTTTTTACCAAGTTCCACGGCCCAGAAAAACAATCTTCGTTTAATACCCGTCAGGGCCGCACCCTTGGCCATAATCCGCTCATAAACTTTTTCCAACAGGCGGGGAACCGTTGTAAAAAGGTCCGGCTTTACTTCCATCAAATTGGCGGCGATGGTATCCATGCTCTCCGCATAATAAATACTGTTTCCACTATACAGGTAAATATAACTTACCATCTTTTCGAAGATATGGTTCAGTGGTAGGAAACTTAGTACTTTAAAATCCGGCCTGTCTTCAAAGGGAAAACTTTCCTTGGATAACATCACATTGCTTAAAATATTCCCGTGAGTGAGCATGACTCCCTTGGGTGTGCCGGTTGTTCCGGAAGTATAGATGATTGTGGCCAGATGGTCCTGACGAATGGTTTTGCTGATGGATGCCAATTCTAACTTTTTTTCTTCCGTAACAGCATCCATCAGTAATGACCAGTGATCCGCCCCTTCAATCTGATCAAAAGTGTACACGTTTTGTATTGAGGGTATCAGTGGCCGCACCTGCTGAATTTTACCAAACAACTCCCTGTTACTCACGAAAACAAATTTTACTTCCGCATCCCGGAAAATAAATTCTATTTCATTGTTGTTGGTTGTCGGATAGATAGGCACGAGAACAGCACCCAGTTTTTGAACCGCCATATCTGTAATCAGCCATTCGGCCCTGTTGGTAGAAATGATGGCAATTTTATCCTGTCGCTCTACTGACAGATCATTCCCGGACACACCGATAGCGGATAAGCCGCAGGCCAGAGCATCTACCATTTCTGCAATTTCCGTCGTACTGTATTTCCGCCAAACGCCATTTTCCTTGGCGGCCAGCATATCTGGTTTTGGAAATTTTTCCAACTGGTAAGCAATACAATCAAACAATCTTTCGGGTTTGTTCATGTTGATTATTTGGAACTCAGATTACGATAGTTCTGTCCAGGGGGTATCTTGAACACCCGGCCTTTCTGAAAGTTAACAAAGCGGGTATAATCATCTGCGTGCTGGGCCGTCCAGCTTTGAAACGAAGCCAGACCCAGGGAAGCGCCGAAAGCCCATTCATTATATGCGTCGAACAAACCTTCTTTTAATAGTTGCCGTTGATATTCAAAAAGCCGGAATGGATATTTATCACCGTATTTTTCAAACCATTCGAGAATAAATTTACTTCTTAATATATTCAGTGATTCGGGCGTAACGCCCAGATTAACCGACTGGGCCTGATTTGTTAAGACGGTCAGGCAGGCTATGGCAAATGGGTTTTTTGACTGGTATTTTGATTTCAGGTCGGTGAATAATTTTTTATAACCGTCTACCATCAATGATTTTATTTCCGGTGTGCGGCGACTGTAGCTCTCCAGATTGATAAAAATTTCACCATACAGCAGACTCCACACTTTGTCGTAGGTATAATAATAATACTTACTGGCATTATAGTAGTTGGAAGAATAATTTGGGTCCACTTCAATTCCCTTCTCCCAGAACCGGATGGCTTCCGGATCCTGCTTTACCCATAGCATTTCACCATATTCGTTGTATAACTCGCCACTGCTGGGAAATTTCTTAATTCCCTGCTTGTACATTTTGTCAGCCTGTTTTTTTTTATCGATGGCTTTATAGGCCATGCCCAGAATCTGGTAACATTGTTCGTCGGCATCTTTGCGGTCTATCAATTTTCTGCCGGATTCAACGGCTGCGCTGTAATTCCTCTGCAGATAGTAAGTAAATGCCAGATCCTTTTGTAATTCCAGGCTACCCGGGTCCAGTTTTAGTGCGTTGCTCAGGACGATTATGGCATTGGGATAATCTCCGTTTCGCATAAATTGTCTGGCTACCCGGTGAAGAGAATCTGCCTGTTGGGAAAAACAGGTAAAACTGATCAGGAAGCAACCAATGAGAAACAAAAGTTTTTTCATGTATTGAATATAGGCCAGCTTTATGAAACGACCCAGCGCAGGAATAATTGTTAGCAAAAATACCGCTTATCTGATGAGATGTGTTAAAAGCCCGTCACGTAATTTGGGCTCAAACCAGGTAGATTTGGGAGGCATTATCTGACCGCTGTCGGCTATATCAAATAGCTGCTCCATGCTAACCGGATAAAGACTGAAAGCCAGTTTCATCTGACCACTATCAACTTTTTTTTCGAGTTCTTTCAGACCCCTGATTCCACCTACAAAATCTATCCGGCTATCGGTTCGTGGATCGAGTATACCGAGCAGGGGCCGGAGTATATTTTCCTGCAATATGCTTACATCCAGAATACCAATCGGATCTTTGGGGAAACTATTTTCCCTGGATTCCAGCCGGTACCAGGAACCTTCGAGGTACATACCGAACTCATGTAAATGACGGGGGGAAAATGCTGTCACGCTTTTTTCCATCGTGAAATTTTCGTCCAGTTTTTTAACAAAAGCCTGTGCTGAAAGTCCATTCAGATCCTTCACCACGCGGTTGTAATCCAGGATGTGCAATTCGTCAGAAGGGAAAAGTGTAGTAAGAAACCAGGCTGCTTCCGGGTTTTTCTGCTCACCCAATGCATTTTTTACTTTGGCCGCAGACGCCGCCCTGTGATGACCGTCTGCGATATATGTAGAGGGGATCTGTTTTTGAAAGATAAGTGTGATTTCAGCCATGGTATTTGGATCGTGAACAATCCAAACCCGGTGACCCACGCCGTCTTCAGCAATAAAATCATAAACAGCTTCATGTGCTTCTTTCCAATTGCTGATCAGTTGGCTCAGGGAAATATTGGACTTATAAGCAAGAAATACATTTCCTGTTTGCGCATGAGTAATGCGCATATGGTTAATACGATCCAATTCTTTTTCAGGGCGTGTCAGTTCGTGTTTTTTGATTATGTTATTTTCATAGTCAGCTACGGAACTCACACATACAAGCCCGGTCTGTTTTCTGCCGTCCATAGTCAATTCATAAATATAATAAGCGGGTTTTTCATCCTGTATGAGAATTTTATTATCCTGGAAGATGAAGAGATTATCCGCTGCTTTATGATAAACTTTATCACTATGGATGTCGGTTCCTTCGGGAAGGTCAATCTCTGCCTTCGTAATATGCAAAAAAGAATAGGGGTTATTGCCTGCTGCTACTCTGGCTTCTGCGCTGTTCAAAACGTCGTAAGGTACTGAAGCAACGTTAGGGGCTAGTTCGCTGGTAGGTCTGAGTGCACGAAATGGAGATATGATTGCCATGATATAACTATAATTGGTGGATGAGGGAGCTAAGCGCTTCCACACTTTCAAGAGGAAGAGCATTGTAGAGAGAAACCCGGAATCCACCAACACTCCGGTGTCCTTTCACTCCTATCATATTTTGTTCCTTACAGGCAGCCAGGAATTTTTTTTCCAGTACTGGATCAGGAATGAGGAAGACGACATTCATATGGCTACGGTCTTGTGGGTTTACCGTAGGTTCGAACCCTTCTTTCTCGTCCAGTGTCTTATAAAGGAGTGAGGCTTTTGCCTGGTTGATTTTTTCAATAGCCGATACGCCCCCCTGTTTCTTTAACCAGCGTAAGGTGAGCAGGCAAACGTAGATGGCGAATACCGGTGGCGTATTGAGCATGGAACCCGCCTCAATATGTTTCCGGTAATCCATCATACCAGGCAGACTACGGCTTACTTTTCCGAGTATGTCCTTACGGATCACCACCATATTCACTCCCGCTGCACCTATATTTTTCTGGGCACCAGCGTAAATCAGGGCAAAACGGTTAAAATCCATTTCATGACTAAGAATATCGCTACTCATATCTGCGATCAGCGGAATATTCGTATCAGGAACAGAAAACATTTCTGTTCCTTCAATAGTATTGTTAGTGGTATAATGAAAGTATGCCGCGTTCACCGGTATACGGTATCCTCGGGGGATATAAGTATAGTTTTTATCTTTTGAAGAAGCGACCACTTCTACATTTCCAAACAATCTGGCTTCCTTGATGGCTTTTGTTCCCCATACACCGCAGTCGAGATAGGCAGCGGTCTGGCTCTCGTCAAGGAGATTCATGGGAACCTGGAAGAATTGCGTTGTCGCTCCGCCATGAAGAAATAATACTTCATGATCTGCGTCCAGCTTCATAAGCTCTTTTGCCAATTGCACGGTTTCATCCATGACGGATTGAAAAAGCGGTGTCCGGTGACCGATTTCAAGTATTGACAAACCGGTATCCCGGAAATTTAAAATTGCTTTCGCAGCTTCTTCAAAAACTTCCCTCGGTAAAATACTGGGCCCCGCATTGAAATTGTGTATCATCCTTTTGCTGGTATTGGAGACGCGAATTTAAGGCATATACCGCAAAGGCTTACCACGTACCAACTAAACACCTCAATTACAATCCCTCCCTAACGCCTTACCATATATCCATTCTAAATTCAACCGTTCATATTCCATCCGTTCAGAAACGGAAAGGCTATCATGATTTAGACCTTCGAGCTGTGGCTGTCCGGCGTTTACCCAGGCTGTATACCAGCATGAAGCGACGGCGAAAATCGATTGACGCATACGCCGCTCGATCATATGATCCAACTGGTTTTCATACCTCGTTGCGTAGGCTGTTGAATATTGCTTAACGAGTTTCCCCCTGCGCTCTTCAAATGCATATTTCTGGTCAGGTCTGAATTGACTGTTTAATTCCTTTTCGCACCGCAGTACAGTATCGGCTGCTGCTGCACTTTCAAGGACGCGGGCCCAGATAAAAGAAGACAGGTCCGGAATATAAGCCGCTTTGCCAATGAAAAAATCCCAGTCAGATTCTGCAAAAAGTTCAGGAACCCGACTCTCCCAAAAGGCGTGAATCCCTTCCTGATGAGTTAACTGTCCGTTATGATTCGAGCATACATGCAGGGGTACATGAGCATCTGCGATATAATGACCCAGTTCGGATGCGTTCTTGAGAATGGCTTGTTTATTTTTTTCGCGAAAAGCCCTGGTAAGCCTGACCATCATAATCTGAATCCACCAGGGCACAATCCCAAACGCCTGCAGAGTATCTGCTGAATATTTTTTTAACGCTGAATTGTAGTCGCGGGGAAGTTCTTTGAATGGGAAATGACCATAATGATCGATATCGAGATAGTGACGCGCCCCTTCGGCAGATACGATATATCTTCTTTTATCAGGGTCCACGGCGTGTTCTGCAAGGAAACCGATATTTGGCTTAAAAAGCATCATCATCGGTGGTGGCAGGAGAAATACAGCATGGTAATTAATCTTCTCATGCATATAAAAACCCCAGCAGAAAACAGAATGGTGAACGAAGAGCAGGCAAACAGCGCAGTAAATCTTTTTCATATAAGAGTTACTACTAACCGATAATCGACAACTGATAATAGATGACGGATGAGCGATGACCGGTCGCTACCCTGGCAACGTCACAAATTACATGTCGGTAAAGAAAAACCAAATACTATGAACAGGCTATATGCGAAAACCGATCATCAGTCATCTGTCATCCAATCCCGGTTAATCCTCAATATTTGTAACCCCGCCCGAGATGGCAAATTTCATAGCTTCTGTAGAAGTAATATCGGTAATCAGGCGTATCCGTTCTTTTTTTACAAAATAGAGGTGTCCCGCGAAAGCATAGGACTGCGGGATATAAACAGAAATAAACTCCTGCAACCCGAATTCCGCAAGTTCTTCATGGGTAATAAAACCGATCCGCCAGATGTCTGTCGATTCAATGCAAACCAATACTGCCCGGTCAAATTTTCGCCTGTTGCCGGCAAAGGCCTCAAAGAAATCCTTTATCGTGCTGTAGATAATTTTTATTCCGGGTGTTTTTTCCAGGATCTTATCGAATAGCTCAACCAGTTTACTCACAATAAACGACGATGAAGTATATCCGACGACCAGAACGATACCGGTAACAAGGACGAATCCCAGGCCTGGAATTCGCCGGGGATTGCCGTTTTCATCCAGGGCAAGTCTGGGAAAATGGCTTTGAAAGAAATCGGGCAGGATATTATCCACCCAGCTGAACAGTGAGAGAACAGCTGAAATAGTGATCGTTATCGGTGCCAGGATGATGAGGCCCTGCAGAAAATATTTGAAGAGTTTACGGGCGACGATCCTGAATTTCATAATCAGTTGTTTGATGCCAAAATTAGTTAAACATTCTGCGGAGGCCATGCCTAAAACAACGGCTGCTCACTGAATTCCTCCTGTTTTACCGGTAAACTCCCTTAAAAAATCGGTGGAAACTTTGGTAACGAAAAAAGTTTCCGTAGTTTTGTGGTCCTATTGGAGGATAAAATGGAAAACAAAGAGAGAATACTACAGAAGGCAACGGACCTGTTCATGAGATATGGTATACGCTCCATCACGATGGATGAAATCGCAGCCCAGCTGGGAATCAGCAAAAAAACGATCTACCAGTTTTTTACTGACAAAGACGCCATGGTGGAGGCCGTGGTAAACGAAGAGATGAATGCCAATGAAGAAGATTGCCAGGGATACCGTAAAGAAGCAGAGAATGCCGTGCATGAAATATTCCTGGCCATGGATGGTATGCAGGAAATGATGAAAACGATGAACCCGCAATTGATGTATGATCTGGAAAAACACCACCCCGTTGCGTATAAAAGATTGAAGCAGTATAAATATCAGTTTCTTTTCACTATCGTGAAAGAGAATCTGGACAGAGGTTTGGGTGAGGGTATTTACCGTACAGGAATTAATATTGACCTGATCACCCGGCACCGGATAGAATCAGCATTTATGCCTTTTAACCCGGAGGCTTTCCCTCAGAATAAATTTCCGATGAATCAGACCTGCCAGGAACTGGCTGTCCTTTTTCTGCACAGTATCTGTAATGAGAAAGGGAAAAAACTGATCGAAAAATATTTGAATGAAAGACAAAAAAACATTTTACATGAGCAGTAGATTTTACAGCCGGTTATTTTTGATTGTTCTGATGATTAACGGAACAATTGCATTTACCGAAGCACAAACGATTCATGCATTAACCGTTCAGGATGCGCTCGAATTGGCAAAGAAAAATAATATTGCCGTCAAAACGGCCCGGACCAACCTGCAAATCCAGGAACAGACCAATAAATCCATTACTGCTGCTGCCCTGCCTGAAGTTTCCGGAACGATAACCACTACCGCCTATCTGCAATTGCCGGTGTCTATAATTCCGAAAGATGCTTTCGCTCCCGGCCAGCCGGCCGAACCACAGGCAGTTAGTTTTACTCCAAAATACAATGCAACGGCAGGCGTCACGCTTAAACAGCCTTTATTCGACGGCCAGGTATTTGTCGGACTGAAAGCAAGAACTACTGCATTGGATTATTCCAGAAAAGAAATTGACCTGGCGGTAGAAAATATTTCAGTGAATGTTTACAAAGTGTATTACCAATTGTTAGTTAGCAGAACCCAGGTTCAACTCCTGGATGCCAATATTTACAGGGCGCAGAAATTACTGAGCGATAGCCGGGTTATGAATGAAAACGGATTCGCCGAGAAGCTGGATGTGGACAAGGCACAGGTACAGCTGGCCAATCTGCAAACCTCCAGGCAAAATACAGAGACAAATATCACTAATGGATATCTGTCCCTGAAATATCTCATCGGCATTCCTGCTGCAGATTCCCTCGTATTAACAACTGTATTTAAGGAAGAGGATCTTGTCGGAGGCATACCTGTGGAGCTTCAATACAGATATGAAGACCGTTATGATTACCAGAGCCTGCAGATTTCAGGCAAGCTTGGTGAATTTGACATCAAGCGTTACAAAGCCGTTTATTTTCCAACTGTAGACCTGAACGGCGCTTATTTTAAGAATGCGTATAATAATACTTATGACTTTCTGACGACCGGCGGAAACTGGTATTCGAATTCCTACCTGGGTATCCAGATTAATGTTCCCATATTCAGCGGCTTTTCAAAAGATGCCAACCTCAAAAAAGCCCGCCTGAACTATTCCCTTGTCAAAGATCAAATCCAGAATCTTAAAGAAAATATTGACCTGGAAGTGCGACAGTCAAGGAATAATTTTTTAAATGCGATAACGACGATGAACAATCAGAAGGAAAATACCCGTCTGGCAGAGTCTGTGTATAACCAGACCAAGAAGAAATTTGAATCTGGACTTGCTTCCAACACGGACGTGACAAATGCCCAGACAGATCTGATCCAGGCACAAACAAACTATATCAATGCACTATATACATCGATTGTTGCAAAAGTTGACTACTTAAAGGCAATCGGTAAAATTAAATGACGTCAAACAAACCATTTCAAACCATTTTATGAATAGGAATTATTTTTCTGCCCTGCTTACCGGAACTGTTCTGATAATTTCCTGCGGCCAGGCTGATGATCCGGTCGCAAAACAAAAAGCAGAATTGCAGAAACTGAAAGATCAGCAGGCTGGTCTCGTTGCAAAAATTCAGAAAGCAGAAGAAGCGCTTTCCAAAGTGGACTCATCTTTTGCTAAAAAAGAGAAAACAAAACTTGTCGCCTTTCAGGCAGTGACTCCCGGCGGTTTCACCCATTTTATTGAGCTGCAAGGAAAAATTGATGCGTTGAATATCGCATTTGTAACTCCGAGGAATGGTACAGGTGGCCAGGTAACGGCTATCTATGTGAAAAAAGGAGATATGGTGAAAAAAGGTCAGCTCCTCCTTAAACTCGATGACGCATTATTGAGACAACAAATGGGGACTTACAAACAACAGTTAGGATTTGCAGAGGATTTATATAACCGGAGAAAAAATTTATGGTCACAGCAGATTGGTTCGGAAGTGGAACTGGTGACAGCAAAAAATCAGGTTGATCAGGCCCAGAAGCAGGTGGATTTTGTCAATAAGCAAATAGAGCTAACTAATGTATATGCGGATATCAGTGGTGTAGCCGATGATGTTAATATCCGTCTGGGAGAATTTTTTTCAGGTAATAACCAGATCCGGATTGTAAATACGAGGGATCTGAAGGCAGTTGCCCAGGTCCCCGAGAATTATCTGGGACAGGTTAAAGTGGGAAGTAACGTAAAAGTCGTAATACCGGAACTCAATAATAAAACTATCGATACCCGCATTTCAGTCACTGGTAAGACGATTGATGTTTCGAACCGGGGGTTTTATATTGAAGCCAAGCTTCCATTTGAAAGTGATTTTTATCCAAACCAGGTAGCGTTGATCAAAATCCAGGATTATACGGTTCCCAATGCACTTACTATTCCCGTAAACAGCCTGCAAAATGATGAGAAAGGTAAATATGTGATGGTCGCGGTAAAAGACGGGAGCCGTCTGGTTGCCCGCAAGAAGCCCATTACAATCGGTAAGATGTACGGCGACAGAATCGAAGTGTTGTCGGGTATTAAGCCGGGCGATAATATAATTACAGAAGGCTATCAGGGTTTATATGATGAACAACCTATTACCACCCAGGCATTGTGAGCTGATGATACTTTAACCACCAGAATAAAATTTTATGAGTGCTCTTGAAAATATTAAAGGGAAATTTAAGGAATTCAAGCCTACCAGTTGGGCGATCAACAATAAGACTTCAGTTTACCTGCTGATTATTTTTGTCACCATTCTGGGTATCAACAAGTTTGTCACAACTCCTAAAGAGCAATTTCCTGATATCGTTATTCCCACCATTTATGTACAGACGACATATGTAGGTAATTCGCCGCAGGATATAGAAAATCTGGTTACGCGCCCGATTGAGAAACAAATAAAAGGAATCACTGGTGCCAAGATCAACAAGCTGACCAGTACATCTGTGCAGGATTTCTCTGCCATAGTAGTGGAATTCGAAACCGATGTCAAAACAGATGTGGCTTTGCAAAAGGTGAAGGATGCCGTGGATAAATCAAAAACGGATTTGCCCAATGACCTGACAACCCAGCCAAATGTGATGGAAATCAGTTTTTCTGATCTGCCGATTATGTATGTGAATGTGAGTGGTAATTACGATCGTCAGCATTTGAAAAAATTTGCAGATGACCTGAAAGATAAACTCGAGGAGCTTTCCCAGATCAACCGGGTGGATGAGGTCGGTGCACCTGAACGCGAGTTCCAGATCAACGTGGATAATTTTAAAATGCAGAGTGCCAATATCACATTTAATGATATTGCCAATGCTGTTGCCAATGAAAACCTGGATATCTCCGGCGGATTGCTTGAGGTCGGTAATATGAAAAGAAGTCTTCAGCTAAAGGGCCAATTTAAAACTGCATCCGATATAGAAAAGATTGTAGTGCGGAATACT